>LXOW01035368.1_pt2 | contig 17571 bp, 16 predicted proteins | sample 1368591 | NCBI WGS metagenome assembly LXOW01 (sample SAMN04884650, study PRJNA319009) | bovine gut metagenome | isolation source: Cow rumen | host: Bos taurus | place: Italy: Legnaro (PD) | collected 2014-07-09 | reverse complement strand
TTATACATATCTTTCTGATTTCCAAAGATAAATCCATCATACCAACGTTTTACTGCTTCTTTCTTCTCTCCATAGCCATAGGTGTCCAAAGATGCAAAAACTTCTTCCTCTGTAAATCCAAAACAAGTAGCGTACTCTTTTGAGGTAGTAGTGCAAACCTTTAAATTATTCAAATCTGAGAACATTGACTCTTTACTAATACGGGTAATTCCTGTCATTACTCCACGATACAAACTTGGATTTGATTTAAAAGTAGCATTAAAGAATCCACGCATAAATTCCGTCATTTCTTTCCAATATCCGTGAGTATAAGCTTCGATAAGTGGTGTGTCATATTCATCTAGTAATATAATCACCTTTTTTCTATAATATTCTTCCAAAATGGAAGAAAGTTTTTTCAAACATTGAATTGCCATATCCATTGGCATATTTCTTTCAAGTTGTTTTATAAATATTCTATTCTGTTCAGAAATTGTCTCCGAATCAATAATATCACGATATGCTAAAAATGCATCCACTATTATCTGACAAATCATATTTTTAGCTGCTTCAAAAGAACCTATCTTTACCTCAGCAAAACTCAAATTGATCACCGGATATGTTCCCTGCAACTGTCTGTATTCTTCCTCTTCCCAGATAGACAGACCTTCAAATAAATCGTCACGATTGGCNNTTCCAAATCGACGTGGACGGGTAATTAAAGTTATATCATCTTTACGTTCCCACAATTCCTTGATAAAACTGGTTTTATCAACAAAAAAAAGTTTTTCGCTTCTTATTCGCTCAAAGCTTTGTATGCCTGTCGCCAATTTCATTTGCATCCTTTTCACTCCCATCTATAATTATGTTCGTTACCCATAATCAAGGTCTAATACTTAACTACAAGTATACCATAAAACTTGCGGATTGTAAGTAGGTTTCTCAATATAGGGGGGATTATTTCTCACCCTTGTATCAAATTTCTAATTTCTGTAAAATAAAATAGCGAGGGTTGGAAGATAGTTGGAACAAAACATGATTTTTTTAGCTTTGTGGCACAGTCTTTAATTCGGACACTGCACCATGAATAATTCAGGTTAAGCAATGAAAAGCAGGAATTTTGTTCCTGCTTTTTTGTTCAACCCTTTTTCAATTTTTAATTGCAGATTAAAAAAGATTGTTTATAGATTACGAAGATATCTGCTGCTTTAACACTTGCAAGACCATCTGTTCCTGCGCCGATAGTTTTTGATGGTCAAAGTAAGTCAACAAATCTAAAATTTCTGTCTGGGAAAACATCAAATGTCTCTTTTCTAAGGTTTTCTTTGTTTCTAACAACAGGGGGATTGCCTGGGCTGGGGATAGCCCTTTTACCTGTCTGGCGAAGTTGTCCAAAATTTCTTTTTTGTCTGCCTGCATATGTTGTGTAAAATCTTGTTGCATTATTCAGGTTTCACTCCTTTCTTTTTGTTCTTTTTGCAACTGGAAAAATTGTTCAATCAACGGAAATAATTTGGTCTGTGTAAATTGATTACTTTCCCGTTGTGGTAAAAATTCCCGCATATTTTGATACGTACGGTAGAGTTTTTGTGTTTTTACAAAATTAATAAGCATATTTACCGTTTCTGTTTCAGCAGAATTGCACGCCGGCTGTAATCCGCGAAGCAATGCTTCCATATCTACCGTTTCATCTGCTATATCACAGGCAGAAATCTGATGATTGGAACTGTTGGAAATAGAGTCTAAAAGCTCACTGGCTTTTATTATGATTTCCATGCTGTTTCTGGACTTTGCATTCACATTTGGAAGTGCTGCCTGCATCAGGTTTGAAATATGTTTGTACGAAACTTTTGACGTCTGCATAATGAAAATGAAGCTCCTTTGATATGTTATTAGGTGTTTTTAAACGCCTGAATAATACAATATATGCAGAAAAATAAAATTTAGAAGTGGAAGAGGGGCATTTCTTTTGACTAGAGACAATGTTTGTGGTACACTAGGTTTGGTGTTTCAAATAATAGAAACATCGGTAGGAGGATTATTATGATTGGCGATAAAAAAATATTATATAGTGGAATGCAGGCAACAGGTAACTTAACATTAGGAAATTACTTGGGAGCATTAAAAAACTGGATTACATTATCCGATGAATATGAGTGTTTTTATGGAGTTATGGATCTTCATTCACTTACTGTTCGTCAAAATCCGGCAGAGTTTCGTAAGAGAGCCAGAATGCTTTACACATTGTACGTGGCAGCAGGTTTAGATCCAGAGAAGAATTGTGTATATTTTCAGTCACATGTTTCAAGCCATGCAGAGCTTGGATGGTTGTTAAACTGCTTTACATACATGGGTGAGCTTAGCCGTATGACACAGTTTAAAGATAAATCAGCAAAACATGCGGACAATATAAACGCAGGTTTATTTACATATCCGGTATTGATGGCAGCAGATATTTTGTTGTATCAGGCAGACGTAGTTCCTGTTGGAGCTGACCAGATGCAGCATTTGGAGATTACAAGAGATATTGCTACCAGATTTAACAACATTTACGGTGATGTATTTACTATTCCGGAAGCATACATCGGAAAGAGTGGCGCCCGTATCATGAGTTTACAGGAGCCTACAAAGAAGATGTCAAAATCTGATGAAAATGTAAATGCCAGCATTTATCTTTTGGATGATCCGGATACTATCATCAGAAAGTTTAAGAGAGCAGTTACTGACTCTGACAATGAAATCCGTTATTCAGAGGACAAGCCTGGTATCCGCAACTTAATTGACATTTACGGTGCAACTACAGGTAAGTCAAAGGAAGAAATCGAGAAAGAATTTGACGGTAAGGGATACGGCGAGTTTAAGCTTGCAGTTGGAGAGTCTGTTGTAGATATTTTAAAACCATTGCAGGAGCGCATGAAAGAATTAGAAGCAGATAAGAGCTACATTGACAGCGTTATTAAGGCAAATGATGAAAAGGCGCAGTATTTCTCAATGAAGACATTGCGTAAAGTACAGAAAAAGTTAGGATTGACAGAAAGAATTCGCTAAGAAAGCAATTCAAAAGATAAAGAGGGGATATTATGGGAGATTCAAAGTATATTGAGAAAGCAAAAGAGCTTAGAAATGGAGCAATGTGTCCAAACTGTGCAGAGACGATACTTATGTCTTATGCGGAAAAACTTGGACTTTCGGAAAAACAGGCTGCTAAAGTTGCGACAAACTTTGGCGGAGGAATGAAAAGTGGAAGTACATGTGGAGTTGTGACTAGTTCCATGATGATACTTGGAATGCTTGGAATAACTGATCCAAGAATTGTTGGAGAATTTCAGCGTCGCATTAAGGAAAATCACAACGGTCTGATTAACTGCAGAGATTTGTTAAAGGCAAATGCAGAAGCCGGTGGCGAGAAAAAGCCACATTGTGATGCCATGATTTTGGAAGCTATGAAGATGCTGGAAGAGTATGTGGATTAAGATTGTAAAATGAATATTGTAAGTTGCCAATGTCATAAGGCATGGCAAATGTAGTTGAGACTTATCGCCAAAGGGTGGTAGGTCTCTTTTTTGATTCGTGGTGGTGTTAGGAAGCTGACATGTGGGGGCTATGTAATTGCACTATGACAGAAAAAACATGACTTTAGATGTATAGTTAATAAAGGAAAATGTACATCAGCACTAGAGTTTTGTCAGGGATGGATAATTGCTTTATATTGTAGATTTGCATAAAATAAATAAAAATAAAATTAGGTATTGACATAATACCTAAAAGTTGTATAATGAATATAAAGTTAAGTATTAAATGAATACCTAAGGAGGAAAAATGAAGGAGATAAGAAATAAAGACGGATTAACCGAAAAAGAATTTTTAGCACAATACAAACCGGGAGATTACAAGCGTCCCAGCGTCACAACGGATGTGTTGATGATTGGTATGAATGAAAACTATACGAAAATGAAGATTTTACTCATTAAAAGAGGTAATCATCCATTTATGGGATGCTGGGCATTGCCGGGAGGATTTGTGAATGAAAATGAAACAGCCCATCAGGCAGCAGCCAGAGAGCTGGAAGAAGAAACAGGTCTTAGCGGTGTATATTTAGATCAGGTGTATACCTTTTCAAAACCGGGAAGAGATCCAAGAACATGGGTGATTACCATAGCCTATCTTGCATTGATTTCCGAGTTGCAGGAAGTAAAAGGATTAGATGATGCTGAGGATGCAGCCTGGTTTGATTTGAAATTTACAGAGGAAGAAATCAAAATTTCCAGCGAAGAAAAAGCTGTCAACATTGTATATAACCTGAAAAAAGAAGTGTTTTACAACGGAGTGCTTCGTTATGAAAATTACATTCCTACATTAAAGAGTCAGGATGCATTGGCATTTGACCATGTGGAAATCATTATTGAGGCATTGAAGAAGTTAAGAAGACAGATAAAATACAGCAGCGAAGCCTTTTGTCTTGTGGATGAAACATTTACGCTGCCGGAATTACAGGCAGTATACGAAACTGTTTTAGGGCAAAAGCTATATAAAAAAAGTTTCCGGGACATGATTTCGGAACATGTAGTAGAAACCGGCGAAGAAAGATCGTCAAGGACGCCAAATGGCAGAAGATGTAAAGAATATCGTTTCAAAAGGGAGGAATAAATGATGGAAAAGATTTTAGTAGTCATTGATATGCAAAAGGATTTTATAAGTGGAGCATTAAAAAATGAAGATGCCATGAAGATTGTGCCTTATGTAAAAGAAAAAATAGAAGATGCAAAGGCAAAGGGATGGAACATTCTATTTACAAAAGACACTCACGAAGATGATTATATGGAAACAGAAGAGGGAAAACATCTTCCGGTACCTCACTGTATACGAAATACAGATGGTTGGAACATTATTGATGAACTGGAAGCAGATAAATTTGCCGATGAAGTGATTGAAAAGGAAACTTTTGGTTCTACAGCTCTGGCAGAAGTTTTTATGAAACAGAAGGAAAATATCAAAGAAGTAGAATTTATCGGTGTTTGTACCGATATCTGTGTGATTTCCAATGTGTTGATGGCAAAAGCAATCCTGCCAAATAAAAAAATCAGGGTTGATGCAGCCGGATGTGCAGGAGTAACACCACAGTCACATGATACGGCAATCAGTGCTATGGAAGCCTGTCACATAGAAGTAAAAAATAAAGAAAAAGAAGCTTGGAGATAAAGATATCAGGGGATGGAGGAGATTATTATGAGATTACCACAGATTATCAATAGTTTATTAGAAACAGACCTTTACAAATTCAGCATGGGAATGACGATTTACCATCAGTTCCCATCTTACAGAACGGTATGGACATTTAAGTGCAGAAACAAAGATGTACATTTCACAGCAGAGATGGTACAGGAAATCAGAGAACAGATTAAGGCATACTGCCAGCTTACATTTACAGAGGATGAGCTTGCTTACCTTGGAACTATCAAATGGTTAAAATCTGACTATGTGGATTTCTTAAGATTATGGCATCCGGTATATGATGATTTTACCATCACAGATGATGCAGAATGTGGGCTTTCTATTGAGGCGAAAGGCACATGGGTAAATTCTTCTATGTATGAAATCCCAACTTTAGCCATTGTCAATGAAGTGTATTTTAAAATGGCATACGATTACGACGATTTGATGGTTTCTTTCAAAGAAAGATTAGAGGAAAAATGTAAGAGACTTCATGAGGAGAATATCAATCTTGGAACATTTTCAGAGTTTGGTTTAAGAAGACGTTTATCTTCTGAAGCACAGGAAATGGCAATTCAAAAATTGATGGAGACAACAAAGGACTGCAGTTCTAATTTTGTGGGAACATCAAACGTGTATTTGGCTAAGAAATTCGGCATAAAACCGGTAGGAACCATGGCTCATGAATACATTATGTGCGTGGGGCAGGGAGACAACAAGCACAATGCGGCATATTCTAACTGGTATGCATTAAATGCATGGATCAAAGAGTACTCAGTGCTTAACGGAATTGCACTGACAGATACGGTTACAACAGATGTATTCTTAAAAGATTTCCAGTTGACTTTTGCAACTATGTTTAGCGGAGTGAGACATGACTCAGGAGATCCATTTGAATGGGGAGAAAAGATGATTAAGCATTATGAGGGACTTGGCATAGATCCTAAGACAAAAACATTGCTTTTCTCAGATGGATTGGATTTTGACAGAGCCAGTGCATTGTATGACCGATTTAAAGACAGAATCAATACTGCATTTGGTATCGGAACATACATCGCAAATGACACGAAAGTACCGGCTCTGAATATTGTTATGAAGACAACGGAATGCAATGGTCATCCGGTGGCAAAAATCTCAGATACTCCGGGAAAAGGCATGTGCAAAGATGCAGAGTACATTGAGTATCTGGAGAGAGCTTTGAAGTGGAGAATGGACAGGGAGTAAGAAATATTAGTCAGTATAGCGTTCGTAGGCTTCTTTGTAGTGGTTTTGAAAGCGTTCGCGCAAACTTTCCGGTTCCAAAATCCGTATATCTTTTCCTAATTTGAAAAAATAAAATTCCGCCTGCATGGTGGTACATTCAAAGTCAAGTATCATTTCACCTTTGGCATTTGGAACAAAGGTAGTTTCTAACTTGGTGGCAAAAGGACGAAGATGTTGAATGGCGTGAAGCTTTTGAAACCCTGCTTTTGTAAATGCAACACGGATTGTTTCCTGTTCTCCGGCAATATATGCCACCCCTTGTTTGCGAATGAGTGCTAATATTTCATTTCGCCTTTCTTTGCTGCAATGTTTTGTGTAGCTGGAATAGCTCTTAATTTTTTGAATACGGGAAATACGGTAAGCATACACCTTATTGTCCTCGGAACTTTCAGCAATAAGGTAATGAAAGTTACAATGATTGTCCGGTAAAATAAAGCGAGGGTATACATTGTAAGATACATCCTGCTGAAGGTGATTTTTTGTAGTAAGTTTTATCATCTGTTTTTTCGAGATGGCAACTTCTAAGTTGGAAAGGACATCCTGAAAGAAAATCTCTTCCCTTTCAAAACTGTTTTTGCGGCAATATTCCTCAATGATGGCACTGATATATTTTCCGGGTTTTTCTTTGTAAAAGGGTGCTTCCATAGCAAAATGGTCTTCAAATAATTCGCAGTTGTTATTGTTGATTCGAATGTAAAACTCTGTACGTGAAGGATGAAACTCTGTTTTTCTTATAAGTTCCGCCGTGGCAGATTGCAATTGTTTTCTGTAATCCTCTAACAAAAGTTGTATTGTTTTATTTTGAGCAGAAGAAGATAACTGACATAAGACAGTTTCTAATGCTGCTTTTTTTCTCATGCACTGATGTTCCACAGACGCAGATGCGTATTCCAGATAATTGGCAAAAATCCGGTTAATCATGCCCGATTTTGATTGTAATTGAAAAGAAAAGATATCTTCGTTCAAAATCATGTTTGCATAGGTGGAAAGAGAAATACGAATTTTCCCTTCCGGATTGATGTATGTATTCATATATGACAGCCTCCTTAAAATGGAATGTTCTCCAAAAATTTTTGCATAAAAACTTAGAGAGAATATTTTAATGTCTAATTGTAAATTTTGATACTCTTGTTTTATATGTATATTAAATCATTAATATGACTATGTTGGGAATGAAAATATTAAAAAAATGCATATATTTTATTCTAACAGGAATAAAATAAAAAATCAAATATTCATTTGTAGTTGGTGATGTTATTTGTTATAATACTCTAAGAATGTTCTCTCGGAATCTCCTTTATACCATAATTTCGGCTATATTTTCCTTGGATTTTCTCCATTTCCTCGTCGTACACACCGTGTACGCACTGCGGGAATGTCGTTATCCAAGAAAAATCTATCTCGAAATTCTTGTATAAAAAGACTCCGAGAGAACATTAAGAGAACGAGGGAGGAGAATAAATAGTGAGTGAACAGTGTTTTGTGATTCTTAAACTGGAATTACAGTCAGATCAAGGAAAAATAACATTTGCCAAATCTTCTTTACTACAGGGAGTACTGATGGAGAATATCCGCCCGGAATATGCACAAAAGATGCATGAGATGAGTATGCGACCATACAGTCAGTGTGTAGTAGAGCAGGACGGGAAGGTGTATTGGCAGATTGCAACTTTAAATTCAGAAGCATATGAGGAGATTATTGTACCTTTAGCCAGTGATTCTTTTCAGAAATTTACCCTGAAACATTGCGATTGGACAGTAAATATCATCAGTCGCCAAGTATGCAAAACTCTTAAAAAAGAATGGATGCGTTCTTTTTATCAGGAAGAATCTAGTCGTATGTTGACGATATCATTTCATACTCCGACTTCCTTTAAAAAAGATGGTGGATATGCAATATTCCCAGAGTTAAAAAATATATATGAGAGTCTGATGCTACGATATGAAAGCATATTGCCGGAGGAGTCCTTTTATGATCCGGACACATTGATGCAATTGGTGGATAATTCTTCCATCGTGCGATATCGTTTGCGCAGTGTGACTTTCCCTATGGAGGCAACCCGTATTCCGGGATTTATGGGTGAGATTACCATTCGCATCAAAGGTCCTCAGACCATGGTGAATTTTGTGAAACTGTTGCTTACATTTGGCACTTACGCAGGAGTGGGAATGAAAACAGCCATGGGTATGGGAAATATGACGTATGAAGAACGTAGAAAGGAGCAAAAGAAGTTATGACAGAAAAAGAAGTGAAATTGATCGTAGGTGCTTTGTTACACGACCTTGGAAAAGTGATACACAGAACCGGCGTGAATATCAATCATAGCGAAAGTGGATATCAATACTTGAAAGAGGAATTAGGTTGGACAGATAAGGAAGTGTTGGAATCCGTTCGTTATCACCATAAAGGAAATTTGAAAAATGCAAAGTTGGAAGAAGATTCCTTTGCGTATATTACTTATATTGCGGATAATATAGCATCTGCGGCAGACAGAAGAGAAACGACGGAAAAAGAGGATAAGGGATTTGAGAAGACATTTCCTTTGCAGCCGGTGTTTAATATTCTCAATCAAAAAGATGGAGAAAGAAAAGAAACGTATTATGAACCGAAAATGTTGGATCAGACCATCAACTACCCACAAGCAGAAAAAAAGCAATTTTCAGACAGTTTTTATAAAGAGGTATTAGACCGAATAAAAGATTGCTTGCGTGGATTAGAGTGGAAAGATCCAAGATACATTAATTCCTTACTATCGGTGTTGGGAGCAACATTATTTTACGTACCATCTTCTACTAACAAGGGAGAACTTGGGGATGTTTCTTTATATGACCATGTAAAAATTACGGCAGCGGTAAGTAGTTGTTTGTATCAATACTTAGAGGAAAAAGGTGAAAAGAATTATAAAAAATGTCTTTTGGAAGAAGAAACAGCCTTTTGGGAAGAGAAAGCATTTTTATTTTATTCCATGGACATTTCAGGTATTCAGAACTTTATTTATACCATCCATAGTAAAGATGCATTGAAGCAATTGCGGGCTAGAAGTTTTTACTTGCAGATTATGATGGAGCATATGGTAGATACTTTATTAGAACGATTATCCTTATCCCGGGCAAATTTAATCTATTCCGGTGGAGGACACTGTTACATTCTGATGCCAAATACACAGGCTGTGAAGAAAAAACTTGAAGAATACGAGAAGGATATGAACGAGTGGTTCCTTAATCAGTTTGATATTTCTTTGTATGTGGCAAGCGGATATACAGAGGTAACTGCCAATACGTTACGAAAAGATGCGGATCAATTGTATACACAAATGTTTCGTAATGTCTCTAACAAGATATCTGATAAAAAATTACATAGATATAGTGCAGAGGATATTAGAAAATTAAACGAATTTTCTAAGGCGGTAAGCCAGCAGGAATGTCGTATATGTAAACGCTTAACGGAGAAAATCCACGAAGAGGGAGATGGATATGTTTGTCCAACCTGTTACGAGCTTAAGCGATTGGCAGAATACATTATGAATGATAAAATGTGTTTCTTTGGCGTGTTTCAGGAAGGCGACAAGGGTGTTCCATTGCCGGGAAACATGGTTTTGGTTGCCATGGACAAAGAGGAAATCACGAAATATATAAAAGAAGAAAAAATATGTCGTGTGTATGCAAAGAATGGATTTTACACAGGTCAGAATGTGGAAACAACCATTTATGTAGGAGATTATATGGCAAAGGATTATTCCACATTTGAAGATTATGCAAAAGCAGGTGTGGAAAAAGGTCATATCGAACGACTTGGTGTGCTTCGAGCGGATGTGGACAATCTGGGACAAGCCTTTGTGGCTGGATTTGCAAAGGAATATAGAACCTTATCAAGAACAGCGACTTTATCCAGACATTTAGCATTATTTTTCCAATATTACATCCGACAAATCTTTGCAGAAAAACAACGGAAAGTTGCCATCGTATATTCCGGTGGTGATGATGTATTTTTAGTTGGTGAATGGAATGAAGTGATAGAAGCATCTATGGATTTGCAGGAAGCATTGCATAAATACACCAATGCCAGTCTGACTATTTCCGCGGGAATTGGCATCTATCAGCCAGCTTATCCAATCAGCCGTATGGCTTTAGAAGTTGGAGAATTGGAAGATGCATCGAAAAATTATTCGGGGAAAAATGCTGTTACACTATTTTCCACAAGAGATGAATATACACTTGAGGATGGAACACAAATGGATACCGGTACCTATTCATGGAAAGAATTAAAAGAAGAAGTCATAGGAAATGGTGCAAATGTTGGAAAACTTTCGTCATTAAAACAGTTCTTTGATGAGAATCAGGAACGCGGTATGAGTATGATGTATCATATGTTGGAATTGCTTCGTCAGAAGATGGATCAAAAAGTAGATAAATTAAACATTGCACGTCTGATATATATGTTGGCACGATTGGAACCGGTGAAAAAAGGAGATTCCAAAGAGGAGGAAGAAGAATATAAAAGAAGTAAAGAAGCGTATAGATCGTTTGAAGAAAACATATATGAATGGTGTACAGGAAATGCTTCTAAAGAAGATATTCGACAGTTGATTACGGCAATGAATTGGTATTCTTACCTGATACGAAACCGTAGTACAAAGAGCAACAAAAAAGAGAAAGAGAAGGAGAGGTAATTGATATGGCATTTAATGGGAATGGAAACTTTAACAGAAATAACAATGGACAAAGAAATGGTTATAGAGAGGATCCAATGAAAAAATATGAGAACATCATAAAAAAGGATGACATTTATGGTGAGGAATATGTGGATGCTGCGGAAAAGGTAATTAAAACCTTGACGGAAAATAAAGAGAAACTAACAACAACGAAAATCAGAAATTTAATGGCTATGACAGCGGAAATATATAATGAAGCAATGGAAAGTGATGAGAGTTTATCAGGCGATACGAAAAGTCGAATTGAATACTTGCGAATGCGAATGGTATATGAAGCAGGACGAGACAATGCAGTCAAAGCATTAGTGTTCGCAGCGAAATTATTAGATGGATTAAAAGAAGTGAAAGGAAATAAGAAAAATTTTATTCGTTTTTATCACTATATGGAAGCCTTGGTTGCTTATTTTAAATTTTATGGTGGTAAGGATCAATAATTCAATGTAGGAAAATATGTTGATGAAACATTACAAGTTTAAATCGGAAAGATACAGGGAGGAAAAATATATGAAGGCAAAAGTACAAATAACAGGTGTGATAGAAGTAGTAACAGGTATGCATATTGGAGGAAATGGTTCCTTTGCGGCAATCGGTGCAGTAGATTCGCCGGTAATCAAAGATGTGGTAACCAGAAAACCTTTGTTGCCGGGAAGTTCTTTAAAGGGAAAAATGAGAGCATTACTTGCCAATCAATACAATGAGGAAATCGTGAAAAGACATGATGATGATAATGAAAAAATTGTAAGATTATTTGGTGCAGCAAAGGACAATAAACCAGTACCAAGCCGTATTTTGATTTCAGATATGATTATGTCTAATTGGGAGGAATTGCAAAAGAAAGAAGTGCAAAGTATGACGGAAGTGAAGTTTGAAAATAGTATCAATCGTCAGACTGCGGTTGCAAATCCAAGACAGATTGAACGTGTTATTCGTGGAGCTGAGTTTCCATTAGATTTGATTTACAATGTGGAAGAAGAAAGTGAAATTGAAGAGGATATGAAAGTATTGAAAGAGGGCATGATTTTACTACAATATGATTATTTAGGAGGAAGCGGTTCCAGAGGATATGGAAAGGTAAAATTCCATGATTTAGAGGCAAAAACCGTAATAGGAACTGTTTCTGAAGAAATTATGGAAGCTGTAAATCAGTCTTTCAAAGAAGTGGAAGAATAATACAGACCTAAGGTGTGAAAAATCAGAGACAGAAAAGAGGAGGAAGCCATGCAATATAAAATAATAACGATGCAATTTCCAGCAGGCGTCCACTTTGGACAGCGAAATTTAGAAGATGCAGGATACGAATTATATGCAGACACTATTTTTTCCGCCCTATGTAATGAAATTGTACAGGATGGGGAAGAAGCACTAAATTGGTTTGTAAATACTGCAAAGGAAGGGAAATTGCTATTTACAGATGCATTTCCTTTTGTAGAAGAAAGTTATTATCTTCCGAAGCCATTAAAAAGAATAGAACGAAAAGAAACAGAAGGATCATCTACTGCAAAGAAAATATGGAAGAAAGTCTCATATCTGCACTATGAGGATTTGGAAGACTATTTATCTGGAGATATGACAGAAGATACTGCAAAAGCTGATTTGGAAGATTTTAAACATTTTGGTAAATCGGAGGTAAGAACCCAAGCGGATTTGCAAACAAAAGAAGAAGCGACACCATACCGGGTGGGAAGTTTTCATTTTGATCGTGCGTATTTTGAGGATTGTGGCTTGTATTTTATAGTGGGATATGAGAAAGAAGAGGATTATCAAAAAGTCTTTTCTTATATACAGGCTTTATCATTTACGGGAATTGGAGGACGAAGAAGCAGTGGTTACGGAAGATTTACTGCGATAGCACAGGAAGTTCCAGATGGGTTGAAAGAACGAATAGGCACTGACAGTAAGACCTGTATGAGTTTGTCCGTTGCTTTGCCAAAAGACGAGGAATTAGATGCGGTGTTGCCAAATGCAGAAGTGCTTTGGATGAAAAGAAGTGGTTTTGTTACTTCCTTAGCAGATAGCGACACATATCGGAGAAGAAGAGATCTCTATGTAATGAAGGCAGGGAGTTGTGTAGAGACAACTTTTGATGGTGATGTTTATGACGTGAGAAATGAAGGCAATCGTCATCCTGTATATCGCTATGCAAAGCCTATGTGGTTGGAGGTGTAAAGATGCAGTCAAGTTTACAGGTATATCGTGTAACATTAGAAGTAAAAGGTCCGGTTTTTATAGGTAGTGGACAAGTATTGAAGAAAAATGAATATATTGGTCGAAAGAATCGTGTCATTATTCCAGATTTGCAGAAAATGTTTGAAGGATTTCGCTTCAAACATTTGGACCGTGCGTATGAGGAATTTTTAAATACAAATAATTCCTTAACACAATGGTTAGATGAAAAAGTTAAGATGAGATTCTTAGACTGGGATACCATAGAAAAGTGGAAATCATACGAATTAAATCATTTGGACGTAGGTTGGAACAGTAAAGCGGAAATTAATATGTTTATTAAGGATGCGTATGGATTTCCTTATGTACCGGGAAGTAGCATCAAAGGTATGTTACGTACCATTTTATTGGCTTATGATATTTGTAAAAATAGAGGAAAATATCAGAAAGTCAAAAGTGAANNCAGAAAAGTAGGTAAAAGTTATTTGAAGAAACAGACAGATTCTCTAGAAATTGCGTGTTTCCATCGCTTACAACGGGAAGATACAAAAGAAAGGGATGCTGTAAATTCAGTGATGTCTAAAATTGTCATTGGAGACAGTGAGCCTTTAGCTTTAGATGATTTAATTCTGTGCCAGAAACAGGATCGAACAACAGAAATGGTTGATAATAAAATCAATACCTTGCGTGAATGTTTGAAACCAGGAACGAAAATAACCTTTCCTTTGACCATTGATACGAAAGATTTTCCATATTCCATAGAGGAAATAAAAGAAGCTATCAAAATGTTTGCAGACCTTTCTTATGATTGTTTCCTTTCCAAGTTCCGTGGAACAGATCGTCCCATGGAAAATACGGTATGGCTTGGTGGTGGTGCCGGTTATGTAAGTAAAACCATTACTTATGCACTGTTTCAGGAAAAGGGTGTCCAAACGGTAGCGGAAATTTTAGAAAAGCAGTTTGCAGGTAAACATATAGATGATAGAAAAGTATCGCCGCATATGCTTAAGATGACCCAGTATCAGGGGAAAGATTATTGTTTTGGGGAATGTCGTATTCATTTTGAAAAACAGTAGTATCAAGTGGTTATACAATATTGCAGGTGTAAAAAACACCTGCAATATAGGCTATGCCAAGATGTGTAGAAATTTGTTGGTGAATATTATGCCCTTTGCATTGTAGTGCAAAGAGCTACCTGTGAACAGTAACGAATTGTTACAGCAAGTTTGAAATATTATGAAGAAAAGATTGAAAAATGATAAATATTTAGATAAAATAAACAAGAGAGTATTTTTTATGAGTATTTTGCGCCGAAAGGCTTTTTATCTGGGATTTCGCTTTTTTTACTATCCTAAGCTCATAATAAATGTTACAAAAAAACTTTCAGCCGCAAATTGGGTTGGAAGGCCGCTATACAAGAACGTTTCTTGTGACGGTATTGAGAAATATAAGACCCCGCTAGGGGACGAAAACTATGTTTGTGGTGTCATAGGTGTATATGTACTGATTGAGAAATATAAGACCCCGCTAGGGGACGAAAACACAGACCTTGGTCTGGTAAAAACATCTAGCATAAGATTGAGAAATATAAGACCCCGCTAGGGGACGAAAACTTTTTAGACATAAGAGTAAAATAACGGTAGTTTAAAATTGAGAAATATAAGACCCCGCTAGGGGACGAAAACCCCAAATGAACAAAAATATCGCGTATCTTTAAAATATATTGAGAAATATAAGACCCCGCTAGGGGACGAAAACGGATTTACAAAACTTGGTGCAGTTGTATTCAACCGTATTGAGAAATATAAGACCCCGCTAGGGGACGAAAACTTTAATACCATCAATATCATTCACATCTATACCTGCTAATTGAGAAATATAAGACCCCGCTAGGGGACGAAAACTATTTAACAGCTGAAGAAAAGGCAGCATTAGATGAATTGAGAAATATAAGACCCCGCTAGGGGACGAAAACTGAATTGATTTTATTTCATCATTTATCATTCTTAATTGAGAAATATAAGACCCCGCTAGGGGACGAAAACCAATAATGCCTTGAGCTGTCTAGGGTTGTGGTTATTGAGAAATATAAGACCCCGCTAGGGGACGAAAACATTAATAATCACTTTTCCACAATAATTTAAAACTATTGAGAAATATAAGACCCCGCTAGGGGACGAAAACTGCAATCCATTTTTTTAATTATCATTTTTTATCATTGAGAAATATAAGACCCCGCTAGGGGACGAAAACGTGACGCCAATATATCCGTTATGTTCCCAGGTATATTATTGAGAAATATAAGACCCCGCTAGGGGACGAAAACCTTCTCTTTTTGAGACATCAAAGTGAAATATCTGTAATTTATTGAGAAATATAAGACCCCGCTAGGGTTGCCTAATCTTTCGACTAGGTTATTTTCTAACCAGTGTTGAAAATTGAGAAATATAAGACCCCGCTAGGGGACGAAAACCTGCACAAATCAGATACAATAATATGCCCTGTAAATATTGAGAAATATAAGACCCCGCTAGGGGACGAAAACTTTTCCTTCTGTGCCATAAGGCTGAAATAGCGGTATTGAGAAATATAAGACNNAAATATAAGACCCCGCTAGGGGACGAAAACCAACCAGATATGATAACAAATCCATTTCCATTACATTGAGAAATATAAGACCCCGCTAGGGGACGAAAACCTAGTTTGACGGCTTGTATAATCAAACCAAACATCATTGAGAAATATAAGACCCCGCTAGGGGACGATAGTTGTTATTCTAATTGAATTGACGAAAAAATAGTGATAATCTAAAGACCAGCAGAAAAATTCTTATAGTTCTATTGTTGCGGATTTTGCGACATTCTATTTTCTAAGATTAATTCCTGCTTATTACCCAAAATAAAAAATAGCAGGTATTGTTTTATTGATAAGCAAAATCTTAGAGAGTACTGTCTGAATACGCTAGGAAGCTAATGCATAACGTAGATGAAATTCGATTAAACAAGAAATGAGGCGAGTGTCTCTGTTGTGGGAAATTGAAAAAGAACGCTACCAGGAAGGACGGGAAGCCGGATTGGTAGAGGGACGCACAGAAGTTGTGCCATTTCTAATTGAAATGTCTATCAAAATGATAGGAGACGAAGAAACATCAATCAATGAAGTTACCAACACGGTTCCAAGTTTAAACGTGGAACAAGTTAAGTCGGTTTGGTATGAATACAAAAAAGTAAAAAACGTTGAAAGATAAAAGTATTTTGGTTATTTGATATGCAAATGAAGAAAAACAAGTTCATATAAAAATATTATTTGTAGGTTTTATGGAAAATTTCTGTAAAACCTACTTTTTGTGTAAATAAATTGATTGTATAGGAATGAAATATATATAAATAGTGAAAAATGTTATGAATATATGAATAAATTCATCGAAAAACAATTCCGTTGTTTGTACTGTCACTCTTTGTTATACTAAAGTTGTTCAAAAAAGAAAATCAATTTAATAATACAGTACTTTGATTGCTTCTTAGAAACAAAAGCATTACCTTTTGTTGGTAGAATAGTTCATTGTAAAAAAAGAGAGGGGTAGTATGGCAATCATTGTATGGCTGGTATGCAAAGCGCAAGTGTCAGAATATTAGGGGAAAAGCCATTAGCGGATGGAGGGAGAAGAATGAGTATTCTTTATGTAACAGAGCATGGAGCTGAGATTTCAGTGGAACAAAATTGTGTCAAAGTAAAAACAAAGAAAAATAATGGTGTCCGTTCGATACCGTTAGAAACATTAGAAAGTATCAACGTGTTGGGAAAAAGTCAGATGACAACCCAATGTGCGGAAGCTTGTCTGCAAAAGGGGATACCGGTGTCATTTTTCTCTTCTCATGGAAAGTATTTTGGAAAATTGCAGTCAACCAGTCATGTTTTTGTGGAGCGGCAACGACAACAGGCAAAGTTGTATCATACTTCATTTGCGTTGGAGCTGGGAAAGGAAATTATGGAGGCAAAATTACATAATCAGGAAGTACTCCTGCAACGTTATGAACGAAATCTTGAGAAGAATGTAAATCAGGAAAGGATGGAACTGAAACAGGCAAAGCATAAAATAAGAAATAGCAAGGATATTCCACAGTTGATTGGTTACGAAGGAATGGGAGCAAGAGCATATTTTAAAGGCTTGGGAAAGTTGGTACAAAAAGATTTTTCATTTTCAAAACGAACCAGACGACCACCAAGAGACGCATTTAACTCT
>LXOW01369506.1_pt1 | contig 17585 bp, 12 predicted proteins | sample 1368591 | NCBI WGS metagenome assembly LXOW01 (sample SAMN04884650, study PRJNA319009) | bovine gut metagenome | isolation source: Cow rumen | host: Bos taurus | place: Italy: Legnaro (PD) | collected 2014-07-09 | reverse complement strand
ATGAAAAAGATTGAAGCAATTATCCGCAAGACGAAGTTCGAGGAGGTGAAAGCTGCTTTGCTATCATCCGACATCGACTGGTTTGAGTACCACGACGTGCACGGCATCGGCCAGAGCCGTCAGGAGCGAATATATCGTGGCGTCCAGTATTCCACAGATGTCATAGAGCGCGTGGCCATCACCATCGTGTGTCGCGACATCTTCCTCGACCCGACGGTGAAGGTCATTCTGGAGGTAGCCCATACGGGCGAGGTAGGCGACGGTCGCATCTTCGTGAGCGATGTGATAGACACCTGGTCTATTCGAACTGGCGAGAACGGCGACACGGTACTTAGAGACAAGAAGTAAGAAGCCCCCTCCCAACCTTCCCCTTGGGGGAGGAGTAATCACACAACACAAACACAAATGAAGACCCGGGCCCCCGCAACGGTCTCCCCCCAAAAGGGGGATAAGAGAGGGGCATTAAGTTATGAACGAAATAGGATTATCACTCGATACTGTATGGATGCTATTGGCAGCCATGTTGGTTTTCTGGATGCAGCCAGGCTTTGCGCTGTGCGAAGCAGGATTCACGCGCAGCAAGAACACAGCGAACATTCTGATGAAGAACTTTGTCGACTTTATGTTCGGTTCGCTGCTCTTCTTCTTCCTCGGCTTCGGCTTCATGTTCGGAAGCGATGCAATGGGAGGTTTCATCGGTATGCCCAACTGGGGCGACCTTAGTTTCTATAAGGGCGACCTGCCTGTTGAGGGCTTCCTGATTTTCGAGACCGTCTTCTGTGCAACCTCTGCCACCATCGTCAGCGGTGCAATGGCTGAGCGCACAAAGTTCTCAATGTACCTTATTTACAGTGCAGTCATCTCGCTATTGATCTATCCCATCGAGGGCCACTGGACCTGGGGTGGCGGATGGCTCTGCAATGATGCTGCTGACAGCTTTATGATGACGACCTTCGGCGATGTGTTCCACGATTTCGCAGGCTCTGCAATCGTACATAGCGTAGGCGGCGTGCTGGCCCTGATTGGCGCCCTGGCATTGGGTCCACGTATCGGCAAGTATGGTAAGGACAAGAAGAGCAACGCTATTCCTGGTCACAACCTCGCAATGGCAGCTCTGGGTGTATTCATCCTCTGGCTCGGATGGTTCGGCTTCAACCCCGGCTCACAGCTGGCAGCAAGCGGTGAAGTGAACCGTATCGCAATCTCTCACGTCTTCCTGACCACGAACCTCGCTGCTGCAGCAGGTGGTGTGGCTACGATGTTCCTCACCTATGCGAAATACGGCAAGCCTTCGCTCTCACTGACGCTCAACGGCGTGCTGGCAGGACTGGTGGGCATCACGGCTGGCTGTGATCTCGTATCACCGGTAGGAGCCATCATCATTGGTCTGGTATGTGGCATCGTACTAGTCTATGCCATTGAGTTTATCGACCACAAACTGCACATCGACGACCCCGTTGGTGCAAGCTCAGTACATGGTGTCTGCGGTATCCTCGGTACACTGATGACCGGTCTGCTGTCAACCTCTAACGGTGCTTTCTATGGTCACGGATGGGGTTTCTTCGGGGCAGAACTGTTCGGAATCCTGGTCATCGACCTCTGGGCTGCTGCCTGTGGTGTGGCTCTGTTCTATGGTATAAAAAAATGCCATGGCTTGCGTGTCGACAAGCGTATCGAAGAGGAAGGACTCGACGTTTATGAACATGGAGAATTGTGCTATAACTAAGAGAAAGGTAAAAGCGAATAGTGAACAGATTACTTACACTCAGTATAAAATAACACAAACGGGAAAAGTTATGAAAAAGATTGTTTTAATGGCGATGATAATCGCAACAGGAGTGAGTGCTGCGGCACAGGATAAAGTAGAAACAACGATTAGCGGTGATATCGTCAGTAGTTATATCTGGCGTGGCCAGGACTTGGGAAGCGCCGCTATACAGCCTACGCTGGGCGTGGGGTATAAAGGGCTGTCGCTGACCGCATGGGGCAGCTACGGACTGGTGAACACCGCCGACACAAAGGAGTTTGACCTGACCCTGGCATACACCACAGGAGGTTTCAATATTGGCATTACCGACTACTGGTTCAGTACGGGTCTCGACCCAAAGGGACGCTACTTCAAGTACGACGCACACGGTACTAACCACATCTTCGAGGCTAATGTAGGCTACGATTTCGGAGTGGCCAGCGTACAGTGGTTTACCAACTTCGGCGGCAACGATGGCACTAACAAGGACGGCAAACGGGCCTACAGCTCTTACTTGGAGGTGTCTGTGCCATTCAAACTTGCTACAATAGACTGGACTGCTACGGCTGCTGCCGTTCCATGGGCCACTACGACATACGTCACAACAGGATTTGCGGTGACCAATCTGTCCTTGAAGGCTACGAAGGATATTAAGGTGACGGATACGTTCTCCATACCTGTCTTTGGACAGGTTATAGGCAACCCCTGCTCACAGAAAGCCTATCTGGTCTTCGGATTCACACTGCGTCCCTGATTCTTTCTGGTGCATTCCCTCTTCCTGTCGCGATGACAGGAAGAGGTTTTATCTTGAGCAATATAACAGATTGTAACAAAAAGGCCGCATTTGGTTGCAAAGTGAAAGCAAAAAGAAAGTCAAACTACCCCAATACTATACATTATGTAACTGACAGACGTTTTTAACAAACAAAATGCAATGTTTTGTCTTAAATATGCGACATTATGTGTAACTTTGCACCAGGAAAAAGAAAAAAGAAGAGAGAAAAGTAAGTAACAAACGAAGATATTGTCAAATAGTTAATTAAAAAAGGAATTATGAAAGCATTAAGATTTCAGGTTGTCGGCGAGGCATTCAAGAAGAAGCCGCTTGACGTAAAAACACCCAGTGAGAGACCTTACGAATACTTTGGCAAGAAGGTATTCACACGTGAGAAGATGTATAAGTATCTGCCTAAGCAGGTCTATGAGAAGATGATTGACGTGATGGACAATGGTGCCCGTCTGGATCGCGACATAGCCGATGCTGTGGCTGCAGGCATGAAGCAGTGGGCCGTAGAGAATGGCGTCACACACTATACACACTGGTTCCAGCCTCTGACGGAAGGAACAGCCGAGAAGCACGACTCCTTCATCGAGCACGACGGTAAGGGTGGTATGGTAGAGGAATTCTCTGGCAAGCTGCTCGTTCAGCAGGAGCCTGATGCTTCATCGTTCCCTTCTGGTGGTATCCGCTCCACCTTCGAGGCTCGCGGATACTCTGCATGGGACCCTACGTCACCTGTGTTCATCATCGATGATACGCTGTGCATCCCCACCGTATTTATCAGTTATAGCGGTGAGGCACTCGATTATAAGGCACCGTTGCTGCGTGCCCTTCATGCCGTCAACGTGGCGGCTACGGAGGTGTGCCACTATTTCGACCCGACGGTAAAGAAAGTAACATCGAACCTCGGATGGGAGCAGGAGTATTTCCTCGTGGATGAAGGGCTTTATGCCGCTCGTCCGGACCTGTTGCTGACAGGACGCACGCTGATGGGGCACGACTCTGCCAAGAACCAGCAGATGGATGACCACTACTTCGGCAGCATACCAGAGCGTGTAGCGTCATTTATGCGCGACCTGGAGATTCAGGCCCTCGAACTGGGCGTACCTTGTAAGACGCGCCACAACGAGGTAGCACCCAACCAGTTTGAGCTGGCTCCTATCTTCGAAGAGACAAACCTGGCCGTTGACCACAACATGATGCTGATGTCGCTGATGAAGAAGGTGGCACGCAAGCATGGCTTCCGCGTGCTGCTGCATGAGAAGCCTTTCGCAGGCATCAACGGTAGCGGTAAGCACAACAACTGGAGCCTGTCGACAGACAATGGCATCCTGCTCCATGCTCCCGGCAAGAACGCAGAGCAGAACCTGCGCTTTGCCACGTTTATCGTCGAGACGCTGATGGGTGTATACAAGCACAACGGACTGCTGAAGGCCAGCATCATGAGTGCCACCAACGCACATCGTCTGGGTGCCAACGAGGCACCTCCTGCCATCATCAGCTCGTTCCTCGGCAAGCAGCTCAGCGAACTGCTCGACCATATCGAAGCAGCAGACAAGGACGACATCTTAACGATGGACGGCAAGCAGGGCATGAAGATGGACATCCCGGAGATTCCTGAACTGCTCATTGACAACACCGACCGTAACCGCACATCACCCTTCGCCTTCACCGGCAACCGCTTTGAGTTCCGAGCCGTAGGCTCTGAGGCCAACTGTGCATCGGCCATGATAGCCCTGAACAGTGCCGTAGCCGAGGCTCTCATCAACTTCAAGAAGCGTGTGGATGCACGTATTCCTGAGCTGGAGAAGAAACTCGAAGGCACAGGTCACACGGCCACCTATCATGCCATCATCGACGTGCTGCGCGAGGATATCAAGACCTGTAAGCCTATACGCTTCGACGGCAACGGCTACTCCGACGAGTGGGTTGTAGAAGCAGAGAAGCGCGGACTGGACGTTGAGAAGAGCTGTCCGAAGATTTTCGAGCGTTATCTCGACAAGGAGAGCATTGATATGTTCGAGAGCCTGGGCGTGATGACTAAGAAGGAACTGGAAGCACGCAACGAGGTGAAGTGGGAGACCTATACGAAGAAGATTCAGATTGAGGCCCGCGTATTGGGCGACCTCTCGATGAACCACATCATCCCCGTCGCCACCCGCTATCAGAGCGCATTGCTGAAGAATGTCGGCGACATGGCTCTGGTCTTCCCAATAGAGACTGCCGACAAGCTCTCCACACGCAACAAGAAGATCATCCAGGAGATTGCCGAACGCACCTTTGCCATCGAGAAAGGCGTTGAGGAACTCGTTGAGGCTCGCAAAAAGGCCAACAAGATAGAGGATGAGCACGAGAAGGCTATCGCATATCACGACACCGTGGAGCCGAAACTGGACAGCATACGCTATCAGATAGACAAGCTGGAGCTCATCGTCGACGATGCTCTCTGGCCACTGCCAAAATATCGTGAGCTGTTATTCATAAGATAATCAGAGTGATCGGGAAAACAAAAGAAAAAATCCCAGCGCCACAATAGTGACGCTGGGATTTTTTATAAGTGGGTTCTTCGCTGAAGCTCAGGCGCAAGCGAAGAACCCTTCTATAATCTTAGGGAAGTGTTAGTTCCTGTACTCAAAGACGTTCTGACGGCTCATCACCTTGCGGTCCATGTCTTCACGTGAGCCTACGATTATCTTCTCGAATTCACGCATTCCTGTTCCGGCTGGGATGAGGTGTCCGCAGATAACGTTCTCCTTCATGCCCTGCAGGTAGTCGCTCTTACGACGGATAGCAGCCTCGTTGAGCACCTTGGTGGTCTCCTGGAAGGATGCTGCCGACATGAAGCTCTTTGTATGAAGGGCGGCACGCGTGATACCCTGCAGTATCTGTGTTGACGTTGCAGGAACGGCATCGCGCACCTGTACTGGCTTGAGGTCACGGCGCTTGAGGAAGGCGTTCTCGTCACGCAGCTTGCGCGCTGAGACAATCTGTCCGGGATGGAGGTTCTCTGAGTCGCCGGCATCCACTACCACCTTCTTTCCCCAGATGCGATCGTTCTCCTCACGGAAGTCGAGCTTGTCGACAATGTCGCTCTCAAGGAAGCAGGTATCGCCTGGCTCGTTGATCTGTACCTTACGCATCATCTGACGCACGATAATCTCAAAGTGCTTGTCGTTGATCTTCACACCCTGCAGACGGTATACGTCCTGAACCTCGTTGACGATGTACTCCTGAACGGCTGTCAGACCCTTGATCTGAAGGATGTCGTTAGGCGTGATGACACCTGCAGAGAGAGGTGTACCTGCACGCACCGCGTCACGATCCTGTACGAGGAGCTGCTTGGAGGTAGGCACAAGGTACTTGCGCTGCTCACCAGTCTTCGAGGTGACGGTGATTTCGCGGTTAGCACGCTTGAGCTGAGGATTGATAGATACCTCACCGTCGATTTCACTGACGATAGCGGGGTTGGATGGGTTACGGGCCTCGAAGAGCTCAGTGACACGAGGCAGACCACCGGTGATATCGCCGGCACGGGCTGCAGAACGTGGAATCTTCACGAGGGTCTCACCAGACTTGATGGTCTTGCGAAGCTTGTTCTCGGTGTCGAACACTACTACGTGGCCTTCCACAGGGAGGTTGTAGGTGCCCAGCACCTCACCGTTGTCGCCAAGGATGTCGATGGTAGGTATCATTGAGCGGTCCTTCGACTCGATGATGATATGCTCGGTCATACCGGTAGAGTCATCGGTCTCTGCCTTATAGGTCTGACCCTCCACGAAGTCGTTGAGGCGTATCTTACCCGCAAACTCGGTTACGATGACGGCATTGAAGGCATCCCACTTGGCGATGATGTCGCCGCGGTTGACTACGTCGCCGCTCTTGTAATAGAGTGAAGAGCCGTAAGGCACAGGTACGGTGGAGAGCACGATGCCGGTATTGATGTCGATGAAACGACACTCTGCCAGACGGCTGACAACCATTTCGCATTCTCTTTCCTCGCCAGTAGCATCGTCCTTCTCTGTGAATGGTACGACACGGAGCTCATCGAACTCTATCTTTGCCTGCTCGTAGTTACACTTGACGGCTGACTGGGCTGCTGCACCACCGGCGATACCACCGGCGTGGAAGGTACGGAGCGTCAGCTGTGTTCCCGGCTCTCCGATGGCCTGTGCAGCGATGACACCTACGGCCTCGCCCTTCTGCACCATGCGCTGTGTGGCAAGGTTGCGGCCATAGCACTTCTTGCAGACGCCCTGACGTGACTCACAAGTGAGCACGGAACGAATGTCGACGCTCTCAATGCCGGCAGCCTCGATGGCCTTGGCGCGAACCTCGTTAATCTCCTCGCCTGCAGGGCAGATGAGGGCGCCGGTATGTGGGTTGGTGATATCATGTACGCTCACACGACCCAGTATGCGCTCGTAGAGGCTGGAGATGACGTTGTCGCCATTCTTGAGGGCCGTACAGGTGAGGCCGCGCAGGGTGCCACAGTCTTCCTCGGTGATGATGACATCGTGAGAGACGTCGACGAGACGACGTGTGAGGTATCCGGCATCGGCAGTCTTCATGGCCGTATCGGCAAGACCCTTACGGGCACCGTGGGAAGCGATGAAGTACTCCAGCACAGACATTCCCTCCTTGAAGTTGGACAGGATAGGGTTCTCGATGGTACCACGGTCATCGGCACCAGCCTTCTGAGGCTTGGCCATAAGACCACGGATACCGGAGAGCTGCTTAATCTGGTCCTTTGAACCACGGGCTCCGGAGTCGAGCATCATGAATACGGCGTTGAAGCCCTGGTCGGCTTCGGTCATCTCCTTCAGGAGGATGTTACCGATATCGTTGTTGACATGGGTCCAGATGTCGATTACCTGGTTGTATCGCTCCTGGTCGGTGATGAAGCCCATGTTGTAGCTCTCAGTGATGTTGGCCACGTCGGCGTTACCCTTGGCGATGAGCTGCTCCTTCTCTGGCGGTATGATGATGTCGTCGAGGTTGAAGGACAGACCAGCGAGATATGCCATGCGGTAACCGAGGTTCTTGATGCCGTCGAGGAATTCGCAGGCACGGGCAAAGCCCACCTGGTTGATGACGTTCTGAATAATGTCGCGCAATGACTTCTTTGAGATGACATCGTTGACATATCCCATCTCGTCGGGCACGAGGCCGTTGACGATGACACGGCCTACAGAGGTCTCCACCATGTGGCGCACCCTCTCACCGTTCACTACGTCGTTGACAAGCACCTTGACGGGAGCATGAAGGTCACACTTCTTCTCGTTGTAGGCGATGATAGCCTCCTCGGGGCCGTAGAAGGTGAGTCCCTCACCCTTGGCACCGGGACGGAGTTTGGTGATGTAGTAGAGACCGAGCACCATATCCTGTGAAGGCACCGTGATAGGCGCACCATTGGCAGGATTAAGGATGTTGTGGCTCTGGAGCATGAGGATCTGCGCCTCAAGGATGGCCTCATTGGAGAGTGGGAGATGGACAGCCATCTGGTCGCCGTCGAAGTCGGCATTGAAGGCCGTACATGCCAATGGGTGCAGCTGGATTGCCTTACCCTCGATGAGCTTAGGCTGGAAGGCCTGTATGCCCAGACGGTGCAGTGTCGGAGCACGGTTGAGGAGCACGGGGTGTCCCTTCATGACGTTCTCCAGTATATCGTAGATGATGGGCTCGCGACGGTCGACGATGCGCTTGGCACTCTTGACGGTCTTAACGATGCCACGCTCAATGAGCTTACGGATGATGAATGGCTTATAAAGCTCCGCTGCCATGAGCTTAGGCAGTCCGCACTCGCCCATGTTGAGTTCCGGACCCACTACGATAACGGAACGTGCTGAGTAGTCTACACGCTTTCCGAGAAGGTTCTGACGGAAGCGGCCTGCCTTACCCTTGAGGGAGTCGGAGAGTGACTTCAGCGGGCGGTTGGACTCGCTCTTTACGGCACTTGACTTACGTGAGTTGTCGAAGAGGGAGTCAACGGCCTCCTGCAGCATACGCTTCTCATTACGCAGGATGACCTCCGGTGCGTGAATCTCCATAAGACGCTTGAGGCGGTTGTTACGGATGATGACGCGACGGTAGAGGTCGTTGAGGTCGGAGGTGGCGAAACGTCCGCCGTCCAATGGTACGAGAGGACGCAGCTCGGGAGGTGTGACAGGAAGAATCTTCATTATCATCCACTCCGGGCGGTTGAGGTCGCCATTCTCGCCCCGGCTGGTGCGGAAGGCCTCCACTACCTGCAGACGCTTCAGGGCGTCTGTCTTGCGCTGTACGGAAGCCTCGGTGCTGGCCTGGTTGCGCAGCTCGTAAGAGAGGGTGTCGAGATCAAGGTTGGCAAGCAGCTCGTAGATGGCTTCAGCGCCCATCTTGGCGATGAACTTCTTGGGATCGCTGTCTTCAAGGAGGTCGTTGTTGGGATCAAGACGGTTGTCGACGATATCGATGTATTCCTCCTCGGTGATGAAGTCGAGGCGGTGTGAACCGTTGAGCTCGTTGTTGTCTTCATCCTTGGCGCCCTCCAGCTTTCCTGGCTGGATGATGACATACCTCTCATAGTATATCACAGACTCAAGCTTCTTGGTAGGAATACCGAGAAGATAGCCTATCTTGTTTGGCAGGGAACGGAAGTACCAGATGTGTGCCACAGGCACTACGAGTTCGATATGGCCTGCACGCTCACGACGTACTTTCTTCTCTGTCACCTCTACGCCACAACGGTCGCACACGATGCCCTTGTAGCGTATGCGCTTATATTTGCCGCAGGCACACTCGAAGTCTTTCGTAGGACCGAAGATGCGCTCGCAGAAGAGACCGTCACGCTCTGGCTTGTACGTGCGATAGTTGATGGTCTCAGGCTTTGTTACCTCACCATAAGAGTTCTCGAGGATATCCTCTGGAGAAGCAAGACCGACAGTGATCTTGGTGAAGTTGTTCTTTATCTTGTTATCTTTCTTGAATGCCATATTCTTTTATTATGAAGTTGTAGAATAGATTAGTCAAGCTTTACGTTAAGGCCGAGACCTCTCAGCTCGTGGAGAAGGACGTTGAGTGACTCCGGTATGCCCGGTGTAGGCATCGCATCGCCCTTGACGATAGCCTCGTAGCTCTTGGAGCGTCCCTGCACATCGTCGGACTTGACGGTGAGGATCTCCTGCAGCACGTGGCTGGCACCGAAGGCCTCAATGGCCCATACCTCCATCTCTCCGAAGCGCTGTCCGCCAAACTGTGCCTTACCGCCCAGAGGCTGCTGCGTGATGAGAGAGTACGGACCGATGGAGCGTGCATGCATCTTGTCTTCTACCATGTGGCCCAGCTTCAGGAAGTAGGTGACGCCGACAGTGGCGGGCTGGTCGAACATCTCGCCCGTCTCACCATCATAGAGGTGTGTAGAGCAGAGGCGTGGCAGACCGGCCTTATCGGTCCATTCAGAGAGGTCCTCAAGCTTGGCACCGTCGAAGATAGGCGTAGCGAACTTCACGCCGAGCTTGCTGCCAGCAGCACCGAGGATGGCCTCGAAGATCTGTCCGAGATTCATTCGTGAAGGCACACCCAGCGGGTTGAGCACGAGGTCAACAGGACGTCCGTCCTCCAGGAACGGCATATCCTCCTGACGTACCACCTTAGATACGATACCCTTGTTACCGTGACGTCCGGCGAGTTTGTCGCCAACGCCAATCTTACGCTTCTTGGCGATATAAACCTTAGCCATCTGAAGAACTCCGCTTGGCAGGTCATCGCCGATTGAAATGGCGAACTTAGCGCGCTTCAGCTCTGCATCGAGCTGCTTGTACTTGCGGATGTAGTTCATGATGAGCTTCTTGATGAGCAGGTCAGTATGCTCATCACCGGTCCAGTTGCCTGACTGTACACCGTCGTACTCAAGGTTGGCCAACATGGCGGCAGTGAACTTGCTGCCCTTAGTGATGACCTCGGCACCTGTGTAGTCGGTGATACCAGTAGAGGTCTTGCCCTTGGTGAGCTTCATGAGCTTATCAATGAGAATCTCCTTGAAGTCGTTGGCCTTTGCCTCGTATTCCTGATCTATCTTGGCAAGCGTAATCTTGTCCTGCTTCTTTGACTCGCGGGTCTTGATGGCTCTTGAGAAGAGTTTCTTGTCGATGACGACACCGGAGAGTGATGGGTTGGCCTTGAGTGAAGAGTCCTTCACGTCGCCGGCCTTGTCGCCGAAGATGGCGCGCAGCAGCTTCTCCTCTGGTGATGGGTCGCTCTCACCCTTTGGTGAGATCTTACCAATCATGATATCGCCAGGAACGACGCGGGCACCGATGCGTATAATACCGTTCTCATCGAGGTCTTTCGTGGCATCCTCTGATACGTTAGGGATGTCGGAGGTGAGTTCCTCGACGCCGCGCTTGGTGTCACGCACCTCAAGGGAGTACTCATCAACATGCACTGAGGTGAGCACGTCGTCGCGCACTACGCGCTCTGACAGTACTATGGCATCCTCGTAGTTGTAACCCTTCCAAGGCATGTAGGCCACGAGGAGGTTGCGGCCCAGAGCCAGCTCTCCGTTCTCAGTGGCATAACCCTCGGTGAGGATGTCGCCAGCCTTCACACGCTGACCCTTGTCGCAGATAGGACGCAGGTCGATGACCATGTTCTGGTTGGTGCGGCGGAACTTCGGTATGCGGTATTCCTTGATGGCGGGCTCGAAGCTTACGAACTCCTCATCGTCGGTGCGGTCATACAGGATGCGGATGGTCGTTGCGTCAACATATTCGATGACGCCGTCGCCCTCAGCGGTAATCATGGTGCGGGAGTCTTCACACACCTGGCGCTCTATGCCCGTGCCCACGATTGGGGCGTCGTTATGGAGCAGAGGTACTGCCTGACGCATCATGTTACATCCCATCAGCGCACGGTGACCGTCGTCATGCTCAAGGAACGGAATCAGTCCGGCAGAGACAGAGGCGATCTGCTGTGGCGATACATCCATGAGGTCTACCTGCGATGGAGCCACAACAGGGAATTCTGCATCCTGGCGGCACTTTACGAAGGTACGGATGAAGCTGCCGTCGTCGTTAAGCGGAGCGTTACCCTGACCGATGATGTGCTTCTCTTCCTCCTCGGCTGTGAGGTATTCCACGTGGTCGTTGTCGAGGTCGACCATGCTATTGCTCACCTTACGATAAGGTGTCTCGATGAAGCCCAGGTTATTGATCTGTGCATACATACAGAGAGAGGAGATAAGACCGATGTTCGGTCCTTCAGGCGACTCGATAGGGCAGAGACGTCCGTAGTGCGTATAGTGTACGTCGCGGACCTCGAATCCGGCACGCTCACGCGACAGACCTCCAGGACCCAGCGCCGAGAGACGACGCTTGTGGGTCACCTCCGCCAGAGGGTTGGTCTGGTCCATGAACTGCGACAGCGGGTTGGTACCGAAGAAGGAGTTGATGACACTCGAAATGGTCTTGGCATTGATGAGGTCTGTTGGAGTGAAGACCTCATTGTCACGCACGTTCATCCTCTCGCGGATGGTGCGGCTCATGCGGCTCAGACCGATGTTGAACTGATTGGCCAGCTGCTCGCCCACGGTGCGAACACGACGGTTGGACAGATGGTCGATATCATCAACGGTAGCGTTGGAGTTGATGAGGTTGATGAGATATTTGATAATCTCTATGATGTCTTCCTTTGTGAGGACGCGTGTCTCGATGTCGGTGTTCAGACCGAGCTTCTTGTTGATACGATAGCGTCCTACCTCACCCAGGTCATAGCGTTTGTCTGAGAAGAAGAGGTTGAAGATTACCTCGCGTGCGCTGGCCTCATCAGCAGGATCGGCATTACGCAGCTGCTTGTAGATATAGAAGACAGCCTCCTTCTCGGAGTTTGATGTATCCTTGGAGAGGGTGTTGAAGATGATGCTGAACTTGGAAGCGTTCTCCTCATCCTTGTGTACGAGGATGGTGGACTGCTCGCTGTCGAGGATGTTCTGGATGTTGTCGGCAGTAATCTCCGTCTCGCGCTGCATGAGAATCTCATTACGCTCCATTGATACGACCTCGCCAGTATCCTCATCGGCAAAGTCCTCTGTCCACGTCTTCATGATGTTGGCTGCCAGCTTGCGGCCTATCACCTCCTTGAGGTTCTTCTTCGTCACCTTCACCTCCTCGGCAAGGTCGAAGATTGACAGGATGTCCTTGTCCTTCTCATAGCCGATGGCACGGAGCAGCGTCGTTACGGGCAGTTTCTTCTTACGGTCGATGTAAGCATACATCACGTTGTTGATGTCAGTAGCGAACTCTATCCATGAACCCTTGAACGGAATGATACGCGCAGAGTAGAGCGTAGTGCCGTTGGCGTGTGTTCCCTGACCGAAGAATACGCCAGGAGAACGGTGGAGCTGCGACACTACGACACGCTCGGCACCGTTGATGATGAAGGTGCCGTTGTCGGTCATGTAGGGGATGGTGCCAAGGAAGACGTCTGACGTGATGGTCTCAAAGTCGATGTGGTCCTCGTCGGTACAGTAGAGCTTCATCTTCGCCTTCATGGGCACACTGTAGGTGAGGCCGCGTTCGAGGCACTCCTCTATGGTGTAGCGGGGTGGGTCGATAAAGTAGTCGAGGAACTCGAGCACGAAGTTATTACGTGAGTCCATAATAGGGAAGTTCTCAGAGAACACCTTATACAGACCGTCATTCTTGCGCTCCTCAGGCGGGGTGTCCAACTGAAGGAAGTCGCGGAAGGACTTCAGCTGCACGTCGAGGAAATCCGGATATGGCATCGGATTCTTCACACGGGCAAAAGAGATTCTGTTTTCAGCAACCTTTGATGTCATGCTTCTTATTTATATTATATAATGTATGTATTGATTTCAGTATTGTTTCTACGTCCATAATCCCTAACTCTCCTGACCTCTTCTCTCTTACTCCAGGCCTTTCTCGTTCTCGGAGCTATCTGCCCCAAAGCCTTTCTCCCTCTACGGAAAAGATAAGAAAAGGTTAGGACCCACCTACTTAGTAGATCCTAACCTTTGTTTATTCAGTAAGAGTCTGTCGGAGGATTTCCGGGCAGAGCCCGTGCCTCCTTGCCTCGTCTGTGCCGAATTACTTCAGCTCGATCTTAGCACCAGCCTCCTCGATAGCCTTCTTGAGGTTCTCAGCCTCAGCCTTTGGCATACCCTCCTTGATAGTAGCAGGAGCGCCGTCAACGAGGTCCTTAGCGTCCTTCAGACCAAGACCGCAAGCCTCCTTCACTGCCTTAACGACAGCGAGCTTGTTAGCGCCGATCTCAGCGAGAACAACGTCGAAAGAGTCCTTCTCCTCAGCAGCAGCGGCACCTTCACCAGCTGCAGGAGCAGCAGCAACAGCAACAGCTGCAGCAGCAGGCTCAATTCCATACTCGTCCTTCAGGACCTGTGCGAGTTCATTTACTTCTTTAACGGTGAGGTTAACGAGTTCCTCAGCGATAGCTTTAATATCTGCCATGATTATTAACTTTTTTTAATTTGATTTTTTTACTTTTGTTGATTGTTGAAATGCCTGCGGCAATATGGCCACAGGACTGTTCTCAGGCTGCTCTTATTCTGGGCGCTCGCCAAGGGTCTTGAGCAGACCGTGAATAGTACCGGAACCGGACTGCAGTGCAGAAACGACATTCTTTGCAGGAGACTGCAGCAGAGCCACAACCTCGGCAATGAGTTCGTTCTTGCTCTTCAGAGCAGCCAGTTCTGCCAGCTTCTCAGCACCTACGAAGATGCTCTCCTCTGCGTATGCTGCCTTCAGGCTTGGATTGACATCCTTGTACTCCTTCAGGAGCTTTGCAGGAACATTGGCGGTCTCACAGAACATGAGGGCGGTGTTGCCCTTGAGTGCGACGTACATTTCAGAGAAGTCCTGCTCAGCAGCGTCGAGAGCCTTGATGAGAAGCTTGTTCTTCACCACCACGGTCTTAATCTTCTGCTGGAAAGCCTTGCGACGGAGGCTGACGGTCTGTTCTGCGTTAAGACCCGTCACGTCTACGATGTAGAAGTGTGGGTAGGTCTTGATCAGCTCGCCAAGCTCTGCGATGATAGTATCTTTTACTTCCTTTTTCATGTTACAAAACTTTTAGAGTTAATCAGCTGATTTAGGATCGATCTTGATACCCTTACTCATTGTGCTGGAGATAAAGATACTCTTGACGTATGTTCCCTTTGCAGCGGCTGGCTTAAGCTTGATGACAGTAGCGAGGAACTCCTTTGCATTACCTGCAATGGCGTCAGCGCTCATTGATACCTTGCCAATGGATGTGTGGATGATGCCGGTCTTGTCGACCTTGAAGTCGATCTTACCCTGCTTAACTTCCTTTACGGCCTTGGCAACGTCCATCGTCACAGTGCCGCTCTTTGGGTTTGGCATCAGGCCGCGAGGACCGAGGATACGTCCGATAGGACCTATCTTACCCATGCATGAAGGCATAGTGATAATGACATCAACGTCTGTCCAACCACCCTTGATCTTCTCAATGTACTCATCGAGACCAACGTAGTCAGCACCAGCTTCTTTAGCAGCAGCCTCCTGATCGGCTGTAACGAGGGCCAGCACGCGTGTCACCTTGCCTGTACCGTTAGGAAGGCTAACGACACCGCGCACCATCTGGTTGGCCTTGCGGGGGTCTACGCCAAGACGCACGTCGATATCAACGGAAGCGTCGAACTTTGTCGTAGTGATTTCCTTCACCAGCGCGGCAGCCTCAGAAATAGTGTAGAGACGTCCCTGTTCAACCTTGTCGGCAACTGCCTTTTGATTCTTTGTCAGTTTACTCATTGTTGTTTGAAGTTTTTTCGGTAATAGCGGCGGGCACTGTGGCCTGCCTCCCGGAAATGTTTAAATAATCAGCGGATCCCAAGTGTATGGAGATCAGCATTACTTTCCGCCATTGTGGCTCCCCCTGCGAGGTGAAGCGACTTATGCGGGGAAGTCACCCTTTACGGTGATACCCATGCTGCGTGCAGTACCTGCAATCTGCTTCATAGCAGACTCTACGGTAAAGCAGTTGAGGTCCTTCAGCTTGTCCTCAGCAATGGTCTTGATCTGATCCCATGTCACCTCAGCAACCTTGTTACGGTTAGGAGAGGCAGAACCAGACTTTACCTTTGCTATCTCCTTCAGCTGCACAGCAGCGGGAGAAGTCTTGATGACGAAGTCGAATGACTTGTCGGCATAGTAAGTAATGACTACAGGGAGCACCTTGCCAGCCTTATCCTGGGTACGAGCATTGAACTCCTTGCAGAAGCCCATGATGTTGATACCCTTAGAACCCAGTGCAGGTCCTACTGGAGGAGATGGATTGGCAGCGCCGCCCTTGATCTGTAACTTGAGTTGTCCAGCAACTTCTTTAGCCATCTTTCTTGTTGATAATTAATGTTGTTGATTTATATAGAAAAAGGGACTGCTGGAAGCATTATATTTGGCAGTCCTTGTTTCTTCGTCGTTCCGAATGTTTCCTATCCTTCTTTCTCCACCTGCATAAAGTTGAGCTCAAGCGGAGTGTTGCGCCCGAATATCTTCACGATAACTTTCAGCGTATGCTTCTCGGTGTTCACCTCTTCGATGATGCCGTTGAAGCCGCTGAACGGACCGTCCGTCACTTTGACGGACTCGTTCACCATGTATGGTATATCCATCTCTTCTACCAACTCCGTTTCCTCTGCGGCACCAATCATGCGGTTGATGTCCGACTGGCGTACGGGTGTGGGATTGTCAAGTCCACCAAGGAATCCGAGGCAGTTAGGCATGAAGCGAAGCGTATGGGCGGTATCGCCAATCATCTCTGCTTCAACGAAGAGATAGCCGGGAAGGGCCGTCTTCTCCTTTACAACACGCTTGCCGTTCTTCAGCGCAGCATGCTTCTCCATAGGGAGGAGCACCTGAAAGACATGCTTAGCCAGCTCAGGGTTATGAGAGCATTCCTTCTCTATATATTCCTTGAGCTTAGCTTCCTTGCCGCTGACAGAGCGCATAGCGTACCATTTCTTTCCTGTCTCTGCCATAGTCCTTAGCCTGGGTAGATGGTACCCATGATGAATCTGAATACTGAATCCATGCAGAATACTACGAGTGCGATGACGAGCGAAGCTGACAGCACTACCATTGCGGAGTGTGTCAACTGCTTGCGTGTAGGCCACGTGGTCTTGTGTGCCAGCTCATCATAGCAAGCCTTGCAATAGTTAATAAACTTCTTCATTGTCGTTTTTATCTTTTAGCACGGGAGGAAGGAATCGAACCCTCATTGACGGTTTTGGAGACCGCTTTCCTACCATTGAAAGACTCCCGTAAAAAACCTCCCCAAGCCCCGTCCGTGAAGGGGACGCCCCTGTTGGGACGAGGATTGGTGGAGGTTGGATTATCGGTTTCCCGCAGGCTGTACCACGTTAGCGGAATGCCGCAGGGAGAGGTTTATTAATCCTCGTATACCTCTGTGATCTGACCAGAACCTACGGTGCGGCCACCCTCACGGATAGCGAAGCGCAGACCTGCGTTCAGAGCTACAGCGTAGATCAGCTCAACCTGAATCTCTACGTTATCACCAGGCATTACCATCTCAACACCTGCTGGGAGAGTGATCTCACCTGTGCAGTCCATTGTGCGGAGGTAGAACTGTGGACGATACTTGTTGCCGAATGGAGTGTGACGACCACCCTCTTCCTTCTTCAGCACGTAGATAGAAGCCTTGAATCTCTTGAATGGCTTGATCTGTCCTGGGTGGCAGAGCACCATACCGCGCTTGATCTCGTTCTTGTCGATACCACGGAGCAGCAGACCNNCGACCTGTCTCGATACGACCTGTAGCAACAGTACCACGACCTGTGATAGAGAATACGTCCTCTACAGGCATCAGGAATGGCTTATCGAGGTCACGTGGAGGATCCTGAATCCAGGTATCACAAGCGTCCATCAGCTCCATGATCTTCTCTTCCCACTTCTCAACGCCGTTCAGGGCACCGAGTGCAGAACCGCGGATGATAGGAGTATTGTCGCCGTCGAACTCATACTGGTCGAGAAGCTCACGCATCTCCATCTCAACGAGGTCGATCATCTC
>LXOW01332842.1_pt1 | contig 17590 bp, 3 predicted proteins | sample 1368591 | NCBI WGS metagenome assembly LXOW01 (sample SAMN04884650, study PRJNA319009) | bovine gut metagenome | isolation source: Cow rumen | host: Bos taurus | place: Italy: Legnaro (PD) | collected 2014-07-09 | reverse complement strand
AACCAATAAGAGAGAGATTAAATAATAATTTTGTGATTTTTTTCACAAACACCAATAAGAGAGAGAGATTAAATAATAACTTTATGAATTTTTTCACAAAAACCAATAAGAGAGAGATTAAATAATAACTTTATGAATTTTTTCACAAACACCAATAAGAGAAAGATTAAATAATAACTTTATGATTTTTTTCACAAACACCAATAAGAGAGAGATTAAATAATAACTTTATGAATTTTTTCACAAATACAAAAAATAAAAGAGAAAAATTAAATCAAAACAAACACAATAGTAAAGAAAAAACCATAAAAGCTTAACAGCAATCGACTAATTTATAACAATATTGTGAAAATTTTCACAACAACTTAATATATAAATGAATATTAAAAAGATTTAGTGATTGCGAAAAAAACACAAGCACTTATATAATAAATAAAACACAATTATGCACAAATCCTACTCTGATATTCTTCTCAAACATTGTGCATTATACAATTTTCTAAACCCAAAAACCCGCCCTCGCAAACTTGCGAGAGCGGGTTTTAATCTCTATTTAAATCTTAGAACACGTAGTTAATGCTCAAATTAAATTTGCTTGCGTCAACTCTGGTATCGTTAATGTCACGTCTAAGAGCGTAACCTACCGTAGCTGTTATAGCAAGCAACTTTTGGCGATATTCCAAGCCAAAGCCTGCAGAATAAAGATTGTCGGTCTTTGTCTTGTTAGTGCCTGTGATTTTGCCGTAGTCAGCGAAAGTAATAAATCTAAGGCCTTTTACGTCAGTATGCATAGCGTAGTCCAATCTGATAGTGAAGCCTGAATCGCCAGACAACAAGCTTTCGTCATAGCCTCTTACGCTGTAAATACCGCCAATATAGAACATGTCAGCAGAAGGAATATAATCGTCTTTGGCTTTCTGACCGCTAATCTGCAAAGTTACAGAATCGCCCTTTTTGCTGAATCCCTGCCACATACCATCTAAGTTATACTTAGTAGTGGTCTGGTCTTCGCCAAGTCCGTCGTAATCGCAGTATGTTACAGAAGGTCTGACATAATAAAGGCTCTTTTTGTTAATCTTTAATACGTCATAACTTAATGTATAGCGGTTTTCGTCATCGTCAACAAATTTCGTGCCAAGAATCTTGGTTTCAGATTTCTGCTTCTGGGCATCAATCGTCAATCTATCTTTTCTGTTAGAAGTGGTTATGACTGGGTGTATAAAGCTCAATCCGCCTGCCTGAGAATTTCCTCTGATGTCCAAATCTTTAAGATCGCCATCGCTTATTCTCATGCGATTCGAGTTATAGTTGATTCCAATTCTGTTTCCTCTTCCATCTACAGGAACATTGTAATTGAACATGCTGGTTTCAGAGGTTCTGCTAAACAAAGTAGCAACTCCAATCGTATCGCAATTTCCTGAAACGTTGGAATTGTTATAGCTCAAGCCATATCTCCATTCGCCGCTATTCTTTTTACCAGAATTGTCGGAAATCAAAGCCAATTTTTCACGTTTTTCAGGTTCGTATACTGCAATATAAACATCAGTAGTTCCAGGAAGTTCGCCTGCAACCATTTTCATTTGCAAAGCAGAGGTATTTGTGCTGTTAAATCTTTGCAATCTGTTTCTAAGTTTATTATATTGTGGACATTCACCTGTTTTAAGACCAGCATATTTCAAAACATAGCTGGATTTTGTATATTTATTGTTTATGACAGAAACTTTTCCGACTGTTCCTTCGACGAGAGTTATCAAAACTTCGCCTTTAGTTACTTTTTGAGGAGTTACAGCCGCTCTAGCGGTAACATAACCCTTTTCAAAGTATAATTCGTTGACTTCATCGCAAAGTTTAAAAAGGTCGGCAATTACAATCTTCTTGCCTTCATATTTGGAAGCAATAGCTTCCAATTCTTCGTTTGTTAAAATTTTGGATTCAGTAAAACTTACTTTTTTCAAAGCAAGTTCTATTTCAGGAACATTTTTTGTGTCCGTAGGTTGAACCTTTGGAGCTGCTTCTTCTTCTTTTCGATTTTCGTAACTTTTTTCAGCATAATCCTTAGTTCTTTCACGAATTATTTCCTGAATACGCTGACCAAGTTCAGTGCCTGAATTGTATTGCGCATCTCTCAAAGCGCTTTCCTGCTGTGGAGTAGGATTAAACGCTTGGGCTGATACAGTACCGCAAACCGTAGAAAATAGCATTGAAGCCGCGCACATCACAATAGTTCTAGTTAATGTATATTTTTTACTCATAATTTTATTGATATTCCTATTTCCCTATAACGCCGTAAGACTTATGTCTCATTAGCCGCAAGCTGTTACCGATATTTGGCAAAGCCGAATATTCACTCAGCAAAGCCGAAATTCGGCTTTGCTGAATACTTAACCTATTATCTGATTATGGGTTCACCCTTAGAATTTACAGAAATTGAATGTTTAGCAACTTCTTCTCCTTCGGACGAATCGCCAAAGTCACGTTCGATAAGTTCAACGCCTTCGTTTTCAACGAATTGTTCATGAGCTTTATAAGCATCCATGAGGTTGAGCTTCTTGTGTTCCTGAGACTGTTGTTTATTGGAATTATCTTCCTGTTTTGCTAACAATCCGCTGGTTATAGCGACTACAGAGTTGCGTATGTATTCTTTAATTCTTGTAAAGAGAAGAACGAACTTGTTAGTGTCTTTGTAGTCAACCTTGCTTGCATTTTCGCCCATTTCCATGCCTGGTCTCAGCATGTAAATTTCGCGAGCAGCATTGTCAAACTTAGGAACTTTATTATAGATATCGACTATGCCGTCGGGACCTAATTTCTGAACGTTATCTTCTTTGTCTGTGTAGGCTACTTCGCCTTCCATATCAGCGCCTGGGTTATAGATTATGTTTTTAACTTCGGCGTTATATTCGTCGCTGCCGTTAACGCCACTGAATTTAACGTCAATCGGTGAATTCGGGTCGAGCTGTTCGATCTTGCCGATTAAGGTATTTGCAGCGTTTGAATCTAAGGAAGAACCTACAGCGTATGTATCTACGTCAGCTACGCCTTCTTCAGAATTGAGGGTTGTCTTAATATTGTCGCCCTGCAATGTGCCAGCGTTAAGGTCGCCGTCTTCAACTGTTACGTTCAAGTCATTGCCAGCAACAGCGTTTCCGATATTCGCGTCAGATTGAGAGTTAATGTTTATATTGCTTTCTGATTCGACATTGTTAATGCCAACGGTATCGCCTTCAACTCCAACGTCGCCAGTAGAATTGATTGAGTTATTGTCAATATTCTTAGCTTTGACGCTAGTTGTTCCGCCTGCCTTCATTTCGCCAGTCAGGTTGAAGTTATTGCCAGCGTTTACGTTTACGTCTGCGCTTGCGTCAACATTAGCGATATTGGCATCATTGCCAGCGTCCACGCCAACATTGCCTGCGGTAGCTGCAATGTCTTTAGCGGTTAAGTCGCCAGTTGTGGCTATTTCTACGCTTGTAGCTGAAACATCTTCTACTGTTGCGTTATCGGCGTTAATTTCAGCGGTGCCAGTAGTAGCGGTGATATCTTTGGCGGTTAAGTCGCCAGTTGTGGCTATTTCTACGCTTGTAGCCGAAACATCTTCTACTGTTGCGTTAGCGGCATTAAGTTCAGCGGTGCCTGTAGTAGCTGTGACATCTTTAGCGGTTAAGTCGCCTTCGGTGGTCATAGCTACGTCAGTGCCAGCGCTTACGTTTCCAGCAGTTATATTATCAGCTTCTGCAGAAACATTGCCTTCGGCAGCTACGTCGTTAGCGGTTAAGTCGCCAGTTGAATTCATAGCGACATTTTCGCCTGCCGTAACATTTCCAATGTTCATAGCGGAAGAACTTTCTTCGTCTTCTTTGTTGCCAGCGCTCAATACGACGTTGCCTTCTTCTGAGGATACATCGTTAGCGGTTAAGTCGCCTTCTGCAACCATAGTTACGTTTGTGCCTGCAGTTACGTCGTTTACTTCAACGTCGCCTTCGGCTCCGATGCCAACATTGTTGCCTTCTACGTCTTCTAAGGTTACATTGCCATCTTCTTCGCCATCAGCTTCAGCGCTGTTGAATACTTTAATGTCGCCTGCGCCTGCATTAAGCTTGCCTGTTACTACGATATTGCCAGTTGCTGGATCTTCTTCGACTGCGGCTACGTTCTGGATATCAAGTTCGAATGTAACTTCAGGATCGTTTCCATCGGCTGCGCTTGTAGTAACATCAGCGAGAGCGATACCGTCATGAGCGGTGATAGCTGCTTTAGAAGCAGTTATGCTCTTAGCGTCTGTTATTGTGTTGGCTGTCATTGTTAAAACAGCATTCGGAGAATTGATAACAGTGTTATTTAATACAACGCCATCGGTTGCAGCTATTTCTAAGCTTTCGCCAGCAACTATACTGTTGGAAGCTTCGTCATCGTTTGCGTCTTCTACGTTAGTGGAAGCGGTTATAGAAACATTTGCGCCAGAGATTGCAGCGGCGTTAAATGCTGCTGGATCTTCTTCAACGGCGCCAATTACGACTTTGCCGCTTTCATTAGCGATTAAGAGGTTGCCTTCATTAGCGTTGATTTCGCCTTTAACAAGAACATCGTTAGCTTCTTCGCCTCTATTCAAAACAGCAAATTCATAAGTCTTTTCATTGTATTCTGGTAGAGCGTCGTCTTCTTCGCCTTTTACGCCAGTAGTTACAACATTGTTCAATTCGGCTCCGCCAGCTGCCATTATTGCGGCAAACTTGGAAGTCGTGTCGCTTACGGTTGCTTTTCCGCCAGCAACAACTGCCATACCAATGGTAATATCATCATCGATTTCATCGCCGTTATAGTCGAATGCTTCTTCTGCCAAACGTGAACCTTCAGAAGTTACGTTGCTGACAGTAGCGTCTCCGTCAGCTAATACAACAACTGTATCAGCGGTTACGTCATCAATTTCAACGTTTGGAGCCGCTACTACAACATTGCCAACTGCAACGGTTGTAGTGTTGTCAAGAGTTACGGCGGCATCAGCCATAGCCAAAACATCGCCACTTGCGTTGATTGCGTTAGCTTCTTCGCTGTCGCCGTCGCCTGCATCGGTAATATCACCAGAGGCTTCCATATCAATGTTATTGCCGTCAACGGTTACTGTAGTTAAAACATTATTATCTAATTTGCCAAGAACTATGTCGCCACCGTCATTATCAATTGTAATGTTGCCATACTGTGTAGATGTTTCATCTGCTGGGTCATAGTCTTCGTTATTAGCGGTTACGTTGCCGATCAGAGTAATGTTGCCATCGCCTGTGTTGAGAATATTGATACTATCAACGACTTTTTCTTCTTCTTCAACTACTACTTCACTAACAGCGGTTGTTGTAAGTCTGGTTGCGGTTGTGCCGTTAACTGACTGAATCTTAGCCAACTTAGCGGTTACGTCGGTTAATGTTGCTTTTCCGCCTTCAGCAGTTACGACAAGACCGATTTCAGTTGGTTCTTCTGCGTCTGGAATTAGCAACGTATCTTTTGAAATCAGGTTGCTTATAGTTGCGTTGTTTCCAGCGGTTATTCTTGTAACGCCAGCTTCTGTAGATTTGGTCATGGTTACGTCTGTGCCAGCATCAACATCCAAATTACCGTAAGTTACGTTTTCGGCATCAGTTTCATCTTTGGCTGTCAATACAGTGTTGTCAAGTTCAACTTCGCCTGCTGCCATAATAACAACTCTGCCTTTTGCGTTGATTGCGTTGGATTCTGCGCTTTCGCCGTTGCCCGCATCGGTAATATTAGCAGAGAGTGTCATGATGTCGATGTTATTGCCGTCAACTGTTACTGGAGTTAAAACTTCACCTTCTAATTCGCCAAGAACTATGTCGCCGCCGACATTACTAATTCTAATGTTGCCATACTGTGTAGATGTTTCATCTGCTGGGTCATAGTCTTCGTTATTAGCGGCTACGCTGTCGATTAGAACGATGTTGCCACTAACGTTGTTGGTGATATTGATGCTGTCAACGCCTTCTACTTCACTAACAGCGGTTGTTGTGAGTCTGGTTACGGTTGCGCCTGTGCTTGATTCAATCTTAGCCAACTTAGCGGTTACGTCGGTTAATGTTGCAGTATTGCCAGCGGTTACTTTAAGACCAATTTCATCAACTGGATCTGATTCTGGATTTTCTGGAACTTCTAGTTCTACAAACGTAGCTTTTGAGGTCAAGTTGCTTATAGTTACATCGTTTCCAGCTTCGATAATTGTAACGCCAGCTTCTGTAGATTTGGTCATGGTTACGTCTGTGCCAGCGGTTACATTCAAATTACCGTAGGTTACGTTTTCGGCATCAGTTTCATCTTTGGCTGTCAATACAGTGTTGTCAAGTTCAACTTCGCCTGTTGCTGCAAGAACAACATTGCCTTTTGCGTTGATTGCGTTGGATTCTGCGCTTTCATCGTTGCCTGCATCGGTAATATCAGCAGAGGCTGTCATGGTGATGTTATTGCCGTCGACTGTTACTGGAGTTAAAACTTCACCTTCTAATTGGCCAAGAACGATGTCGCCACCGTCGTTAGTATTAGTAATTGTAATGCTGCCAGCGCCAACTACTGTGGTTTCTTCGGTATCTGCTGTAGCAGGAGTTACTTTATTAGCGGCTACGCTGTCGATTAGAACGATATTGCCATCGCCTCCTGCATTGCGGATATTGATACTGTCAACACCTGCTACTGCACTAACAGCGGTTGTTTTAAGTCTGGTTACGGTTGTGCCGTTAACTGACTGAATCTTAGCCAACTTAGCGGTTACGTCGGTTAATGTTGCAGTATTGCCAGCGGTTACTTCAAGACCTTTTTCATCAGTTGGTTCATCTGCGTTTGGAGTTAACAACGTAGCTTTTGAGGTCAGGTTGTTTATAGTTACGTCGTTTACAGCATTGATAACTGTAACGCCAGCTTCTGTAGATTTGGTCATGGTTACGTCTGTGCCAGCGGTTACATTCAAATTACCGTAGGTTACGTTTTCGGCATCAGTTTCATCTTTGGCTGTCAAATCAGTGTTGTCAAGTTCAACTTCGCCTGTTGCTGCAAGAATAACATTGCCACTTGCGTTGATTGCGTTAACTGTTGAAACTGCTTCTTGTTCTTGTTCTTGTTCCTGTTCAGCTTCTGGAGCAACGTATTCGCCTGCATCGGTAATATTAGCAGAGGCTGTCATGGTGATGTTATTGCCATCAACTGTTACTGGATTTAAAACATCATCTACTGGTGGTTCTGCTAATGGGTTGCCTTCTACGAATTCGCCAATAACTATGTCGCCGCCATCATTAGTGATTGTAATGTTGCCAGCGCCAACTTCCGTAATTTCTTCGGTTTCTGCCGTAGCAGGAATTACGTTATTAGCGGCTACGCTGTCGATCAGAGTAATATTGCCAGCGCCTGTGTTGAGGATATTGATGCTGCTGTCAACGTTTTCTACTTCACTAACAGCGGTTGTTGTAAGTCTGGTTGCGGTTGTGCCGTTAACTGACTGAATCTTAGCCAACTTAGCGGTTACGTCGGTTAATGTTGCAACATGGGCAGCGGTTACTTCAAGACCTGTTTCATCGACTGGATCTGATTCTGGATTTCCTGGTACTGAGTAAGTAATCCTTGTATCGTTTGAAGTAAGGTTGCTTATGGTTGCGTCGTTTCCAGCATTGATAACCGTAACGCCAGCTTCTGTTGATTTGGTAAGAGTTACGTCATTAGTAGCGAAAACTGCCAATTCACCGTAAACAGTGCCTTCTTCTGTTTCATTTTTAACGGTTGTTACAGTGTTGTCCAAGGTTACATCAGATTGCTGAGCCAGCATACTTACAAAAGTCTTTGCGTTGATTGCGTTAGATTCTTCACTTTCGCCGTTGCCTGCATCAGTAATATTAGCTGAGGCCATCATATCGATAATATTACCATCGACTGTTACTGGATTTAAAACATCATCTACTGGTGGTTCTGCTAATGGGTCGCCTTCTTCGAATTCGCCAAGAACTATGTTGCCACTTTCTTCTGAGGGCAGCATAGCTTGATTCATAAGTACAATGTTGCCAGCGCCAACTACAGTAGTTTCTTCGGTTTCTGCCGTAGCAGGAGTTACTTTATTAGCGGCTACGCTGTCTTTAAGAACGATGTTGCCATTAGCCTGATTAAAAACAAAAATTTCAGCTACTGGAGCATGTAATTTTTCAGGAGTTGCATCTTCCAAACCAGAAATCAAGCCTGTGGTTGTAACATTGCTCAATTCAACGCCATTATTTGCCGTTACTGTAGCAAACTTAGAGGTTGTATTGGTTAAAACTGCCTTTCCAGTCGTCATAACGCCAAGACCAATAGTTTTGTCGTAATCATCAAGTGCATTATTGCCATCAATATCTAAGACTTTTAAACCGTCTGAGGTCAAGTTGTTTATATAAACCCCATCTTCGTCTTCTGGTGTCGTTGTAGACGTCTGTACTGCAACAGTATTTGCGTTTATAGTATCAAGAACAGCTTTATGTTCAGCTAATACAGTTAAGTCGCCAGTAACATCCACATCAGTCAAATTAGCATCGTGCTCTAATGCACTTACAGCTACATTATCTGCCTTTGAGACGTTGTTGCTAAGAGAGGCATCGCGACGAGCTACCAATTCGAAATCGCCGTGGGCTATTGCGTCGTTTGCGTTTTCAGGATCGAGTTCGTGAGTATCGGTGGTATCGAAGTCAGTGTTGCTAAGTATTAAATCTTGGCCAGCTTCAACATAGACATGGGTTGGAACTGCTGGAGCTGGAGCTTCATAATCATATTTGGCTTTTGATTTGATAACATTCTTGTATTCGCTATTTTCAACAGGTACTTCACCAGACATTACAACATCAGCGACATCATTTTTGGCATACATAATAATATGTTCGCCACTGATTGTTACTGGATTGTAAGTAGCTGGATTTTCGCCTTCGCCAGCAACTTCTTCGCCGAGTATGATGTTGCCATTTTCGGCTGGTTCTTCTGGATCAGGCTCTGCCAAGTTTTCTACTAGAATGTTGCTATATTCTTTGCTNNGCGTTGCCGTCACCATCTACATCGCCATTAACAGCAGCAATAGCATAATTATTCAAATTAACATTGAAAGGTCCTGTTTCTACGGCAGAAGGTACATTGAGATCTCCACCGTTAGGTATATTTACGCCAGTTGCGGTAACGTCTTTCAGTTCAATGCCTTTTTTAGCTACAACATAAGCAGTCTTTGCCGTTACATTGTCAAGGCTTGCTTTTTCGTTTGTAGCGGTAACGGACAAATCGCCAGAAGCTTCTACATCAGCAAGTTCTGCATTTTTATTAGCAGTAACCGCTAAGGTATTAACATTAGCTACAGCATTAGACAATTTAACATCGTTGCCAGCATTAAGCGTGAATTCGCCGTAAGTTGGATTTTCTGAAACATCGGTGGTATCGAAATCGGTGTTGTCGAGGTTAATGTCGCCTGTATCCGCAATTATATTCACTGAACCATTATTCACTGCTAAACCGTCAGAATTAATAACGTTCTTTGTAACAACTTCTTCTTCGACTTCGTTTTCGTCGATAACGTTGTTAGCGGCTTCTATAGCAACAGTTTTGCCGTTTATTGTAACATTTTCAAATACTGGTTCTTCGCCTGTTACTGCGCCAAGAACGATATTGCCGTTTTCTGCGTCTTCTACGCCAGCTTCGCCAGCAGGAGCGAAATTCTTAATGTAGATGTCGCCTTTTCCGACATTTTCGCCATTATCAGCGGTAATTACGCCTTTAAGAACAATATTGCCTGTAGCTTCTTCTGGAACTAGATTTGAAGTATTCTCAATGCTAATTTCCATTTTTCCTGGAGCATCGTCAACAGTCACAGTTTTAACATTGTTAAATACAGCGCCGTTTTTGGTAACAGAATTAACAGACTTAGCAGTTATATCATCGATAGCTTCAATCTTGTTTGCATTTACAACCAAATCAGAAGTTGGATTATTGAGCAATGTATTGTCAAGAACTACGCTGCCTCCAGCTGTTAACATAGTAATTGTGCCTTCAGCCGATTTGATTGCGTTGTCTTTTTCGATTTCAGTTGCTTTGCCTATATCAGTGAGGTTATTAGAAGCATCTAATACAATATTTTTGCCTTCGATTGTAACAGGAGTAAATTCTGGTTCATCGCCTTCGGTTTCTTTGCCAAGAACGATATTGCCGTTTTCTGCGTCTTCTACGCCAGCAAGAGCGAAATTCTTAATGTAGATGTCGCCTGTTCCTGTTACAGGTTCTAAACCACTTTCATCGTTAGCGGTAATTACGCCTTTAAGAACGATATTGCCTGTAGCTTCGTCTGGATTTACTGGATATGAAGTGTTTTTAATGGTAATTTCAGCTTCTGGTGTATGATCTTGTTCAGCAGGAACCAAACTACCAAATAAGCCAGTGGTGGTAACATTGTTCAATTCAGCGCCTTTTTTTGTCATTACATAGGCAAACTTAGAGGTTGTATTAGTTAAAGTTGCCTTTCCACCTGCATTAACGCCAAGACCAATGGTGAGTTCGCCGCCATCTACCAGAGGACCATTATAATCATAGACTTTTGAAGCTTTTGAGGTTAAGTCGCTTATAGTTACATCGCCATTTTTAGTATAAACAGCAACAGCGCCGTCAGCTTCAACATTTGTTATGGTTGCGGTTTCGCCTGCGTTAACAGAGACATGGCCTTCTCCGCCTTTAACATTAACTTTGTCGATTGTCGCTGTTTTGGCTATTACAGCTAATTCATCAACCTTTTGGGTTACGTCTGTTAATGTAACGCCTTCGCCAGCATCTAATACGAATTCGCCATATTCAGGATCTTCTGTGTCTGTGGTGTCAACTTCTGTATTGTCAATAGTGATGTTGCCGCCTTCAATCGAGGGTTCTGGTCCAACAACTACTTTTCCAGCTACAAATAAAACAGTTCCCTTTGATTTGATGGTGTTCTTATTTTCGCTATCCTTATCGCCTGCGTCGATAACTGTGTTATTAGCTGCCAATACAACATGGGCGCCAGTGATGGCAACAGGAGTCATAGATTCGCCTTCTACGCCGATTAAGACATTGCCGTTGGTTTCAGTAGTGCCTTCGGCAGTATTCTGAATCAAAATGTCGCCATATTTAGGATCTTCAGGAAGAACAGCGGCTTGATTATTAGCTGAAATATTGCCTGTAAGTTCAATATTGCCTGTTTCGGTATTATGAACGCTGAGTTCATAGGCAATTTCTGCTGGTGGAACTACATCTTTTAAGCCTGTGGTTGTTACATCGTGCAGTTTAGCGCCTTTTGCCGAAGTTATAGTGGCGGTCTTAGCGGTTACTGTGTCGAGGAGAGCATCTTTGCCAGAATTTACAATCAAATCGCCAGTAGTTTTAACGTTGTTGACTGTAGCTTCTTTGCTGGTGGTGTTCAGAGTTAACGACTTAACGATAGCTTGTTTGCTATTGGTTGTTCCAACAATACCGTTAAGTTTTTCAACGTAAACGTCTTCAGTCAGGTCGGTTAAGTTATTTAACGTAACCTTTTCGCCTGCGGTTAAAGCAAAATCGCCGAATTCAATAGGTTCAACAGTATCGGTTGTGCCGAACTTGGTGTTATCAAGTTCGATTTCGCCGTTTTTGTAGGTGGCTGGAGTTTCAGCAGTGGCTGGTTCTACAAGAGTTCCAGCTATCATTTCGACTGTGCCTTTGGAATTGATTGCGTTCAATTTGTTGCTGTCAAAATCGCCTGCGTCAGTGATTTTGTCTTTTGCCTGCAATTTAACGTTTTCGCCGTTGATTGTAGCGGTAGTGGTTACCTGGCCTTCCTTGGTGCCTATATAAATGTTACCATGTTGTCCAAGTTCTTCCTTATTGATTTCTGCGTCGTTCTGAATCAAAATGTCGCCTAAACCAACTCCTTCGCCGTCATTTGCGGAAACAGTGCCTTTTATAATGATGTCGCCAGAAGCATATTCGCCAGTGTTTCTAACTCTAAGTTCAACATCGTTTTCTTCTGGAGCAGGTACAATTATTCCAGTTGTTTTAACGCCGTCTAATACAATGCCTTTATTTGCGACTACGTCAGCGGTTTTAGCAGTTACGTCGGTAAGGCTTGCGGTTGTATGTGAATCAACAATCAAATCGCCTTTTGCGATTACATTATTAACTGTTATAGATTCTACAGGCGCTTCTACAGTCAAGTTAGAGTTAACTTCCAGATTGGCTATTTCAATAGCTTTCTTATCGGCGATTATTTTCAAATTGCCTTCCACATTAACTTTTTCAGCATTTACTTTTGTATTGCCAAGAGTTATTGTGCCAGTTTTGGCTTCCAAAACAACTGTTCCGTCGGTATTTATGCCGTTCTTATTGGTGCTTGCTTCGGAAGCGGCATCAAGAATACCGTTCTGAGCTGCCATATAAACGTTTTTACCTGTAATTTCGGCATTCAACAATTCACTGTCTTCAACTTTACCAATTTGAATGTTGCCTTCATTAGAAACAGTAGAATCGTTTTGAATTAAAATGTCGCCCTTGCCGATTCCTTCTTGTTCAATACCGTCATTTGCGGAAATCACGCCTTTTAATACGATGTCGCCTGTTGCGCTGTTGGTATTTAAAACTTTGATTTCATAAGTAACTTCATTTTCTGAAGGATTATCAACTAAGATAGTTGACTTAATGCCGTTTACTTCGACGCCCTTCTTTGCGGTTATTTCAACAGTTTTGCCAACTAAGTTGTCAAGAATTGTTTTTCCATTTACTGCTGCTACGGTTATTTCAGCATAAACTGGATTTACATCTGCGCCGAACTGGGTGTTCTGTATTTGAACATCGCTTGCGTTAGCTGTAATATTTACTTTTCCAGCAGACTGGATAAGGTTCTTATTTGTGCTTGATTCGGTAGCCTTATCTAATACGCCGTTTTTGGCAATCATAGTTATATTTTTGGCTGTTATTTCGGCTTCTACAAGTTCAGTATCTTCAACTTTGCCTATTTGGATATTGCCGTTGCCATCGGAAGCGGCAGCGTCGTTCTGAATTAAAACGTCACCCATACCAGCTTCAATACCATTTGCGGAGATAGCGCCTTTTACAATAATGTCGCCAGTAGCGCTGTTGGTATTCAAAATCTTAATTTCGTAAGTGGTTTCAGGGTTGTTGTTATCGGCTTCAGTTGAAGTTATGCCGTTTACTTCGACGCCCTTCTTTGCGGTTATTGTAACTTTTTTGCCGACAAAGTTATCTAATATCGCTTTTCCGCCTTTTGCGTCAACGGTTATTTCAGCATAAACAGGATCTACTTCTGCGCCAAACTGGGTATTTTGAACTCTGATATCGCCGCTTGTAGCTTCAAACAGAACAGTTCCAGCAGATTCTTGGATTTGAGCAGACTGAATAATATTCTTTGTTGAGCCAGAAGAATGTTTTGCGTCAACAATATTATTTGAAGCTTTAATAATAATAGTTTTGCCGCTGATTATCGCAGGGTTCAAATCAGAAGCGCCGTCTTCGCCGATTATTACGTTGCCGTTACCTTCGGAAGCGGTGGCTTTGTTTTCTACTGTAATATCGCCTTTGCCGTCTTCCAAAGCATTGCTTACTACGCCTTTAGCGGTAATAGTGCCTTTTAATACGATGTCGCCTGTTGAGTTTGCGATGTTTACGATATTAATCGTGCCTTTTTGGGCTACTGTTTCATAAACTCTTCCCGTAGCGGTAACGCCGTCAATGTCAATGCCTGCTTTTGCTTTAACATCAACATTTATACCGACCAAATCCTTTAACGTGGTTTTTCCGCCAGCGTTTACAGTTAATTGGGCAGAAGTAGGATTTATATCGCTATCGTCTTTTTTGCCAAATACTGTATTTGTTAAGCTTATGTCGCCTTCTGTGGTGGTTAATGTAATACCGTGACCGTCACCAACTTCGTTGTCGGAAGATTTAATATAGTTCTTTGTGGTCTTGCTAGCTTGTTTTGTGTCTGCAATGCCATCTGACGCTTTCAAAGTTATCTGTTCACCGACGATTCTGGCTGCATTAAGGTTGGTGCCGACGACTTCGCCGATTTGTATGTTGCCATTTTCGCCATTTCCAGTTACAGCAGCTTTGTTTTCTACGGTAATAACGCCGTTGCCTTCAGATAATACAGTTGCATTGTTAATTCCATTTTTGCCATTGGCGATAATATCGCCCTTTAAAACGATATTTCCAGTGGAATCTTCGATGTTGGTAATAGCGATTGTGCCGTCTACTACGCCTGTTACTGTTTCACTTACGATCGTTTTATAACCCTTAGCGGTAATGCCGTCTATGTCAGCGCCTGCTTTTGCGTTAACAGTAACATTTCTGCCAACTAAGTTTTTCACTGTAGCTTTATCGCCAGTATCTACCGTCAAATTGGCATAATTCTTAGTTTGTTCAACTGTGTCGGTGGTGTCAAATTCGGTATTTGTAATGGTTGCTGCACCCTTTGTGGCAGTCAGGCTTACAGTTGAATTTGATTTAATAAGGTTCTTTGTGGTTGGAGTGGTTGCGTTCTGGGTATCGGCAATAGCATTTGACGCTGTTAAAGTTACATTCTTACCGATAAGTTCTGCTTTAACCAAATCATCTACGCCTTCTTCGCCGATCTGGATGTTGCCGTTGTCGCCGTTGGCAGTAGCGTCGTTCTGAATTAAAATGTCGCCATCGCCTGCAATTACATTAGTATTATCATATCCATCAGCGGTAATTCTGCCTTTAAGGAGTATATTTCCAGTTGCGCCTGAACCAGTGTTTTTGAGGCTGATTTCATTAACATCGCCATCTGCTAAGCGAGTAGATTTGACATTGTTTACCTCGATGCCCTTCTTAGCGGTTACGGAAACGGTTTTACCAACCAGATCATTTAATGTAGCTTTTCCGCCAGTAGCCAGGGCTAATTGAGCGTAAGTTTTACCTTCTACATCTGATTTTAAGAATTGTGTATTTGTAATGGTTAAATCGCCGTTTGTGGCGGTCAAAGAAATGCCGTTCCAGTCTCCTGAGCCTACGTCTGTAGATTTAATTTTGTTCTGTATATCGGTTTGGCCGTGATCTCTATCAACGATAGCATTTGTGGCTTTTATAGTAATATTTTTGCCTGATAGCGATGCATAAACTAAATCATCTTCGCTTAGTTCGCCAAGATAAATATTACCGTTGCCGTCAGATGCGGTAGCTTTGTTTTCTACGTTAATGTTGTGAGTTCCGTCTACATTACCATTAACTTCTAAAGAGCCTTTTAAAACGATGTCGCCAGTAGCGCCGCTTCCTTCGTTAACAATATTGATTGCGTTAGCTGTATCATTTGTTGACTCAACATTAGATATAACCTGATTTACATCGATGCCCTTCTTAGCGGTTACAGAAACTGTTCTGCCCACCAGATTCTCTAAAGTTGCGCTTCCGCCAGCGTTTACGGTTAAATATGCGTATTGATCACCATTCTTACGATACGACATATTAGTAAGGGATACGTTGCCGTTTGTGGCGGTTATACTAATTTGAGAATTTGCGTCAATAATGTTCGGTGTGTCGGGATAGCTTGCATGTGAAGTATCAGTAATGTTATTTTTAGCCATTAACGTAACACTTTTGCCGTTAAATGTAGCCTTTTCAAATTTGTTTCCTGTTACTTTGCCAAGCTGAATACTTCCATTGCCGTTAGAAGCAGCCGCGTCATTTCTTATTACTATATTGGCAGTGTTACTAGTGTTAATTGCGCCTTTTACAATAATATCGCCAGCAGCTCCGCCGTTTTTGTTAAGCGTTGCGTCACTATCGCCAGTGTTTCTAACTGAAATTGCGCTATTATCATAAGCAGTAATACCGTTAAGCTCAATGCCCTGGTTCGCTTCAATATCAACGACTCTACCCGCTATTGTGCCGAGGTTTGCTTTTCCTTCTGATAAAATTGTAACGCTACCCTTGCCAGCAGTCTTGATTTCTGCGTTGTTTGAATTTATGCCTGTAACAGCATCGCCTTTTCCCAAAGCAACGATCGTGATATTTCCATCATCTCCGTTTTGAACAAATGAAGCACCATCTGCCCCATAAATGCTAGCACTATTTGTAGTGTTAACAATATTCGCAAAGGTATCTTTATCACCAACTGTTTGCAATGTGGCTTTGTCGTATTCATCTACTCCAGTTATTGATATTCCGTAACCAGTGGTATTTCTTGCATACAAGCCAATATTTTTAGCATTAACCTTACCGTGAATTTCTATTGAGCCTTGTGGGTTAAGAGTTATGCCGTTGTCATTATTATAACCGTTGATTAAACCGCCAGTGATGTTGTTAATCTGAGTTAGGAATGCAGAACTTGGGCTACCAGAAAATCCTGATACGCCAGCCGTAACGCCCGTTGGATTGCTAAGGTCGCCAGTTAAGAATTGTTGCATAAAAGCAGCGTTAGGAACTATAGCGTAGAAGGAGCCAGTGTTTACAACGCCAGTAGAACCAAGCACCATACCATTAGAGCTTAAGAAATATAAATTACCGCCAACTGCTGGGTTAGCACCAGCATTATTAATTGCATTCTGGTGGTTTGTTGTATATGCATCAAAGTCGCCAAAACCACCATGAGCAGTGGTTTTAATTGTGTTTATGACACCGTTTATATCAATTCTCGGACCAACAAAGTTTATAATGTTTTTAACGCCAGCCCCGCCATTGTAATATATATTAGCTATTTCGCCCTGAGCTAACTGAAATTTGCTAAATGCGTTAAGAGCGGTTTCTCCTCTAACTTGGTCATAGCCTGTGGTTATTCTATAAGTTGTTCCTGATAGGTCTACCTGAGTATTACCTAAACGTTGAATATCGCCAGCAAACCCTGGAGCGGTCGCCATGAGTGTTAAGCCGACAGCGTTTAACAACACTTTCTTCATAAAGGGCGAATGGCTTATCATGCCAAGCATATTGGCTAAAAAGCTATCTTCCTGCCCAAGTTCGGGTTCTTCGTTAATGTGCGTATTGTTTACGCTGTTTTTATTTGCCGCTGCTTTCATATTTGCTCTGAAAGCCGCTTTTTTCATTCTTCGACTAAGACTCATTTGACTCTCCTAACTATTGTTTAAGTTGAAAAATAATGCGAAAAAATTTTTAAGCTATTATTAGTACCATATATTTCGGCATGTAGTCAATATGGTTACAAAGAAAAAATTGTAAAGATAAAAAAATATTTCAAACCAAATTTCGCATGTTACTCAAAAAAAAAAAAATAATTTCGTTGTAGCTGGTTTTTGTTTTTTACTTATATATTTCTAATAGTGCTTGTGAAATTTTTCACGATTAAATATTTTTTCTTTTGTGCTTGTGAAAAATTTCACATAATTTTTATCTATTACTATTAGTATTTCATTGCTTGTGAAACTTTTCACGAACAAACATCTCTCCTTTTATGTGTATTTTTCCTTCTTTTTTTGTGAAAATTTTCACTAATATTATTTTAAATTAGTCGATTGGCGTTAAGCTTTCATTTTTTTCTTTCTCTTTCTCGCTCCTCTTTCTCGCTTGTGAAATTTTTCACGATTAAATATTTTCTTTTATTTTTGTGTTCGTG
>LXOW01060452.1_pt1 | contig 17602 bp, 8 predicted proteins | sample 1368591 | NCBI WGS metagenome assembly LXOW01 (sample SAMN04884650, study PRJNA319009) | bovine gut metagenome | isolation source: Cow rumen | host: Bos taurus | place: Italy: Legnaro (PD) | collected 2014-07-09 | reverse complement strand
CTGATTTCAATATAGCCCTCGCGGCTGGCGAGCGCAAGCCCCGTGGCGGGGTCCGCGCAGGTGATGTCGCGTATATACAGGTAACCGGAGCGCATGACATCGTCCGCCGAGGCGGTCTTTCCACCCGTGGCTCCCACTTCGTATTTTACATACTGGACGGCGATGACGCTGCCTTTCACCCAGGTCGAGCCCTCGGCCGTGCCGAAGGCGGGCGCGCTGGTCGAGGCGTTCTGGAAACCTTCCAGGATGTCTTCAAGGCTGCCGGAGGCCACGGCGGTCTTCAGCTCGCCTTCTCCCATAATCTTCATGTACAGGATGGGCGTGCCGAAGGTGGAAGGCAGGGCGGTGTTGCTGGAGAGGACATGGGTCTTCAGCTGGGAGGCGGAGTTCGCCGGGTTCTGGAAAGCCAGTTTGTGCGCGCTGGAAGCCGTTGCAAACAGGTAGGGCCGGGCGGCATAGTAGTCGGCTTTGCTGCCGTTGATTTTGTTGGACGAGGTCACGGTGTTGCTGCCGCTTGCGGCGGGCGCATCGACGGGGGTGTCGAACCATTCGTCAACCGAGATGACCCGTCCTTCATTGAGCAGGATGAAGGCGTTCTGGCGGTTATAGTCGGGATAGGTGCTCTTGGAATTGGAACCGATGCCGATGCGCAGCCCCTTCGTATAATAGAAGGGATGTACCTTGAGGGTGCCGAAGTCGGCTTTGTTGCCTCCGTTCCAGATGGCGGTGAGCGTCATTTCCCGCGCGGCGGAACCGTCCATGCCGGCGGGAATCACGAAGGCGGCTTTCACATCGTCGGCGGGGGAACTGAGTTCCACTTCCTTGCCGTCCAGTTCAAATTTCTCGATGCTTGCGAAGTTTTCTCCGCGCACGACGACTTCGCGGCCGAGATAGAATCCGTCATAACCCTCGTCGGCGGGTGTCGCGGAAACGAATATCGGAGCCGCCGGGCCGATGGGCGTGGTGTCAATGGTGAATCCGGCGCATACCGAAGCCTGCTGTCCGGGAGTTCCGTACACCGCGGTGAGGGCCTTCGTCGCAATGGCGGGGTCCTGCAGGGCGAGTCCGGAAGGAATCTTGGCCTCGATGGCGGCGGCGCTGGAAGAAACGATGAGAATCTGCTCGTCGCCCCAGAGGAGCGCCTGCACGAGGTCGAGGTTCTGCCCGTTGAAGGTAATTTCATCGCCGAGGTGCAGCGCTGCGGTCTGGGTATAGGCCTCGAACACGGGAATCCGGTATTTGAACGTTCCCTCGAAAGGGATTTCGCCGCCGGCCCAGAGGGCGGTGGCGCCCACTTCGGTGTCCGCTTCCGTCACCGTCATCGCGGGGATGTTGAAACTGAGTGCGTTGCCTGCCTGAGCGGTGAAATCGGAGGCGGGAATGTTCACGCTGCCCAGGGATACGGCGGTGATGCAGTCCAGGTTGCGTCCGCTGACGGTAATGCCCGTCCCGGCGGTCCCTTCCTTCGGCTCCCAGCTGCTGACGGACGGGTCGGTGACGGGAACGGTGATGAAGTAATCATAAAGGAATACCACCGTTTCCCGGTCCGCGTCATATACGCGGAGTTCCACCAGCTGGGGATCGTCCTTTTGGGGAAGCCCCAGATCCGGAACGATGAAACTCAGGGTCTTGAATTCCTGTAATGCGATTTCGGCTTCCGTTTCATTCAGGGTCACCTTGCCCGCCTTGTCCAGGTTCACGCCCTTCATCGTGACCGTGGTGCCGGTATATGCCCGCACAGTTCCGCTCTCGTTCGTATTGGGACTCAGCACCTCCGTGGTGACGTTTACGGCAGGGGTATTTTTGATTTCCCGGCCCTGGGGGGTGCAGCATACCGCAAGCAGCAATGCCGCACCGACGGCCTGTATTGAAAATATGCGTTTCATGTCAAATCTTGGTATAATCGTAATCATACTTCTGCCAGTAGCAGTTGAAGCTTATCCTGGAGCCGCCGTAGTTGCTGTTGTTGTAAACGCCCCAGTCTATTCCGGTGATGTGGAGTATGCCAAGCCGTTTGATGTTGGCGGCGGGATTACTCTTTATATAACCGTTGTTGCGGTAGTAGGCGACCAGTAGCACCGCATCCGGCTTGTAGCCGTCCTCATCGGCCATCTTTTCCGTCTGGTGATCGCACCAGGCACTGGACTTCAGGCCTCCGGCAAAGGAAGATACGGAGATTCCGGCAATCGTATTCTCTTCCACATTGACAGGGAAGAGCGCTTCGTTGATGTTTTCGATTTCACCGGCCTTTACCTTCGCCACCAGGTCGCGCTCGGCGGCCGACGACGCCTCGGGGTTGAGGTAGCGGAACGCCAGGATCGGCGTGCCGGGGAGCGTCGTGTTCCCGCCGGGCACGCGGTAATCATTGGCCGGCGTGCCACTGAAACTGATGAAGAAATTCTTGAGCTGGCTGTTGGAATTGGCCGGGGAGTTGAGCTGAAGGACATTGCCGCTGACCGCGGAAATGAAGAAGTAGGGGAGTACGGAATCGTATTCCTCGTCACTCACTACGCCGGGCTTGGGATTGTTGGCTTCATTCCACTGGGAATTCGTGTATTTGAGTGCAACGGGATCCAGCACATCCTTCCATTTCGCGTTTTCGTAGGCCTTTCCGTTTTCGGGGGAGAAGAAGGAGACGTATTCATTCTTCTCCGTACGTCCCTGGGCCCATACAATCACATTCTCCCAGAACTTGACGAAGGGAACGAATACGGTGAAATCCTCGGCGATCACGATGGATTCGTTGCCTGCAAAGAACCACACGGTAAGGGGTACTGACGTGTCTCCGTCCTGAAAATCTCCGGCCGGCACGGTGAAACTGAGCTTGCCGCTCTCCTTGAAGAATACGGCTTCCCAGTCGCCTACCATGACCTTTTCAATGTTCCCGAGGTTCTCTCCCGTAAGGGTGACGCTCTTGCCGACGGCGGTGCGCCCGAGCGTCACCGCATCGAATTTCGGGACATATTTGATGACCTCGATGGACGGCGCTCCCGCCAGCGGGGTATAGACGGTGGCGCTGCCGTCGAAGTAGCCGAGCGTGATACGTGCGGCGGTCCCTTCGACGTAAGGGACCTTCAGGACCAGTTCTTCGTCGGTTGCGGAAATGATCGTTGCCTCATGGCCGTTTTCATATCCGTCGGAGGTAAAGCGGACGGAAGTGACCGCGCCGAGTCCGGTCCCGGCCACCAGGATTTCCTCGCCCATCTCCGCGCTCGCCTGAAGCAGGCTTGCGGTGAGTGAGGGAACGACGAGGGTGCAGGTGAACGAGGCCTCGGACACGCCGCTGCCGATACTGTTATACAGGGTGATTCTTCCGGACGTAACATCCTTTCCGACCCTTACGGAGAGCCGGGAAGGGGAAACCTTTTCCGATATTTCCACCTCGACTTCGCCGATTACGGCCTTATTTACCGCATTCAGGTGTTCCCCTGTAATGACAATCACGGACCCGGCGGGGCCGGACAGGGGGCTGAACGAACTGATGGTCGGGGCGGCGTCGGAAACTTCGTCTATGCTGAGGTTCTCGCAGGAACTCAGGCTGAAGAAGATTCCAAGCATGGCGGCCGCGCCGTACAGATAGCTATATGCTTTCATGGTGTTCAAACTTATAGGTCTAATATCCGGGATTCTGGGCCACGGTTTTGTTGATGTTCGTTACTGAAACGGGAATGGGAAGCAGCGTCTGCCATTCCGAGATCGGATTTACGATATAGTCATATCCGGCGTAGAAGGCTTCCGATTCGAGGTAGGCATTGACGGTCGCTACGGCCACGCCCCAGCGCATCAGGTCCATCCAGCGCTGATTCTCAAAGGCCAGTTCGAGGCGGCGTTCGTTCCGTACGGCCTGGCGGAAGAGGTACTTCGAGGCGAGCTGGTCCGTGCTGTACGGGGCAATGCCGGCCCTCTCCCTGACGGCGTTGAGCCGGGCCAGGGCGTCTGCGCCGGGACCGGAAATCTCGTTGCTCATCTCGGCCCAGAGCAGCATGACGTCCGCAAGGCGGATGACGGGAAAATCGTTCTCCGCATCAAACTCGCTGGTCATGGCGGGGTCGATGAATTTGTTGCAGTAGCGCCCGTTTGCGCCTTCCACCCACAGTCCCGTGGTGTTGTTATAGTAAGTCTCCCGCAGGCAGACATCCTTGCGAAGGTCGGTGCCGCCCGCATTGAAGGCGGCGATCAGGTTGTCGGAAGGATAATTGTAGTGCTTGGGAGCCCCGACGGCCACGTTTCCTCCATTGTTGATGGGGGCGTAGAGCGTGGTGAAGGGGGAGCCGATACCCAGTTTCCCGCTGCGGTAGCGGACGGCGAAGATGATTTCCGGATTGTACTCATTTCCAGTGTCGAAAATCTCCGCATAGGGCACCAGCGCCGCACCGCTCATGGGATTTCCGCATTCTTCGAGTACTTCGCCGAGAAGTTTCAGTCCGAGCGCGTATTTGTCATCTCCGGGCTTATAGCGGGTGGCATAAACCTTGGCGAGCATCGCCTTTGCGGTCTTGAGGTCGGCACGTCCGGTCTCGGAGGCGGGGACGGCTGCGGGAAGGAGTTCCCCGTCCACAACGGCCTCAAGGTCCTTTTCGATGAAATCCCAGACCGTTTCGGCCGGGCTGCGCTGCATGTGCCGGGCTTCGTCGGCCCCGGTCTTCTTTTCCACGATGAAAACCGGACCCCAGAGGCGCACGAGGTTGAAATACATCCATGCGCGGAGGAACCGGGCCTCTCCTTCGAAGCGGGCGTGCAGCACCTCGTCATCCACGACGCCGAGATTCTCCAGTACGTTGTTGGCCCTGTTGATTACGACATAGGAGGCGTCCCAGTAATCCTGGAGCCAGGCATTGGCCGTGAGGACCACATTCTGGTCGAACTGCTCGATCAGTTTTGTGTCGGAGGACGTGGAGCCGGTGCCCCGCATGCGCACGTTGTCGCTGCGCAGGTCCGTCATCGCCCATTCGTTGTAGAGTACGTCGTACAGTCCGTTGTAAACACCTGTCACGAGATTGTTTACGGAAGAAGCGTCTTTTACGTAAACGGCTGCCGCAACCTCGGAGTAGGGTGCCTTGTCAAGATTGCAGGAAGAGGCAATCGCGGCAAAGACTGTCAGAATGAAGATATATCTTTTCATCTCGGTTCAGATTTAGAATTTCACGTCGATTCCGAAAGTGTAGGTGGAGGTGATGGGGAATCCGCCCCTCTGATAGCCGGAGATCATCGGCGAGGAATAGACTCCGCCGGTGTAGCGGGATTCGGGATTCACGCCCTTGTAATCCGGAGCCCAGATGTAGGCCAGGTTGTTCCCGGTGAGGTAGAGCCGCAGGCCTCCGAGTTTGCCCTTGAAGACCTTGCTGTTGAAGGTGTACCCGACAGTCGCGTTGCGGAGGCAGACATAGGAGCCGTCCTGGAGCGGATAGTCGGTGAACATGATGTCGTAGCCGTTCTTGCCGTAAGGCACGCGCCCGTTTCCGGGGTATTCTTCGCTCACCCAGCGGTCCTTTAGGTATGCGGCGTTGTATTTATGCGTTTCATTGTAGAACACGTCCCCGTTGAAGACCGTCACGCCCTGCACGCCCTGGATGAGGAAGGAAATGTCCAGGCCCTTATACTTAAAGGTGTTGGTCATGCCATAGGTGAACATGGGGTAGGGATTGCCGAGGGGGACGCGGTCGTTGTCGTCCAGTTTCCCGTCGCCGTTGGCATCCCATATCCTGAGCCCTCCCGGGACATCATTGGCGAAGTGGGGATTGGCCTGGATTTCCGCCAGGCTGTTCCACACGCCCAGGGTCTTGAAGCCGTAATACTGGATAAGCGGTTCGCCCACCTGCGCAATGTAATTCTCATTGCGTTCTCCCTGGGTGATCTTGTTGCTCTCCCCGCCGATTTCGAGAAGTCTGTTGCGGGAGAGCGAGAAGTTGATGTCCGTGCCCCAGCTGAATTCGCGTTTCTTAATGTTGAGCGTATTCAACTGGATTTCGACGCCGGCGTTGCGCACGCGGCCGATATTGTTCCAGTAATGGGTGAATCCGGTGAACGACTGCGTCGGCTGCTGGAACAGGAGGGCCCGGGTGATGGAATAGTATCCGTCCAGGGTCAGGTTGATCCTGTCTTTGAGAACGCTGAAGTCGATACCGACGTTGAATTCATCGGTCTGCTCCCAGGTGATATTGGGATTAGCCAGGGTGCTAGAGATGTTGGCGGTTCCGGTGGCGAGCGTTCCATTGCCGCTGCCGAAGGCGTAATTCGCACCTCCGAGTACTTCCAGGGCGGACCAGTAGTCCACGTTGTTGTTTCCCGTGACACCGTAGGATGCCCTGAGTTTCAGGGTGTTGATCCAGCCCACATGCTGCATCCACGGCTCCTGGGAAATTCTCCATCCCGCCGATACCGAGGGGAACCAGGCATTGCGGTGGCCTTCCGTGAAAAGGGAAGAGCGGTCCAGACGGATGGAAGCCGAAATCAGATATTTGTCGGCATAACTGTAACTTGCCCTGGCAAGTGCGGATTCAAGGATCTTGTCGGGGTAGCGGAAAGTGCCGGTTCCGGCGCCGTTGCCGTTGTTTTCAGCCGCCAGCGTGAAAATCGTCGCGGCATTCAGGGTGTGGATGTCGTCGGTGGGGAAGCCGCTTCCTTCGAGAGAAACCCGCTGCACGCGCGTATTCTCGATGGTATAGCCGGCCAGCAGGTCCAGTTTGTGGCGGCCCTTCACGAGATTGTAGGTGAGGGTGTTCTCGCTGAGCAGATCGACATAGAGGAGGCTGTTGAAGGTCGCCGTGCTCGGATTGCCGTCCTTGCGCGCGTTTGCGTTCTCATAGGTGTAGGAAGGTGCGTAGCGAACGTTGAATCCGTTGGAGGTCTTGAATTTCAAGCCCTTGACGATGTTGATTTCCAGATAGACGTTGCCCAGTCCGCTGAACGACTCGCCCCAGCGCTCGGTATTGGCCATGATGCTCTTGGGGTTATTGTTGGCGGAATTGAACGGGCTTACGTTGCGGTCCCAGCCGGGATTGCCGTAGGCATCTTCGGTCCCGGTAGGGGTGGTGATGCTGTTGAAGTGGCTTCCGCGCGCATATCCCGTATATCCTCCGGTAAAGGCGGTCGTCCAGTCGTTATGCATGACCGGCAGGAAGGAAGGCGTGCGGTAGAAATCGATGAAGTTGTTCATCGGCCGCTCGGTCTTCTGGTAACTGGCGGAAATGTTGTACCCGAAACTGAAGTGCCTGGAAAGGTCCACGTCCATTTTCGTGCGGAACTGGATTTTCTGCACGGAGTTCTGGAGCATGATACCCTGGTCCCTGGTGTAGGCGGCGGAAGTGTAGTAGCGCATGGCCTTGCGTCCGCCGGAAACGGTGAATTGGGCGTTGGTGATGCCGGCGAAGTCGCGCAGGCCCTCCCGCTGCCAGTCCGTGGCGCCGATATTCCGCTCAATCCAGGCGGCGGCGCGGTCCTGGCCTTTTACGGCGGGACCTCCCACAGATTCCTCAAACTCCTGCAGGCGCAGATAGTCCGTCGCGCTGATGATGTCGTGCAGCTGGTAGGCCCGCTTGATGCCTTGGTAAACCTTTACCGAGTAGTGGGGCTCGTCGGCCTTTCCGCTCTTGGTGGTCACCATGATGACGCCGTTGGCGGCACGGGAACCGTAGATGGCGGCCGAAGCGGCATCCTTCAGGATTTCAATGGACTTGATATCCGATGCGTTCACCGTGGAAAGGCCGTCCGGGACAGGGTAGCCGTCGATGATGATGAGCGGGCTGCTGTCCGCGGAAATGGACCCGGTGCCGCGGACGCGGATCGAAGGGGTCACGCCGACTTCCGATGTGGTGTTGGAGATGGTGAGTCCGGCAACCTGGCCCTGGAGGGCGGTGGTTACGTCGGAGACGGGCATATCCACAAAGGAGCCGTCCCCGCCGATTTTTGAGATGGAGCCGGTGAGGTGCGATTTCGCCTGCGTTCCGTAACCCACGACCACCACGTCGTCAAGCACCGTGGCATCGACGGAGAGTTTGACATTGATTTCCCGCTGGTTGCCGACGGGCATTTCCACGTTCCCGTATCCGAGGCTGGAAAAGACCAGGACCGTGTTGTTCGACGGGATGTCGATGGCATATTTCCCGTCCATGTCTGTAACGGTCCCCGTGGTGGTACCCTTGATGACTACGGACGCCCCGGGCACCGGGCCATCCTCGTCGGTAACGATACCGCGGACCGTCTTCCTGGGCGTCTGTGCGGCAGCCGTCAGGAAGGTCAGAAGCGCGATGAACAGCGCTGTCAGTCTGAGTTTTGGCATAAAAAATGGCTATTAGTCTGTACTTTGGTTAACCAAATTGGTTGACCAGTTAAATTTTCGCAAATATAATCATAATCTCAAACAATGCAAGTATTTGAAAAAGAATTCCTAATTTTTCGGCCATGACTCTTTCCAAAGAGACCATAGAGCACTTGTTCCGTGAGTATTACGCTTCGCTGCTCTCTTATGCGAAACTGATGCTTCCGGCGTCTGCGGCTTCCCCTGGTCTCGAGCGAAGCGGAAATGCGCCAATATCTCCTGAAAAGCGTGTGGCACGGGTGCCCCAACCGCCTGCGCCGTGAAAAAAGCGACCGCGAAAATCACATCTACAATGCGATGAAGCAGCTTAGGAGCAGGCTGCAAAAATAATTTAGGTACTTTTCGTTTCTCGTGTTCTTATATTAAAAAAGTGAACACGGAAAGCGAAATGAGACCATGACGTCGACAGGGCCTGGCGACGCCCCCTTTTTCGATAAGCGAAGCGTCGATGTTGACCGATCCTATATCATTGACTATCACCGCAAACTTGATGCCTTTGCGGTTGGCGAGAATCCGATTGAGCAGGGTCGTTTTTCCGCTGCCCAGATAGCCGGTTAAAAGCAGTACCGGCACCTGTCTTTCCTATAGTTCCATCTTGCCGCAAATTTACGGCTAATTTTTCATTTTTCGGCTATAAAATCCGCCCGGTGCGGCGAGAAAACATCAATCAGATTTCCTTCCTCCAGACAGAGACAGCCGTGCGGCTCGTCGGGCGCCACATAGTAGCCGTCGCCGGCCTTCAGCACCTTCTTTTTCCGGCCGATGGTGAGTTCGAACTTTCCGCTCTCTACATACCTGGCTGTGGTAGTGTTCGTGCAGCGTGCCTATGGCCCCTTTCTCGAAATGCACCTTGACAATCATCAACTGACCGTCGTAGCCCATAATCTGTCGTTTAACGCCCTCTCCGGCCTTCTCCCAGGGGATTCTGGCGCCGATTTGAAATGTTTCGCTTCTGGTTTTCATAGCAGTTTTCCGTTCAAATTGCGTGGGCGAGTTTAAACAAATTTTCAACAGGTGGGATAATTTTGGCGTTTTTTTTCTATATTTCACCGGAATTTTATAACCATTTGTTAACCACATATGAAAAAGCTTCTTTGCATCCTTGCTTTTCTGGTGTCGCTGTGCCTTGCTGCAGCGGCGCAGAATGCCGGTGTGAAGCAGACCCCCCCATATGAAACCAAACCCTGGACGGGGGTTGTCGTCGACTCTGACGGCAATCCCATTCCGGGCGTCGCGGTCTTCGTAACGGGTGCGGTTTCCGCCGGTTCCATCACCAACGACAAAGGCGAATTTACCGTCAAGGCTGCGGCGGACGACGACATCCAGTTCTCCTGCCTCGGCTTTGAGTCGCTGATCCTCAAGGCAAGTTCCGCGCAGCTCAAGCGCGTCGTCTTGAAGGACGAAGCGGAAGTCTTGCAGACGGCGGTCGTCACCGCCCTCGGTATCAAGCGCGACGAGAAGTCCATCGGCTACTCCGCGCAGAAGGTCGAGGGAGATATGTTCGTCAGTTCCGCCACCACCGGCAACTGGATCAACGGTATGGCCGGACAGGTGGCCGGTCTGAACATCGACCGCGCCAGCGGTCCCGACGGCTCGATGCGTGTCACGGTCCGCGGTGAAGCCTCCGCAGACCTGGAAAACAACACCGCACTCTTCGTCGTGGACGGCGTGCCGATGTACAATTCCGCCACATCCTCCGATTCCGGCGAAGGCAGCATCTACGCCATCGACTATGGCAACGGTCTCGCCGATATCGACCCGAACAACATCGAGAACGTCACGGTGCTGAAGGGTGCCGCCGCTACGGCCCTCTACGGTTCGCAGGCGGCCAACGGCGCCATCATCATCACCACCAAGAGCGCAGAGCGCCAGGATGCGGTCTTCAGCGTCAGCATCAAGTCCAGCTTTGCGGCGGACAAGGTGCTCTGCTCGCCGGACCTGCAGTACACCTACGGCCAGGGCACGGCCGGGCTCCCGTACTACTACTACCTCGTCTCCGGCGAGGGTGAAGACGTCGCGGGCATCAACCCCCGTCCCGACTATGTCTCCACCGCGGGTATGGAGTCCTGGGGTCCGAAACTGGACGGCACGCCCTACTACCAGTACTACAACATCCAGCAGGGCATCGGCGGACACGTCAACGAATACGGCGACTTCATCCGCGAAGAGACCCCGTACATCAACCGCGGCGACTGGTTCAAGAACTACTTCCAGACGGGTCTCACCTTCTCCAACTCCATCGTGATGTCCGGAAAAATCGGCAAGGACAACAGCGTCCGCGTCAGTTACACCAACAACACCGTGAACGGCATCGTGCCCAATTCGCCGAGCATGACCAACTTCCTGGCGGTCCGTACCACGAGCCGTCTGGCCAAGTGGCTGCGCGTCGAGACCTCGGTGAACTACCGCAACACCCGCAAGGACAACATCCCCGTTTCCTCCGGTTACGGTTCCACGGCCATTATGTACAGCCTCTGGTGCTACGCGCCGAACATCGATATGAGCTGGCCTTCTTACTACTGGAAGGACGAATCCGCGTTCCAGCAGGATGCGAGCCTCTCCGGCGGCAAGAACAACGCCTACTTCCTGGCCTACCAGTGTATCAACAACCAGAAGCGTGACCGCGTGTACGGCAACATCGTCTTCAACGCCGACCTTGCAAAGGGCCTTACGCTGATGGTCCGCGGCGGTCTGGATATCATCACCGACTTCCGTACCCAGCGCCAGGCGACCTCCACCCAGGCCAAGCCCAACGGCTGGTACCGGGAGCAGGCCATCAATTCCAAGCAGTACAGCGGCGATTTCCTCCTGAAGTACAANNAATTCACCGGCAATATCGGCGGCAGCATCATCTGGCGCAGTTACGCCAACCACGCGCAGACCGCCAGTGCCCTGAGCATTCCCGGCGTATATTCCCTGGTGAATACTTCCTACGAGCCCAAGACCGCGAACACGGCCTACTCGCGCCAGACCAATTCCCTCTACGGAATGCTCTCCCTGTCCTGGAAGAATGCGATTTTCCTCGACGTGACCGGACGTAACGACTGGTCCAGCACCCTGCCCGCGAGCACCCGTTCGTTCTTCTATCCTTCGGTCTCCGGAAGCATCGCCCTGAACGACCTCTTCAACTTCGGTCGCCGGAACGGTCTCATCAACCTGATGAAGATCCGTGCTTCCTGGGCCCAGGTGGGTAACGATACCGCGCCTTACCGCGTGTCGAACTACCTGGTGGATACCGGATTCCCCGCCACCGTGGCCCTGCCCACGACGCGCGTGAACCCCAACCTCCGGCCGGAAATCGTCTCCTCCTGGGAGGTCGGTCTGGAACTGCGGATGTTCAAGAACCGCTTCAACATGGACGTGGCCTACTATGACGCCACGACCAAGGACCTGATTTCCCAGATGCCGGTCTCCTATGCCAACGGCGTAAACTATATGTTCGTGAACGCCGGTTCCATCCGCAACCGGGGCGTGGAACTCTCCGCCACCGGTACGCTGGTCAAGACCCGCGACCTGCAGTGGAAACTCGGCATCAACTACACGATGAACCGCAACACCGTTCTCTCGCTGGGCGAGGGGATTGATTCCTGGATCATCGCCTCCTACTCGACGCACGCCTATATGATCGCCTACGAAGGCGGCAGCCTGACGTCGATGTACGGCAAGGGCTATGTCCGCGCACCGGAAGGCTCCACCGCCATCACCCCGAACGGCAAGATGGTCGACGTTTCCGGCCTTCCCGTCCTGGACGCCCAGAACCTTTACCAGACCGGTACGGACCTCCAGTACCTGGGCGACTGCGCCCCTGACTGGAAGGGCGGTTTCAACACCACCCTCAAGTGGAAGGACCTGAGCTTCTACATCGGCTTTGACGGCCAGGTGGGCGGCCACGTCTATTCCTACACCAACTGGGTGCTCAACTACCGCGGTAAAGGCACCGCCACCCTGGCCGGCCGTGAAGGCGGTCTGGTCCCGGTGGGTGTCCGTTTGCTGCCGGACGGCAACTATGTGGTGAATACGGATGCCATTGCTCCGGCCTCCATTGCCACCTACTATCACAACAAGTACGAACAGACCAACGGCGAGGCGAACTTCGTCAGCACCCAGTTCCTGAAACTGCGTGAGGTGCGGCTCGAATATTCGCTCCCGCGCAAGCTCCTGGCCAAGACCAAGGTCCTGAGCGCGGTCAGCTTCTCCGTCTACGGCAACAACTTGTGGTGCTGGTCCGACTTCCCGGGCTTCGATCCCGAAGGTGTGACGATGCGCGGCAGCGCCGTCATCCCCGGCTTCGAAATCCTGCAGATGCCCTCGACGGCACAGTTCGGCGGCTCAGTCAGTCTTACATTCTAATCGGAGGGACGCGCTATGAAAAATACAATGAAATTTATTGCGGCGACAGCCCTTGCACTCTTCACGCTTTCTTGCTCGCATTTCGACGAAATGAGCAAGAATCCCTATGCGCTGGAAACGGCGCCGGCGGAAGCGTACGTGCATCCCATTATGTTCAAGACCCAGTACAACCTGATCAGCGTATTCCGGGGTACCACGGTCTTCCTTTCCCAGTACGCGGCGATGACCAATTCCGAGGTCAGTTCCCGCGTCATCGGCAACTACAACATTCCTGAAGGCACCTCCGACGATGTCTGGACGGGCCTTTACATCCAGTACGGCGACGCGATGGCGATGTATGACCAGGCGGTCAAGGAAAAGAACGACAAAATCAAGGCCGTCGCCCTGATCCTGCGTTCCTTCCTCATCACCCAGCTGACGGATACCTATGGCGACATTCCTTTCAAGGATGCGGGGCTCCTTTCCCTGCGGAACGAGGAAGGACAGTATACCACCCGTTATGACAGCCAGAAGGAAATCTACAAGGCGGTGGTCGTGATGCTGGAAACCGCCAACTCCCTGCTGGCCAAGGACGAGGAGGACAATCCCGGCTTCAAGGCTGCCTGTGACAAAACCTATCTGGGGGTCTACGAAAAGTGGCGCCGCTTCGGCAATTCCCTCTATGCCCGCGTGCTGATGCGTATCGGCATGAAGGTCATCGAGGAGGACGGCGGCCTGCTGGAGACCGACGACGAGACCGTGGGGGCCGTTTCCATTCCCAGGAAACTCTCAGAACTCTACAGCTGCTTTGTCAGCGGGTCCGGGGATTACCCGATGATGCGTTCCCGCGAGGATCGGCCGATGATTCAGTTCAGCGACCAGAACGAAACCGAGCACACGCCCTTCTACTCCACCACTTCCGGCAACTGGAATACGGTGGCGGTCTGCGATGTGCTGACCCGGCGTATGCTCTCCACCGTGCAGAAGGTGGATGAAAACGGGATTGTCTATTACGAATCGGTGCTCTCCACCAAGGGCGGTCACCGGGAGGATCCCCGCTACGACTGCTGGTGGCGCAAGGTACACGGCATGCCCAACCAGATGATTGGCTCCGACGTGACCAAGTTCCTGNNTCGGGTATTACCGGTAAGGTGTATGACCTGCAGAACGCCCCTTATTATCCGCTGATGCAGTATTCCGAACTGCTCTTTATCTTTGCGGAGGCGGGAGCGCGCGGCTGGATCAGTTCCATCTCCAGCTTCGGTAATTATTTCCCCATCATCCGGCAGGCGGTGCTCGAGAGCATCCTGGAGTGGAATCCCTATGTCACCGAGGAGTCCGACGAGGTGGTGGAATACCTCACCTATGTGCTCAGCGAAGAAGAATACAGCGGCAAGGCCCTTGACTCCGACAATGCCCTGGAGGCGATCCTGACCCAGAAGTGGCTGGGCACCTTCTTCATCGGCATCGAGTCCTGGTGCGACTACCGCCGCACGGGCTATCCGCTGCTGCGGACCGACGGTCCCGCCGCCGGGAACGACCACATCCTTCCCACGCGTATGCGCTATCCTTCGGATGAGCAGTACCGCAATACCGTTTACTACAAAGAGGCCGTCGACGGCTGGCTGGGTGGCACCAACAACATCCAGACCGACGTCTGGTGGGCCGATACGCAGGAAAGCAAAGCCATCCGGCTTCTTGGCAGAATTTAGAATCCTACGCATATGAAACACCTATATTTATATATTATCGCTATCCTGACCCTGCTGGTCTCCTGCGCGAAGGAAAAGCCCACGGATCAGGAAATCCTGGATTCCCGTCCGGTGAGGGACCTGGCGGTCTCCTACAGTGTAGGCGGCGTCGAGGTACAAGCCTTGAACTTCTCCCACTTCGCCGGGACCAAAACCATTGACGTGAACCTCAATGACGCGAACCTGGTCTGGTCCCTCGTGTCCAACCGGGACTGGTGTCAGGTCATTACTCCTTCCGGGAAAGGCCCCGGCCAGGCAGTGATCAAGGTCGACGCCAACGACGGCTTTGAGCCCCGCGAGAGTGCCACCCTGACCTTTGTGGCGGGCGACTTCAGCGGCTTCCGGGTGCCCGTCGCCCAGAGTGCAACGGCCTTCAGCCTGTCGCAATCCTACTATATTGCCCGCAAGGCGGGGCAAGGTTTTACAATGTCCGTAACCACGGAAGGAGAAACCGGGTGGACCATCACTTCCGATGACTTCCTGACCGTCGAGAAAGGCGAGGTCCAGGGAATCGGGGACTATAAAACCACGACCCTGTACATTCTGGCGGCGGACAACGGTTCATCTTCCCGTATGGGTAAAATTACCCTCTCCAGCGGCGAGGAATACGAATATATCTATGTCTATCAGTTCGGTACGGAATATTCTTACTCCGAGGATGGCTGCATCCTGCTCCCGGGCACGGAGTCGTCCGTTGCCGTGACGGTGCCGGAGTTCGCCGTGGAAGAAGTCATCGCTCCCGGCAAGTATGTCAGTTACCAGATGAGCGAACCGAAGGACGGCTTCTGCACTTTAACGCTCACGATGGCGGATAACCTGAGCGACTGCTCCGAGCAGCGCGAAGTGGCGGCATCCCTCCTGCTTTCGGACGCATCCGCTTCCCTGGTGGAACTCCCCGTGATGGTGCAGGATTATATTCCGGCCCACGGTCTGGTGACCGCCCGGGGTATGCTGCTCTTCGCCGCCGCAGTCGAGGCAGGGGAGAGCACGGCTGTCTGGGAGACCGACGGTGTCGTTACCGTCAAAGGCGACATCGATATGGAAGAGGCGATTGACTGGCCCGGTATCGGTTCCGCAGCAGTTCCTTTCACGGGCCGTTTCGACGGCGGAAACTTCGCCATCGATAACCTGAAGGACACGCCGAACGGCCTGTTCAACTACTGCGAAGGCGCGAGTATCAAAAATGTCACCCTGGGCAAGGGCTGTTCCATCGTCAACAAACAGGCGTTTGGCACGGTCGGCTGCTTCGGCGGCATCGTTTCCAAAGCAGTGAACACGGAAATGGCCAACTGCCGTCTGGCGGGCTCTGTCGAATTCGCCGGTGCGAGCGACGAGGATGAGCCTACGCTTTATGTCGGCGGTATCGTTGGCTGGGCGGATGCGCAGACCCGCATTACCGGTGCCAAGGTGACGGGGAGTGTGACCCTTTCCAGTACTTCAGGCGCTGCTGACCTTTGCTGCCTCGGCGGTATCGCCGGACTTGCGGAAGGTACCCTTACCGGTGCGGAATTGACGGGCTCGGTGGTGTATGGCGGTGGTATCAATGAGGTCTATGTCGGTGGGATCCAGGCTATTCTGCCCGAAAGTGCGCAGGTGGGAGACAACTCCTTTATGGGGAAAATCACGCAGAAGGGATCGGCGAATTATTTGGTCCTGGGCGGTCTCTACGGTCTCCTGCAAAGCAGCCGCAGTTTCGATGCCTCCACGGACGCATCCGTGTCCAATGGTACGATTAGTTTTGAGAGCTTCGCGAAATCTGCTTCGTCTTCCGCTTTTGTGGGCGGCTTTGCCGGGCAGTTGAGCGGTGCTGCTTCTCTTGCCTTCAAGGGATATAGCGTCCTGACGAAGATTGCCCTGACCACTGCATCGCTGGCGGGTCTTTACACCTGTATGGGTGGCGTTCTGGGCGGTTGCGACCCGCAGGAGAAGGCCGCTTCCCTGAGTTTTGAGGGGCTTACCTCTTCCGGTACCATCAGTGGAAACTATGCTATCGGCACAGCAATGACCATCCGGCGCTATTGGCTGGGAGGCATTGTCGGTTATGTAAACGGCCCGGCCACCTTCGTTTCCTGTACCAACCAGGGGGCTGTCGGCGCTACGGACGGCGATGTTTATTGCGCCAGATCCAACGGTTATGGCGAAATTGCCGGAGGTATAGCCGGTTATGCCCATGGTGGGGATGTCAGTTTCACCAAGTGCATCAACCAGGCCGATATTGACACCCACCTCTACAACAACAACGGTATTGTTACCGGCATCTATGATGGGATGTACACGCCTCCCGTGGGCGGCGGTATCCTTGGTGCTTTCAACTATGGAACGACCATCGAGCCCTACAAGCTGACGATGACCGATTGCGTCAACACGAAGAACATCTTCGGTTATCGCGGCTGCAATGGCGGTATCGTGGGCTATTGCTACAATGCCACTATCAGCGGCTGCAAGAACACCGGCCGCCTGAGCAACGGTGCCAACGACCAGACCGCCTATCGCGGCGGTATTGCCGGTGCGGCGGGCAACGCCACCATTTCCGACTGCCAGTCCACCAGTGAGATCACTGCCCTCGTTTATGGTAGTGCGGATTACGGCTGTGCGGGTGGCATCGTCGGCCTGGTCCGGGGAGACCACGCGGTAGCCATCAGCGGCTGTTCCTGCTTCGGTACCATCGTTGCGGACAAGAAGGCCACGACCAAGCCGGAGTATCCCGGCGGCATCGTGGGAATGGGCTCGGAAGAGACTACCATCACGAATTGCCGTTACGGCGGAAAAGTCCAGGGTATCGAGATTACGGAGAACAACGTGGATAACCAGACGCTTGTCATCGGCAACGGGGAAGGAACGATTTCCGGTATCACTTATTGGAATGGGAAATAAAAAATGCTGAAGAGGTTTTGTTATTGTGTGTGCGCGCTTCTGGCGCTTGCGGCCTGCGGTGAGAAGGACCCCCAGCCGGGTCCCGGCCCCGTAGACCCGCCGGCCACCTGGACGGTGAGCGGTACCGTTACGCTGAGTGACGGTACCGCCCTCGCCGGGGTGACGGTATCGGACGGCTATGTCTGCACCGTGACGGACAAACAGGGAAACTATTACCTGAATTCCGATACGGAGGAGCGGGATTATGTCTTTGTTTCCACCCCGTCGGAGGCGAGTGCGCCCGTCGTGGACGGTCTGCCCGCTGTCTCTTATACACATCTGACGCTGCCGA
>LXOW01075470.1_pt1 | contig 17618 bp, 17 predicted proteins | sample 1368591 | NCBI WGS metagenome assembly LXOW01 (sample SAMN04884650, study PRJNA319009) | bovine gut metagenome | isolation source: Cow rumen | host: Bos taurus | place: Italy: Legnaro (PD) | collected 2014-07-09 | reverse complement strand
GCCAAAGATTTATCGAAATATTTTCTATTTAATTTCACGTAAGGGGTACCAATCGCGCAAATCAGCCTGTTTTTCTATCGTATTCTCGATATTATCAGGCAGCAGCGAGAAGAAGTCGAGACCCGTCAGTTCCTCTAGCTCATCGACACTACGAACATAGCGGCTCATGTCACGTGAAGCACCTTTGTTCTCGTACAAGAAACCGATGGCCTTGTAATAGGGCTTGCCCTGAGAACGAGTTTCCTTGCGAAGCACAACCTTGAAAAAGGCCTCGGGCACTACGACTTGATTACGGCCGATGGTCTTATGCTGCTGGTCATAGAGCACGGGACCGCAGACTATGTAGAGGTCGCCGTAGCGCTTTGCCCAGGCACGGCATTGCAGCTCGACATCGTTCCAAGCTCCTGTATTGAGGTTATGACGCTGGGGACAGATGTTAGTGAAGAGGAACGACTGTTCCTGAGCCTCTTTGTTCCACTTATTATCGCCCGAGGGACACATATGGCCGCGGTCATAGCCGGAGCCACGATAGTCAGAGTCATAGGCTCTGGGATTGCTGACCTCTGGGTCTTCGTGGAACACCTCGTTATTGCGATTGTAATGGCCTCCGACATGACTGGCTGTCAAGTGCCAGGCCACCCAGTTGGGGATTCGGTTGGCTGCGTTATAGGATGCGGTATATCCTACCCTACGCAGAATTTTACCGTCGCTGCCCTGCAGGAGTCTGGGTATTTCGAGACTATTGGGGACCTGTGAGGGTTTGGTATCATAGAGCGCGGCTGCTTCTGCCTCAGGCATGAGGCTGTCGGTCTGCTGCTGGCTGTCGGCAGGGGCACTGGCCTGATTGCAAGCAGTCAGCAGCAGGAGTGATAAAAGATAGAATATGGTTTTCTTCATTTTCGTTGTCGTTTATCGCTCTGGTTATTATTCGTCAGCTACAAAGAGAGGGTCTTCCGGCATGACCATAACAGGAGTCTGTTCGCTGATTTTCAGAAGGTTATCGGGTACGTATTGCTTATCTACTACCAGACGGAACATATATTCACGAAACCACTCGGCGGTCATAATGAGACAACCCTGCTGACCATAAGTGGCACCCCATGAATTCTCGACCTTCCACTTCGTCGGCTTGCCATTGGCATCAAGATCAACGGCTGTCAGCGTCATGGCATGGGTGGAACCGCTGTCGAAGGTAGAGATGCGCTGTGCCTTATCCATCCCGAACGTGGTACCAAAGAGCGACTCATAATCAAAGTTCTGAAGGTCGCAAAGACCACGCTTGCGGTCAAGGAACTTGCCTACATCGTAGGAGCTGTAGAGTTTCCGACCATCCTTGAGCGATGCGATGGCCAACTGCTCAACATCGTCCATGGGCAGGTTGAGGTACTTCCAGTTGTGACCGTCGTAGGTGTGGCGGTCGTACTCCACCTCGTAGGTCTTATAATAGGGGCGACGCGGGTCGTTCATGACCATGATGAAGGTACCGTCAAGGGGCTGTCCGACAACCTCAGCATAGAAGGACTGCGGAGTATATTGTTTCGGTGCGCCAAGGGGTTTCCCGTCCTTGTCGCGGAAAGCATAGGTGAACTGCGTGGGAGGCTCGCCAAGAGTGAGCACCAGCATGTGATAGACGGTAGCCAGCATCTGGGTCTTTGCCTTTTCCAATTCGGCAGCTTTCTTGCCCTGTGCCACCATATCGCGCAACTGAAGTCCGAACTCACGGAGTTTGGAGTCAATGAGTCGTGACATGCGTGAGGTATTGTCGCTGGAAAAGGTTTCTGGCATGACGGCCTTTGGCACAAGACCGTACTTGGCGGTGAGATCGGCTACACCACAGAAGGTGCCGCCATCGCTGAGGGGATTCTTGAAAAAGAACTGCACGCGCTGGTCGTCAATAGGTTTCTTGGCGGTATCGATAATGCCCTGAAGGAAGAGGTTGGACTTCTCCAGCTGATCCCAGAAGAACAGATAGTCCTGCGAGAACTCTACCGAGAGGGAATCAGTACGCTTGGCAAAGTTGGCACGCAGCACATTTAATCCGCTGAACATCCAGCAGCGTCCACTCGACTTCTGGTCGGTAATAGACTGTTTCTTGGTCTCGATGCTGAAATAGGTATCCACATCACCGGCATTACGCTGGTTCTGCGCAAGGTTATCGATGGCATTAGCCGCAATGGCGTTATGCAATGCACGGTCGGAGGACGTAGTCGTCTGCTGCTTCTTTATCTGTGACAGCATCTGTTCGGAAATGCCACCCTGACGGTTTTGTGCCGACACAACAGAGGAGCATGCCAGCATAACTGATAAGATGATAATATTCTTTTTCATAGGATATAGAAAAATGGATTCTGGATTGTTTTAAAAAAGGGAACGCCTTGAGAATAAAGCGTCCCCTCTTCCTATTGGATTTCAAGACGAGAAAGAGACTACTTCTTCGTCGTCTTCTTTGATACCTTGATGGTCTTGGTCGTCGTGGTCGTTGGGGTAGTTGTGGTAGTCGTCGTGGTCGGCTTATAGTACTTCAGTGCCTCAGGCATCCATCCTTGCAGGTCCTGGATGCGGTCGGCATCTGACGGGTGGTCGCTTAGCAATGACGAGGAGCCGCCTCCCGTAGCCTGTGACATGCGCTGCCAGAAGGATACTGCCACCTGCGGATCATAGCCCGCCATCGCAGCAAAGACAAGTCCCATGTGGTCGGCCTCGCTCTCTTGTTTACGCGAGAAGCCCGCCGTAAAGAACTGACCACCGGCATTGGCCACAATCTGTCCTAACTGAATCATGCCGTAACTGACACCCATGCCCTGAGCGACGGCGCCAATGACCTGCATGCCGTATTCCTGCTTGTAGGCATTGCTCAGACGTTCAGCCGAGTGTTTGGCTACTGCGTGGGCTATTTCATGCCCCAATACGATAGCCAGAGAGGCTTCATCCTGCGTAACGGGCAGCAGGCCTTCATAGACGACTATCTTGCCGCCAGGCATACAAAATGCATTTACCTGCTTATCCTGCACAAGGTTGAACTCCCACTGATACTGAGAGACTTCGTTGCCAAGACCATTGGCATTGAGGTAACTGACTACAGCATTGGCCAAGCGCTGACCGACACGCTGCACAAGTGCAGTTTTGGTGGCATCGGTTGATTTCTTGGCTGACTGCATGTACTGCTGGTACTGCTGATTACTCAGACTCAGCACCTGCTCATCGCTGACGATGAGGTTCTGCTTTCTTCCCGTGATGGGCACGGTAGATGTGGTTCCGCAACTCGTCAGAATAGCGGCTACCACAGCAAGTAGAAATAACCTGACCGACTTCATAGGCTCTCAAGGATTTTCAGATTAGTTTGCAGGTTCTGCAGGAGTCTCGGCAGCGGGTGCTTCCTTCGCGTCAGCGGCAGGTGCAGCTGCATCCTGTTTCTGCTGGCTAGCATCGAAGCCGGGCAATGTGTTGGGGTTAGCGGCAGGTGCCTCAATACCCTCAGTCACAGAACGGCCGATAGTAGGTTTCGGAGCTACATAAGCACATACGATGCTGATAACAACCATAGCGATGGCCAGACCCCAAGTGGTCTTCTCAATAAAGTCGGTGGTCTTACGTACGCCACCAATCTGGTTGTAAGAAGAGAAGTTTGATGCCAAACCACCTCCCTTTGACTCCTGAATCAGCACAATACCAATCATCAGGAGTGCTGCAATTACGATAAGAATTACAAATAATGTGTACATTTTTTTTAATTATTTTGTTTATTATTTATTATTAATTTCTCCAAAAAGCGAATTTGGTCTGCAAAGTAAGCATTTTTTTTCGGATAAGCCAAACTTAATCGCTTAATAATTTCTAAAGCCTTCGAATATCTGCCTTGTTTGACGTAAATTCGGGCTAAAGTCTCCGTAAAATACTCCTCTTCCTCATTTTCTTCTTCCTTTTTCATCTCCTGTACCGGAGTGAGTTCCGGAACTTCACTGAGCACGATGCGCCCACCTTCCTGATCAATGAAACTATCAATGAGGTGTTGGCCTCGCAACTGAGGTATATCATCCTCCGGCTGTCCTATCTCGCCCTCGCTCTCAAGCAGGTAGGCCACGTAATCGACTGCCGCATCGGCTGGCGTGGGTTTACGACGGGCTTTCTTCTCGCCGTCCTCCTCGTCCTTGGGAATGGAGTCGAGGAAGTTCTCAATGAGCGACATGGTGCGATTCTCCTTGCCACTTGCTCCTTGCGTCTCGGCATCCGGCTCCTTGTCCCTGGAATCCTGCACCTTGTAGTGCGCAGCCTCCACCAACTGGAAGATGACCTTACGGTCAGTGATGTAGATGGCAGCTCGGCGCAGTTCCTCGTCAAAGGAGGGGTCGTGCAAGAGGTACAGATTCTGTAACAGCAAAAGTCGTGCCGTCTGGAAATAGGGATAGAGTGCCAACAACGAACGCAACTCATACAGGGAATCCCTGTCAAGTCGTTCAGGGTGGTTGATATACTCAGTCAGCTCCATATCTCCTACATTTCTCCCAACACTCATTGCCATTACCAGTTCGCCGCCGTAGCATTGAATATCTGGTCACAGATGTTATCGAACATCTCTTTCACCAGTCCCTCCTGTACATCATTGAGTGACTGGGTTGTTTCAAAGAACGAATTGGCAGTAAACTGCCTTTCAAAGTCCTCCTTGTGATTCTTGTTGTTCGTAAAACGCACGTTGACAGTGATGGACAATTCCGTCTGTGCAGAATAGCCTTCGCTGGACACAGCCTTGTTGCGCTGGTCGTAGCGTGTAATCTCACCCTCCAGTTTCCAGTCGCCATTCCTTCGCACCTGTATCAAACGGGTATGATTAGCAAACTGGTCTCTCAACTGGGAGTTGAACATGCCCTCCATAGGACCCCACACATAGGCGGAACGCACGGGGAAGTCGTTAATCTGGATGGTCTTCACCTCGTCATAGTTAATACTGGCACCCGTGAACTTATAGCTCACGGAGCACGCTGACAACAATGACAGTGCCAGCATACACACAAGGATGCGCAGTTTACTTATTGTCCAGTCCATATTGCTTCAGTCTTCTATATAACGTACGGTCACTGATGCCCAGCTCCTGAGCCGCTTTCTTCCGATTGCCGCCGTTGCGTTCCAGTGCCTTCTCCAACATCTGGCGGCCAAGGTCGCTCAGGTTCAGGCTCTCGGGTTCATGTTCCAGTTCTACATATTCCTCGGCCTCCGCGTCCTCCATCATGGCAGGTGTCATTGACTGCATGGGCTGCAGGGGAGCCAGTTGGGTAGTAGGCAATGTGGAATCTGCCGTCAGGGGCCGTCCACCTTGTACTTCCTCTATCTGCTTCTTCAGGGCTCCCATCTCACGACGCATGTCATTGACGTTACCACGCAGTTCGAAGAGAATCTTATAGAGTATCTCACGCTCGCTTTCAAACGAGTGTTCACCCTCACGATGAATGGTGGTCAGTTGGGTGCTCTCCTGATCCTGCGGAATAAACTTCAACAGGATGTCAGGCGTAATGGTACGCTCGGTGCTGAGGATGGAAATCTGTTCCGTGATGTTCTTCAGCTGTCGGACGTTACCCGGCCACTTGTAGCGCATCAGCAGGTGTTTAGCCTCATCGGTCAGCACAACCTTGTCCATGCGGTACTTCTCAGCCATCTGCATGGCAAAGAGGCGGAACAGCAGTACGATATCCTCGCCACGCTCACGCAGCGGCGGCATCTGTACCGGCACCTGATTCAGACGATAGTACAGGTCCTCGCGGAAACGTCCCTCGCTGATGGCTTGACGGATGTTGACATTCGTTGCTGCCACCACGCGGACATCAGTCTTGCGGATTTCCGTACCGCCCACAGGGATGTACTCACCGTTCTCCAGCACACGTAGCAGACGTGCCTGGGTAGCCATCGGCAACTCGCCAACCTCGTCCAGGAACAGCGTGCCCTTGTGTGCCACGCCGAAGTAGCCTGGAGAATCGTTGATAGCTCCCGTAAAGGAGCCCTTTACATGGCCGAAGAGTTCACTGTCAATTGTACCCTCGGGAATGGAGCCGCAGTTGATGGCAAAATACTTCTCGCGGCGACGCGGGGAGTTATCATGAATGACACGCGGAATAATCTCCTTACCCACACCACTTTCACCGACTATCAGCACAGACAAATCGGTAGGCGCCACCTGTAGGGCGACGTCAAGCGCACGGTTCAAAGCCTCGCAATTACCTACGATATTGTACCGCTGTTTGATGGTCTGGAGTTCCGACGTATTCATTTCAGCGCACAAAGGTACGAAGAAAAACTGACATAATGGCAGTTTTGTGACAGAAATTATGCTTTCGGCTGTTCTTTTTTCACTGTAAAGCGTGCTTTCTCACCATCTTCACGCTTTTCGTGATAGAGTTTAGGCAGCGGGTTGGCCAACGGCTCATCGTAATTCTGACGATTACGGAACACGTCGATGGCCATATAAACGGCCTGACGGAACGACTGTTCGTCAGCGATTCCCTTACCTGCAATATCGAAGGCAGTACCGTGATCGGGAGAGGTTCGGATGATGGGGAGACCTGCGGTGAAGTTCACGCCATTCTCCAGTGCCAGCGTCTTGAAAGGAGCAAGTCCCTGATCGTGATACATGGCCAACACACCGTCGAAACGGGAATAGGCTCCACTGCCGAAGAAACCGTCTGCAGCGTATGGGCCGAAAGCCTGAATACCAGCCTTTTCCAACTCTTCGATGGCAGGGATGATTACTTCCTGTTCCTCGCTACCCAACAGGCCACCGTCACCGGCATGAGGATTGAGCGACAGTACGGCAATACGCGGATTTGAGATGCGCAGGTCGCGCTTCATTGCCAGGTGGAAAATGGTGGCTTTCTCCACTACGGCTTCCTTCGTAATGGCACTTGCTACATCCTTGATAGGCAGATGAGTCGTCACCAATGCCACACGCAGGGTGTCATTCATCAGAATCATCAGCGCCTTATGGCCCTCACCTACACACTGCTCTATGTACTCCGTATGACCACGGAAGTTGAATAAGTCGCTCTGGATGGTATTCTTGTTGATGGGCGCCGTAACCAGCACGTCAAAGAGTCCATGACGGTAGTCGGTCATTGCTCTGTCAAGTGCTTTCAGTGCGGCCTCTCCAGCCTCCTTCGAAGGCTGACCAAGTTCCACTTTCACCTCTTCTTCAAATGTCGGCAGTAAGTTCAGTCGTCCCTCCTTCGCATCTTCGGCATTCTCAATGATGCTGAACGTGGTTTGCAGGTCAAGTGCCTTACAATGATAGGCTGCCACCTTAGGTGAGCCATAGATTATCGGAGTACATAACTCGAACATGGCCGGATTATCAAAAGCCTTCAGTATCACCTCGTAGCCAATACCGTTCGTATCTCCATGCGTGATAGCCACGCGAATTTTTCTTTCCATAACTTTGACTTTATCGCTTATTATCTTAATGTTTAATGTTTATCCTTGTTCTTACTCGACAGCAGGCCGCAGGCAGCAAAGATGTCCTGTCCACGACTGGCACGTATCGTTGTAAACACGCCATGATTGGTCAGATAGTCACGCATGACCTCCATGCGATGCTCGTCAGAGGCGGGCAAATCCACATCTGGAATCTCATGGAACCGGATCAGATTGACGCGGCACTCCAGTCCCTCTACCAACTTCACAATCTCACGGGCATGCAACGGCTGGTCGTTCAACCCACCAAAGCAGATGTACTCAAACGAACAGCGGCGCTGGTGAGTGAAGTCATATTGTTTCAACAACGCCACCGTGTCGGCAATGCTCTGAGCACGTTCGGCCGGCATCAGCTGCAGGCGCTGCTCATGGATGGGCGAGTGCATGGAGATGGCCACATGACACTGGCTCTCGTCGAGAAAGCGCTTGAGTTTATGAGGCACACCTACTGAACTGACGGTAATGCGTTTGGGACTCCAGGCGTACCCCCAGTCGGCAGTAAGTATCTCTGTAGCACGTAGCACGTTATCGAGATTGTCCATCGGTTCTCCCTGTCCCATGAAGACAATGTTGGTGAGCCTGTCGGCCTCGGGCAGGGCGTAAATCTGGTTCAGGATGTCGGCCACCGTGAGATTTCCCTCCCACCCTTGTTTGCCTGTCTGACAAAACAGGCAGTTCATCTTACAGCCTACCTGACAAGACACGCAAAGCGTAGCGCGCTCGCCGTCAGGAATAAACACCGTCTCCACGCACTTCCCGTTCTCGACGGGGAACAGATATTTGACGGTGCCATCCTTCGAGCGCTGGCAATCCAACGGCGACATCGTGCCCACCTCATAGACTTCCGACAGCCGTTGGCGGTTCTGCTTCGAGATGTTCGTCATCTCATCAACGGTATGCACGTGCTTCTCGTAGAGCCATTGGGCAATCTGCTTGGCCGTAAAGGCAGGCATCCCTAACTCCAGCACAGCCGTTTTCAGTTGTGCAGGCGTCATTCCGAGCAAACGTTGTCTTCCGATTTCCATCTCTTTTTGTTATTACGCCGCAAAGGTACGAATAAATTTTGAAACGGCCAAAAGTCACCTGCTCTTCAATGTCAGACAACGCTCAAAACCGCGTTGCACATTCCTTACCGTCAGCGTGATGTCGCCTGCCATCTTCGTGGTTCGCACAAGGACAACCAACTGACCACTGAACAGTCGCATCTGTGGTTCCGTAAATGGTTCCAGGCTGGTGGCATCGCCGTTACAGGCCGCTTGATAGACGCCTGCTCCTGTCACTTCGAACGTGAGTTCGTCATCGGCAGCGGGACAGAATACTCCATTCGCATCAGTCATCGATACAGTAACAAATGCCAGATCGTCGCCATCGGCCTTTAAAACGGTACGGTCGGCAACCAACTGCAACGCAGCAGGTTCACCTGCCGTCACCTGACGGGTACGGGCAGCCTCCCTACCCTCTGCATCGTAGGCAACCACCTCTACCACACCAGGCTCGTAGCGTACATCGTTCCAGCGCAGGCGATAGCGGTCAAGACGACTGGCAGCATTCTTCTTGATACGTCCCTGAGAACGACCATTGACAAAGAGCTCAGCCTCAGGATAGTCGGTATAGACATAGACTGGCGTCACCTCACCCTCGCGGCCCGGCCACGTCCAATGAGGCAGCATGTGGAGCGTGTGCTCCTTGTGATTCCAATGGCTGCGGTACAGATAGTAGCGGTCCTTTGGCAGACCTGCCAAGTCGCAGATACCGAAATAACTGGAACGTGCCGGCCAGTATTCGTCATAGGGCGACGGCTCGCCCAGGTAGTCATAGCCCGTCCAGACAAACTCACCGATGACCCACGGCTTCTCATCCTGCCATACCCAGTCATCATCGGGCAGGTTCGACCACGGGCAGTACTCCACATCGTAGCCGGAGCACTGGCCGTCAGCCGTCTCTATAGCCTTCGGGTCGTAATTCTCCGTCCACGACGAGAAACGTGCGTTATCGTCTGGCACTACAGGGAATTTGTAGATGCCACGCGAAGAGACCGTCGAAGCCGTCTCGCTGCCCAGCAGAAAACCCTTGGGCAACTGACGGATATTGTTCTCGTACTTATGGACGCGGTAGTTGAATCCCGGCACGTCCATCACCTGTGCAAAGCCGCTCTTCAGCGCATCCTCGGCACGGTCCATACCTTGTGTCACAGGACGCGTTGGGTCGAGACGGTGGCAGATGTCCTGCAGGTGACGCGATATCTCACGCCCCTCGTCACTCCACTGCTCAGGAATCTCGTTGCCAATCGACCACATCACGATGCTGGGATGGTTGCGATTGCGCAGTACGAGGTTCTCCATGTCACGGTCGGCCCACTCCTTGAAGAAACGGGCATAGCCGTTCTTGCACTTGGGATAAATCCACATGTCGAACGACTCGGCCATGACCATCATACCCAGCGAGTCACAGATATCCATCTGCCACTGACTCGGCATGTTATGGGAGGTACGGATGGCATCGGCTCCCATCTCCTTCATCGTCTTGATCTGACGGATGAGTGCCGCCCTGTTAATGGCTGCGCCGAGCGGACCTAAGTCATGATGCAGGCAGACGCCCTTTAACTTGCGCGTCACGCCATTCAACTGGAAACCGCCCTCCTTCGACACCCTGATGGTACGGATGCCGAAGCGGGTACGTGTCTGGTCTTCTGTTGCCAGACGCAATATCACCTCATATAAATAAGGTGTCTCAGGCGTCCACAACTGCGGATGCTCCACCTCTACAACCCATGACAACTGACCGTTAGGCAATACCTGAATTTGTTCTTCCTTGACAATACTTCCGTCAGGCCCCACAACCGATGCCCGTAGCACCTGTCCTTCCTGTGGATGTTCCACCTTGGTCGACATGCTTAGGATGGCCTTTCCCTCCTGAATGGACAGGGTACGTACACACGTCTGCCACGCATCAATATGTGATTGCGGGGTCAATATCAGTTCTACCGGACGATACAAGCCACCACCAGGATACCAGCGCGAACTTTCCTCTACGTTAGTCAAATCTACCTCGATGGTATTTTCGCCTGTCTTCAGAAACGGTGTGGCATCGATTCGGAAAGCATTGTAGCCATACGCCCAATAGCCCGCCTCCTGTCCGTTGACCTTCACACGCGGCTCACTCATGGCCCCGTCGAACACCAGTTCTGCATGACCGACTGTCTCTGTCAGGGTAATGGTCGTACGGTAGTGTCCCTCGCCAATCCAAGGCAGGGCACCGCTACGGCCACTCTTCTCAGTGGCTTCCGTCTCGCCGTTCTGCTCAATGGCCACTCGCTGCAGATCCCACTTCTTATCAAACGGGCCACTGATGGCCCAGTCATGCGGGATGGTGACCTGCTGCCATGCTGCCCCGTCACGCGAGAACTGCCACTGGCGCAAATCCAACGTATGCCGCTGTGCTACGGTTCCAAGTGTTGCTGCCGACATCAGCAGCAGTACCAACTGCCTTAACTTATTCATCTTGCTTAGGTTTTTTCATTATTCATTCGGAGGGCAAAGATAGTGATTTCTTCTGACATCTGCAACAGTATGACAAAAAAAATCTCCGCAACCCTATCGGCTGCGGAGACTTTCAGTTTTCGTCAACGTTTTTCGTTTTCGTTTATTTTGCCATATCGTTGAAAGTAGCAACGCGGTTGAACTCGAGTTCCTCGAAGAGTTCGTCCGTAGGACCACAACCCTGAGCACTCAGGCGGTCAGCAGAAATCTTGTACTTCTTGATCAGGGCATTCATTACAGCGTTAGCACGCTCAACTGACAGCTTGTTGTTCAGCTCCAGCGGACCCTCGGGAGAAGCGTAACCCTTAACCTCAACCTTTGCCTCGGGGTGATTCTTCATGTAAGAAGCAATCAACTCAATCGGAGCATACTGAGCAGGATCGATGACGCTCTTACCCTTGCGGAAGAGAACGGTCGGCTGCAGGTTGGTAGCTGTAGCGGGCTTTACATAAACAGGATCGCAAGGCTTGCTGTTGCAAGCGTCGAGAGCTGCCTGCAGGTCACGGATCTGAGCGTCCTTCTGTGCCAACTGGCCTTCTTTTTCGCTCAGTTTATTGCTAAGCTGGTAAAGCTCTTGGTTCAAGCGACCAATTTCGTCAATCATAGCACCAACGTCATAAGTCTTGAAGTTGTGAGTACCATTGCTGTTACCGAACTTGTAGTTTACACCAACGAGTGCGCCTACTACAGCGTCGCTGAGACTGAATCTTACGCGGTTGTGGTCGTTACGGTTCAGAGCCCAAACGATGTTCGGCTCCAGATAAATCTGCCAAGCCTTTTTCTGGCCAAGGTTGAACGTGAAGTCGATACCTGCCTTTGAAGTCAGGGCATTCGACTCACCACTGGCATTGGGCGACTGGAGACAGCCGTAAAGATGCTCCCAACCCATACCTGCCAAGGCTACAACCTCGAAAGAGCGCGGCGCGCCCGGATATCCGCCAAACCAGTTGCTAAGGTTTACGGTACCCAGCAAACTGACGTTTGTGCTCTTAACGGCGTTCTTACTGAACTCACCGGGCTTGTCACCCAGACGGGCAGTACCCTCAACAGCAAAACCAACAACAGGAGTGAAGTAGCGGCCAATGCGCAGACCTACCTCAGGATTAATGTTCTTCAGAACCCTGTAACCCTTTGCAGGTGCATTGATCCCACCATTGATGCCAATGTACCAGTTGTCAAAAGTCTTGCTCTCCTCTATAGCGGTCTGAGCAGACATTGTCTGTGCTGAAAAAGCAGCAACAGCTAACATTAAAAATAACTTCTTCATGTCAAAATTACTTTAGTTTGTTATAAATAATATAGTTCTTCTTTCTTAATACGACTGCAAAATAACTAAAAATATACTTAACTTCCAAGAAAATAGGTCAAAAACTGCTATTTTACATCATTTTCTTGACGTATTTGAGACAAATTCCTGAAGTTTAACATTCTTTATTATTCTACAGCGTCATCTGCATCGGCCTTCTTGACTGTTTTGCGGATAGCACGCTTGCGGGTCTTCTTCTCCTCGGCGGGCTTATCGAGCTTAACACCAGCCAACTCAGGATCAATCATAATACGACCGCAATACTCGCAGACGATGATCTTCTTATGCATCTTGATGTCCAACTGACGCTGGGGCGGAATCTTGTTGAAACAGCCACCGCAGGCATCACGCTGCACATAAACGATGCCCAGACCGTTGCGGGCGTTCTTACGGATACGCTTGAACGAAGTCAGCAGACGAGGCTCTATCTTGGCCTCATAGTCCTTGACCTTTGCCTTCAGTTTGTCCTCCTCGGCACGTGTCTCCTCCATAATCTCGTCCAGCTCGTTCTTCTTCACCTCAAGGTCGCTCTTACGCTCGTCCATGGCTTCCTGACTGGCTTTCAGTTCCTCTTGCTTCTCGGCAATGCGGTTCTGGGCTTCTCTGATTTTCTTGTTGCAGAGTTCGATTTCCAGTGTCTGGAACTCAATTTCCTTCGACAGCGTGTCATACTCGCGGTTGTTCTTCACCTCGTTGAGCTGATTCTGATAGCGTTCCACACTGGCCTGTGCCTCGACTATCTCGCCCTTCTTCATGGTGACAGCCTTCTGGAACTCATCGATGTCACGCTTAATATTCTCAATACGTGTTGAGAGACCTTCGATTTCGTCTTCAAGGTCCTGCACTTCCAGAGGCAGTTCACCTCTCAAGGCACGCTTCTCGTCAATAGCCGAAAGCGCTGTCTGCATCTGATAGAGGGTTTTAAGGCGTTCCTCTACTGATAACTCATTGGGATCTTTCTTTGCCATCTTTCTAATTTACAATTTAACGATTATACAATTTACTGTTTAATAATATTTTATCGGATTCGTATTCGTTTCCGCTATTTCCGTGCGAACACCAGGACATTCCTTCTGAATAATCTCACGGAACAGCTCACTGGTATATTGCTCACTCTGGTAGTGGCCGATGACACAGATTTGAATCTGCTGCTCATAATCGAAATACACGTGGTAGTGCATCTCTCCCGTCACAAAGGCATCAGCACCAGCTGCCACGGCATCGGGCAGCATGAAGTCGCCAGCTCCGCCACAAATGGCCACAGTCTTGATAGGACGCTGTAACAGTTCGTTACACATGCAGCACGCCACGCCAAATGTCTGTTTTAGCAGCTGAACAAAGTCTGCGGCAGCCATCGGCTCCGGCAGTTCCGCCACCACCATGGAGATCTTTTCATCTTTCGTTTCTCTCTCCTCTCTCCTTTCTCCTCGAACGGTCGCCCCCATCTTCTCTGCCATCTTGAAGTTCACGCCACCAAGCGCATTGTCCATGTTTGTATGCATGGAGATGACGCAGATGTCATTCTTGATGGCCTTGACCACGCAGCGCTGTACATAATCGTTTCCGCTGATTTGCTTCAGGCCACGGAACAACAGGGGATGGTGGCTCACAATAAGGTTACACCCCTTTCGAATGGCTTCGTCAATGATGGGTTCGTTGACGTCCAGACACAATAATGCCCCTGAAACCTCCGTCTCTGTCAGTCCAACTTGCAAGCCAGCATTATCCCAGCTTTCCTGCAAGGGCAGAGGCGCGAAACGTTCAAGGGCGCTCAGCACTTCTTTTATTTTCACGCTGCAAAGGTACGCAAAAATAGTGAATAGTGAATAGTGAAGAGTGAAGAATTTGCTTCCGCTTTGGCATTTTTAACGTTTTACCACGCTTTCAGGTCGCTTTCGGCCTCAATTCTATCCTCTGTCTCATCGTCAAGTGCAGGGAAGAAATCGATGCCTGTAAGGGCCTCTATCTCATCGACAGAGCGCAACGCCTCAGCCTTTGTCTGCTTCACACCCTCGTTGCGATAGATGAAGCCGATGGCCTTGGGTTTGCCCTGACGACAGAGGATGACCTTGAAGAAGGCATCAGGCACCCATACCTTGTTGCGACCGATGGTCTTCTGATCGCCAGTGGAATTATAAATAGGGCCACAGACGATGTCGATAGCACCATATTCGCGGGCCCAGTCGCGACACTGAATCTCGAGGTCGTTCCACTCGTATTTGTTCAGTCCGTGGTTCTGCGGACAGATGTTCGTAAACAGAAACGACTCACGCATGGCCTGCGCATCCCATTTGTTATCGCCAGCAGGACACATGTGACCACGATCGTAGCGCGAGTTGTAATAGTCGTTGTCGGTAGCCCGCTGACCGCGCTCGATGGTCTCGTCCTCGAAGAACACCTCGTTCTTACGCTGGTTGTCGCCATAGGTATGGGCCTTCGTCAGGTGCCACGCCACCCAGTTGGGATTCTTCGACTTGTTGTTATACGACGTGGTGTAGCCCTTTCGTTTGAGGATCTGTTCCGGACGGTCAGTCAACGCTGCAGGCTGCTCATAAAGGGTGATGGTCTTCGCCTTCTTTACCTCCTTTTTCTTCGCCTCAGCAGCCATGCTGTCGAAGAATGGCTGACTCTCCTTTACAGCAGCATCTGCTCCTGTAACCTGTGCCTTCCTGCAGGCTGAAAGCAATGCCATCAGCACACATAATATCCACAAATAACCAGTCTTTTTCATCCTTTACTTTGTTTTTTCGCCACAAAAGTACAAAAATATTTTTAAATATCAATCTTTTTATGTAATTTTGTGCCGAATAAGCTAGAAACATTGAGATATATGAAGAAGATTATCCTGTCGCTGGCCGTTGTTTTTGCGGCCCTGTTTGTTACCACGTCATGCCAGAACAAGAGTCAGAACCAGGCTCAGGACGAGGCAGGACAAGTGAATAATTTCCGCATCAAACGCGGTACCAACGNNGAGCTGGGCTTCGACTTCGTGCGCATCCCCATCGACGAGGTGCAGTTCTGGGACGAGCAGGGGCAGAAGCTGCCTGAGGCCTGGGATTTGCTGAACAATGCCCTCGACTGGGCCAAGCAGCACAACCTGCGTGCCATCGTCGACCTGCACATTATCCGTTCGCACTATTTCAATGCTGTGAACGAGGAAGAGCAGGCTGCTAACACCCTCTTCACCTCGGAGGAAGCACAGGAAGGGTTGCTGAATCTGTGGCGTCAGTTATCAGAATTCCTGAAAGACCGTAGTTGCGACTGGGTGGCCTACGAGTTCATGAACGAGCCTGTAGCCCCAGAGCATGAGCAGTGGAACCAGCTGGTAGCAAAGGTGCACAAAGCCCTGCGTGAGTTAGAGCCTCAGCGCACATTGGTGATTGGTTCGAACATGTGGCAGGGACACGAGACGATGAAGTACCTGAAGGTGCCCGAGGGCGACAAGAACATCATTCTCAGCTTCCACTACTACAACCCGATGATCCTGACCCATTACGGCGCTTGGTGGACACCATTAGGAAAGTATAAGGGCAAGGTGAACTATCCTGGTGTGCTGGTATCGAAGGAGGACTTCGACGCTGCACCTGCTGAGATCAAGGACCAGCTGAAGCCGTATACCGAGGAAGTGTGGAACATCGACAAGATCCGCGAGCAGTTCAAGGATGCCATCGAGGCTGCGAAGAAATACGANNGAGCCTGTAGACCGTGAGTTGGCCTATAACTGGACACGCGACATGCTGACCGTATTTGATGAGTTCAACATCGCCTGGACCACCTGGTGCTACGATGCCGATTTCGGTTTCTGGGATCAGCAGCGTCACTCGTTCAAGGATCGTCCACTCGTGGAGCTCCTGATGTCAGGCAAGAAATTAGGAGAATAGAGAATAACAACAAGAACCCCTCAGCCAATCGGTTGAGGGGTTTGTTTTTTTATTGCAGTTTGCCGAACTTGTCGAACAGTTGTCGATCAGCAAGCCAGAGGGTGACAGCAAGGGCGATGACAGAGGATGCCAGACAACCAATGATCAGTTGCAGCGTCACCACAAAGGCATTGATGGGTGCGACGCCTGCGATAAAGATACCACAGAGCAACAACGGCATGGCATAGAGACCCATCACGGAGAGATTGGCTGCTGTGGGAGCGAACACCTGTTGCAAAGCCCTGCGCACAAAGGGCAGCACAGCATGCAGATGATCGGTACCATTGCCACGCAGGAACTCATATTGCTGTTCATCCGCCTTCAGAGCCGACTGATAGGTGCTCAGGCCACGAATGAGCGTGGTCATGTTCTGTCCCACCAACAAGGCCATGACAGGCACGAACCAACGGGCACCGAAACCATTCTCAGCAGGCAGACAAGCCCACAATAGATAGGACCCTACCACGAAAGCACTCACCAGCAGACCTGCGCTGACAGGCAACAGGAACCGGGCTACGGAGAACTTCATACGACGGAGGGCCAGCACGCCTGATACGACAGCCAGTAACACCAGCCACAACAGGCTGAGCCAGAGCTTGTCGTACTTCACCAATGCCCAGACTATCAGACAGAGCACCAACAGCTGAATTGCCATACGTGCTATCGCAATCCCTAATGTACGCAGCAGCGAACGATCGAAAAGATAAAGTGCTCCTGCGGGGATGAGCAAAAGGAGCAGGGCTAAAGCAATATGTAATACCATCGTCAATACGTGTTTTGATTCATTTCTATGACCAAGTCGGCATGGTCCACCAACAAAGGACGGCGACTGGCTATCAGCACCGTCTTGCCAGCAACGACCTGACTACGAAGCAGTTGCAGCATGCGATCAGCCAACTCCGGGGGCAGCTGTGCAGCAGGCTCGTCAGCGATAATCATCTGCTTGTCGTTTGTCGTCTGTAAGGTCTGCTCTGCAAACTGGTAGATCTCCTCAGGCGACAGAAGCACAGGTTGGCTGGCCTGAAGGGGCACGGGCAGCAGATCGTTCCACACACCAAAGTCGTCAGCCTCACAGACGGGAGCCTCAGGCGCCTTGAGTTGATGTCGCAGCAGCTGAATCTGCTGAGGCAGATAAATCATCAGCCTGCGGAAGGCCTGCGACGACTTGACGGTGAGCAGTTCGCCATCGACACTCACGAAACCACTGCTGACAGGCAGAAAACCCATCAGCGTGCGCAGCAATGTGGTCTTACCAGAACCCTCTGGACCCGTGATGCAGGTGAGCTGTCCGTCTCTCGCCATAAACGAAAGACCAGTTGCCAATATATGGCCTCCAATGGCTATTGTTGCGTCTTTTACCTCTAACATACCAATAATTTGGTGCAAAAATACAAAATAATT
>LXOW01442077.1_pt1 | contig 17621 bp, 19 predicted proteins | sample 1368591 | NCBI WGS metagenome assembly LXOW01 (sample SAMN04884650, study PRJNA319009) | bovine gut metagenome | isolation source: Cow rumen | host: Bos taurus | place: Italy: Legnaro (PD) | collected 2014-07-09 | reverse complement strand
GTCATAGGCTCTACGTTGTTCTCATTCGATAGAAGCCAAGTCAATCAAATACAGTTACTTTCTGACAAGATTCAGCTCTCGGCATGGATTCAAGGGAAGTCCGGCACTTGTATCAAATGGGCAACGGGGCAGACGTCTGGATTTGTCACGAAGGACGAGTTTTTTGCGCGACTAGTGCAAACAGGAAGGCGTTACAGCGGCATAGCCGCCGCTCCACACTACCCACCACGCGACGACGTATTCTACACACACGAGGATTTGCCGCCAGCAACAGGAATCCACGAGGCATTCTGGAAATTTGTATCTTTCTTCAATCCTGCCGACAGCACGAACAAGACAATCCTCGCCGCATTCGTTCTTGCTCCCTTGTTCTACGACGGCGTGAATGACAAGCCGATGCTCTTGGTCGACACCGTTGATGCGCAAGCAAGCGGCAAAACCTCTGTAGTGAAGATGATTGCCCTTCTTTACGACGAAGACCCCATCAGCATCGATCTCACAACTCTAGGTAACGATTTAGGGAACATCAAGAAGCGGATCTTGTCCTCAGAGGGTAGACGGAAACGCATTGTACTGTTAGACAACCTTGTAAAAACATTAAAATCCCCTGCCCTCGCGGACTTTGTCACTTCAAATTCAATCACAGGAATGGCTCCATACGGCAAAGGAGAAGAATCTCGGCCTAATGACCTGACATTCTTCGGGACATTTAACGGAGCATCCGTGGATACAGACATGGCGACGCGGTGCTACACCTTGCACATTCGCGCAGTTGAGAGACCAGACCCCTCATGGGCATCGAGACTCACGGCCTTCATCAAAGAGTATCGCTTGCAAATCTTTTCCGACGCACTCGACATGATTCAGAATGCTAAACCGCGCACACGAAAACACTCACGCTTCGGCATGTTCGACGAAAAGATACTGTCGGCCGTCTGTCTAAATGACGAGGAGTTCGCCGCGGCTGACAATGTACTGGCAAAAGCGTCCGATCTGGCAAATGAAGACATGGAGTTGGCACGGGAAGTCAATGCTCGACTCACAGACGCTATCAGGTCTGCGACCAGGTACTCAACGACCAAGGCCGTTGTGATACCTTATTCTGCCGTTGATAGGATTCTTGCCGAGAGGATAGGCAAAGCCTGCAATTCTCATCAGCTAAGGAAGCTCGTACGGAGCGGGCATCTGCCGGCAGTCTCAAAGGATTTTCGCGCGCTCCCACAACGAACAGGATTTCCGCGTACAGCTGCATTTCTCATCGGCATTGACAAGTCGCGGGAAAACGGCAAGATCAACTTCCAATACATCAACTTCAACAAAGAATCGCTTACTGTTTTGTTTGAGGGCGAGATGAAATGCCCCTCCTCATGACGATGACCAAACCGCACAGCATACACAAAGATCTCACAACTATGCGATTACGCCTCTACCCATATAATCAGGGGGCTTTTAGCAAACCGCACATCCGCACAACATTTTCCTTATCATTATATAAGCGAATAAAATTAACATTAATAATAAAAAGTCGAGAATAATCATGTGCAAGTGTGCGACACCAAGGTCAACGACAACAGTCATAATCACATCCTTCTCGATTCTAATCCCATCGTCTCTCACACATTGAAGATTACCTTGTCTTTCCGTCAACAATTGTTTACGGTAAACAATCATTTGACCATGTGATAAGGGCTCTTAATCATCTCGCAGCCTGCATTCATTGCGCATTTCCACGCTCTCCGCCCATGTAGGCTCTCGGCCGTTCTTCTCCCGGAGCTGCTGTAACTTTTCAGAGTAGGCACAGAGATCCGTGTCCGAGTCCTCCATCATGTTCGTCCGCCGCAGGACTTCCTGGAACGACAATTTGCTGACGTCTTCTTCCATTGTGATTCCTCCGTTCACATCCTATTTACACACCTCAATAGCGTATCCGCGTCATGTATGCGACTATGGGCTTGTGTCTGCCGAGGCGGCAGAGCCAGCTCGGCCAGCCAGCGACACGCCTGTTGATGCCTCTGAATGGCGCGAAGGCATGATACACCACGCAAGGGAAAAGACCAAACCATCTAACCCTTGGAGCAAATACCGTCTTCTCGAAGCGCACAAGGTCTTTTGGTGAAAGTTCCGCTTTGAATTCGTCAATTGTGGCCATCTCATCCGTCCACTCGTGCATCTCATCCTCAAATGTCGAAGCGTCGCCAAGCAATATAGTCTCATGCACAGTCCCTGTATGCCAATGAAGATAGAACTGACTGCTAACCCAGCGCAAAACCTCCCTCTCCCATATTTCTTCCACGCTCCATGGATTGACACGAATATCACGAACGCGCATCATGCCACCGTCAGGAAGCCGCAAAACCAGCCAAACTCTCCCTCCTGAGTGACAGCCGTCCCCATGCATTTCAAGGCGAGAGCCAGTTGGGAATCGCAAATGATTGAACAGTCTCTGAAAAGAGCCAAGAAGCTTTACCAACTTTAGTTCAAAGGTCTTGGACTCCGCTTCCGTCAGTTGGTATTCCTGCGGCTCGCCTTTCATAAAGCCAATAACCTTCCATCGAAACCAATTCGTCCGACTCATTTCCCTGTGTGCCTCCCGCACTTCGCAAAAGAAGTCCGCGCACCACTTTGACTTTGCTTCAAACAACATGTCTCCTCCTTATGTATTCACACTAGGCTTCTGCCGCGCGAGCTCACTTTCGGCGAAAATCGCCTTGATGAATCCCATCTTCCCAGATACGGCAGCGGCTTCAATGACAGTGCGGTCGCATGCCCATAGGGATCGCGTCTCCGACCACGGACGAACGCCCATGAAATAGAGATAGCGGGCGATTCTCACACTTCCCGCCCTCATTGCATAGACGAACAGATCCGCGGGGTTGAATCCATACCACATATCGCAGCATGGGCAGCAGTACTGGTCGACGTCCATGCTTGCACCAAGCTCAACCAAGCCGAAGAACATCTCGACACGACCATACTCGGCCGCAAGCGTAATGGGGTATGTCTCTGTCTCAAGATTACCTATGTTGACATCAGCTCCAGCTGCAATCAACTCCTCGAAGAGAGTCATGTCTCCGTCTTTGACGGCATGCATAAGCGGCGTCCAAAAGTCGTCGTCATACTCGTTGACCGCGCTGACTGTTATCTTGCCGACAGAGTCCAGCAACTCGCTGAACCGCTTCATATCGCCTTCGTCCCCAGCTCGAGATAGTTCCATCCAGAACTTGTCGTCAGCATCCTCATGTTGACCAATCGGCGTCACACCCATGGCGCGTTGCCACTTTCCATCGGTGTCCCAGCCCTCCGCTGCCTTGCGGATCATCTCTGCACGCCCCCTCTCGGCCGCTTTCAGATCCTCCTCCGTGAACTTCGGCGGATTCCAGCGATACTGCGGGGAAAATGATTTCATCAACTTCTCCTCTTTTTAGCACCAAACTCCACGAACAGCGCGCTGCGAACGGGATCAAGGATGTCCACAAGCCGACCATCGCCGAACTCGTCCTCAAAGTTGGGATCAAGTCCGCATTCAAGCAACGCCCGAATATTCTCAAGAGGGGCATCTCGAAACGAATACGAGCTGATAAGCTTAAGATCGCTCCCATGTTCGACAAAAAATCGAATGCGCTCCGGTGTGCCGTCTTTTAGCACGATGTCCAACTCCGTCTTATCACAACACGTCTCCCCGACCTGAGCACCATGTTCTATGAGAAATTCGAGCACTCGGATATCAGGATTCAGCGCTGCCCAAGACAAGACCGTGCCTCCGTCTTGGTCGTTGTTGCCAGGATCGTTGCCAAGCTCGAACAGCCGGCGGACCATTTCGAGGGTATTATAGCAACTTGCGTATGCAAGCGGCTGCCGCTTCCAATACTCAAACACGTTAGGGTCTGCGCCATGCTTGATTAAAGTGTCCAACACGCGGACATCTGGATTCATTGCAGCCTCATGAACGCAATAGTAGTCTTCCGTATATATGCTGGGATCCAAATCGTCTGCCCACGGATTCACCCAATGTGGAGCAGACGGATTCGCTCCCCGTTCAAGAAGACGCTCAACCTCCTGCAAAGATCCTTCTGCACATGCGTTGTACAACTCAACGTCAATCGCCCGCATTGCGAATTTGTCGCTCATGTCCACAACTCCTCTTTGCTGCCAGATAAAAGGGGCTGGCGAATCTCTTGCATGGGCTATGCCGGTTTCCCGACCCGTTGCCCTTTACGTCCAAGGCGATGCTAATGCCATTCGCCAGCCCCACTACAACCATGTTTCATTTCCGTCCCTTTGCAACCTCCTCGAATGCCTTCCCGGAAAGTTGTTCTTCGGTAATGAAAAATGAGATCCCCGAACAGCGGCCAGCGAGTCCTGGCCACTTGTAGGACTTTTTGCGTTCCTTTCGATAGACCAACTTCTCGATCGAATCGTCCTTGCATTCACAGAACCATGCATCGTCTCTCATCTTACTATATGCCACGAACCTAACGCCCTTTGGGATGCATTCCGAACCCGACCCTGTATAGGGTGCTGCATACCAGATGAGATACTCAATATCTGTTTTTTTGCGTGTCACAAATTCCGCGCCTTCCAATCCATTGAACCAACGCCGTAGCTTTTTACGATACTTGGCGATCTCTCTCCCCTTCTTAGGAGCAATGCGTTTACCGCGCAAGTCTTCGGGGACTTCGCAGGTTGCCAAGTCGTCAACAAATCTCCCGGAATGGTCGATCTTACGACAATCTCCGTCTGACGTGACAACTGACGCCATGCCATGCCGAAAAGCTTCTGCGCTTTCAAACATGAACGGAATTGCCACGCGACCATTCTGGTCAAGGAACCCGGCAAATCCATCTTTCACCGCGCCGACAAGGCCCTCGGAGAACACGTCAATACTATCGTAAATGTCAGGGATGACCAGATTGCCACGCGCGTCAATCATTCCCCATTTACGATCACGCCACCTCACGCTTGCGTAGCCATTGCAGAACGAACTCGCATCAAGGTAGCGACAAGGCGAGATTACACGCCCCATGCCAGCATAACCAAACCTATCGCGATCGACACGAAGAATCCAAATGCCCTCGGAAGGTCCAGATTGAATCTTATATTCGCCCCATGGCACCAAGACTTCAAGATTTCGATCAAGTACACACGACCGCCCTTTGTGTCTTATGACATAATGAACATTTCGATCCCAGGCAAAAGCTTCATCTTGAGATAATCCACGCCTTGTGATCGTGTCAAACGGCTGACCGAACATCATCTTCCCTGACTCGTCATACAAATAATCTCCAAATCGGTCTATCGATCCGACACCAAAACCATCTATGAAAGGTTCAATCCTATCAAAGACAAATGGAACAACGACCCGTTGCTTGTCATTTACAAGCCCGAACCTCTTTCCGCGTCTAACGAATCTGACCATAATCTCATTTCCTCCTATTTGCAGCCGATGCTGCTGATTTTTGTCTTGCAATCTACTTCTTCTCTTCCGTCGGCATTTCTTCTACTGGCAACTGCCCCCAGTCTGCCGCATCGCCGAGCTCCCTGAATCCTCCCGCCGCAAAGCAATCAACAAGCCGCAACAATTCCTTCCTGCGCAAGAGCTTCTTTGTGCTGAAATGCCAGGAGAATGAGATAAGGGCGTATTCCACCGTAAACACCCCGCCGTCGCCAGCATGATCACACCACGCCTGAAAGAACGGACTACTATTGTTCGCTCCTTCTACAATGAAGAAATCGTCCGTCTTCATCGTCCTAACAATCTTGCGACAATCCGATAAGACATTCAACGACCTCTTCCAAGCTCCATCTCGCGATGTGTAGATGCTTACGCCGCCGAGATTGCGCCCAGTGCCAAAGACAAACGTATATCGCAACATTCCACCCTTTGAAGACAACGCCAACATCAGCATCAGCGGATCAGACTCTTCCCCCTCATGCTCCGCACGACGATATTTCGCTTCGAATCGGACAAAGGTCTCCCCGTTCCCGTATTTCCGAACCTCCCTGACTATTGCGGACTCAATCCAGTCTCGAACGATACTTTGAACCGCCTTTTCCGGCCGACCGTGAATTTGGCCTATCTTCGACACAAGTCGCCGCTTCTCCGATGCACTTACGTTAACCGGCGTAAAGTCACCCTTAAGGGAACGAAAAAACGCCTTGTGAGAGACGAAGCCCGGCAACACATCTGCGATCCCGCGTCTTGCCATCTTTGGAACCAGGTGTTCTTCAGCTATCATCGTTTTCTACTCCTTTTCGCAACTCATATTAAGACCGCGCTTCTTCCGCTTGTTATCTCGGAGCGCAAGAAATAGTTGGAGCCGACGATAGTCTTCCCCATGCTTCATACCATCAAGCACCACATGAAGCGCGGACAGCATCTTGCGGTACGATCCGTAGGGAACACAGACTTCTTGTTCGCGGACGGAACCGGCGTCCTTGACCCCAACCGCACGGAGCGTTTGCTCCGCTATCGCGTCGCCCGTTCGCATCGCTCGCAGAAGGTCGCGGCGCAGTTCTCGCGAAACGTAGAATGCCGCGAGTCCCGACCGCTCGTCGTACTCTTCAGCCATCTCCCATTCACACAACTGCTGAATACCAAGAATGCCCTTGTCAAAGTAGAGGCGAATCGCCTCCGACGCACGTTCAAGCCCGACACACAAACGCGAATTGAAGATCCAGGGCGAGGCAAAGACCTGCCAACAGAGACGGATGCCACCCTTCTCCCTAGTCGCCATCATGAACTCGCCGCAGCACTCGTCGTTTCCGACGACAACTCCGTCCCCGACACGCATCTGCCTGGCGAACGCAAGAACGCTGTCGACATCTTCGACATACTCGTCGTCCACACCATCTTCGTTCTCCACTAGGTGCAGTGTCGCCGCAATCGCGGTGTTTCGCCCGGAACCATGCACGAAGGTGTACGATTCCAAGCGACCATCGGCGTTCCAAACCGAGAGCAATTCGTGCGGACCGTCCCAGCTGCAATCGCGCATCATCGCCTGAACTTCATAGCGAACATAAAGCCTTCCGTCTGGATATTGACAACACTCCTTGACCTCGGCAGTCTCCAAGATATCTTCGCGAACACCATCGAAAAGATATCGCGGGCGTCCACTGATCTGCGACAATCTGCCAACAAGATCTTTCTTCTCGCTCACAGAGAGATGGACGGGGGTGCCCTCGCCGCCAAGCCTCGCGAAGAACTCCGCATACGTCAGAAAGCCCGGCGCCATATCGGATATTGCCAACCGTTTTCTATTGTTGCTCATGTTCTGCTCCTTTCAAATTCTAATGAACAGCAATCTGCCTGTCGTCCGACGGCGACATTTCATACATCCTTCATGAATATCTCGATTCGAATGTTCAGCCAATGGTCCTCAAGCTCCTTGTGCGTGACCTTCGCGACAAGGAGCTTCCCTGCGTCCATAAGCCGTGCAAGGACGTCGTTGTGCTTTTTCGGCACCCACCCGATGCGCTCGCCAGCAGCCGTCTCGACGCGAATGGCGAATGCATCGTAGTCGTTCGCCGGCTCACGCTTCAGCACGAGCGCAGAACCGAGGCCGACGGACTTCGTCTTGTAGAGAACGTCGTCCACATGGACCGTTCCCGCGACATGGCATTCCTTGAGGAATATCTCCCGCTCGAACGGCATAGGCACTGACCCAACAGAGTGCCGAACGTCAAGCCAGTTTCTGTCGCTTATTACGAGTTCTCCTGCCATCTACGCGACCTCCTTTGCATTCCACAGTGCTTCGTATTCAGACACTACCTCCTCGAGTTCCGCGATCTGCTTGTTCAAGGCAGCCTGCCTCAAGGCCACTTCTTCGTCGTCACAAAGGAAATCACGCCAAATGAAGGGCTCCTGTTTTTCGAGTGCCTGCCGTCTTTCCTTCATCTCCGCGAGGCGCTTCTCGAGCCGTGCAACGGACTCCTTCAGCGCCTCAAGAATGTCTCCGCCTTCAGGAACCTTTGCCGTACCGCCAACAACATCGTCAATCATGCCTACTAGAAACTCCAGCTCCTTCCAGTCCCCGCTTGCGTAGGCGTCCTGTATCTTGTGCCAAAGCTCCGCTGCGGCCGCCGGTAAGTCCGGGTTAATGTCAGGATGGAGTCGTTTCACGGCTTTAAGGTAGTTAACCCTTATTGCCGACGTCTCCTCTTCGCTCAACCTTGCCATGGACGCATGTTGCGCGGCTGCCTTGACAGCCTCAAGGTGTTCCTTGACCTGGCGGAGATATTCCTCGAACTCAGCGTCAAGCTGCGCCTCGATGCCGAATAGATCAGGAGTCTCGCCCCTGTTGAGCGCCTGCTGCCGCAGGGTGAACCGGCGCTGCCACCGAGCGACGTCAGTCTTAAGGTGGAAGACACGGTGTTCCAACTGACCAATGCGGAGCATGTATTCCGCTTTCAGGTTCGGCCCCACAGTCGTCGTGAGGTGCATGTACTCCTCAACCTCCTCAGCGCACTTCTCGCGAAGATACCCTTCTCGCATCTTCGCTTTCACCCATTCTTCGTTCATTCCAACTTCGTTCATTTTTCTCACCTTCCTCTTCGTGGCTTCGTCTATTTTTAACGCAGAGTGCGCAGAGTTTTCTACACGTTCTGCACGGCCAACGAAATGCCGAGCCGTTTGAGCGCCTTCCTTGCGAGTCCCGACCCGAGCCGTGCCGCGTCCTGATAGAGCGCTATCGCCCGCTCCATGTCAACCGCCGTTCCCGTACCGTTCTCGTAGCAAGTCCCAAGATCGTACTTATAGCACTCCGCCTGCGGCTCCATCTCGACAACTTTCTCGTAGAGCTGAACGGCCTTTTCTGGATTGGCCTTGCCGACGAAGATGCCGGTAAGGTAGAGATATGCAAGATTGCCCATCGCAAGATAGCTGCCGTTGGCGGACGCGAGCGTGTACCATTTCACGGCCTTCTCGCCGTCCACTGGCAGACCATGCCCGTGGGCATACATATACCCGAGGTTCGCCATCGCGTTCGCATCACCATTCTGTGCGGCACGCTCATACCAATACCGAGCAAGAAGGTAATCCTTCGCCAGCCCATGCTCACCGAAATCATGGCAGACGCCCAAAAAGCATTCCGCTTCGGCGCAGTCGCGCTTCTGCGCTTCCCACGCCCTACGCGCGTCGGCATCACCATATTCCGCGATTTGACGACCCGTCTCCCGCTCCCTGGCGTCTGTCCGTACTATTGTCTGCATCATGCCATTCTCCTTTCTTGTCTCCATGCGCGACACTTCGCGCACACAGGGAGAATAGCACGATGCGTGCCAATAGCGATTAAAGCGTCAAATCAAGATATTTCTTGAAGGTATTGCGCGAAACGCCAGACCTCTCGGTTGCCAGCTTCAAATTTTGAGAGCATTCCTCGTAAATTTTGACAGCCCATGCGTGATGGAGTCGATCAATACGGTCATTCGGTCCATCGCTCACGCGCCACGCATCGGGGATTCCCCCGTCCGACACAGCGGCCGTCTGCCCATTGCGTTGTGCGCGAAGCCCTTCAATCAACTTCCCGTTGAACCGTATATGTTCGGTCAAGATTCTGCTGAAGTCTTCCTCGCCGAGGGTCTTTGCCTGCTTTAGAATGGACACAAGCTCGCGCACATTGCCAGAATAGTCATAGCCCTTCAAGGCGGCAACTTGTCGTTTAGTAAGCACCCGCCCCGTCATTCTTCGCCAATATACATTCGCGATGGCCTCGAGATCCTCCATGTGCTCCCGGAGTGGCGGGATTGCAACGGGGAACTGGCAAATGCGCTGGTAGAGATCGTGGCGGAATGAGCCATCGAGGACCATCTGCTGTAGATCCTCGTTGGTTGCACACACGAGGCGAACGTCTGCCTGTCGCTCCACGGAGGAGCCAAGCGGCGTGTACCGCCCATTCTCGAGCACGAGCAGTAGTGCAGACTGGACAGTCTTACTCGCCGTCGCTATCTCGTCCAGGAAGAGGGTTCCGCCGTCAGCACGTGCGAAAAGCCCCTCCTTGTCCGCCACTGCCCCAGTGAATGCGCCTTTGACATGCCCGAACAACTCGTCCATCATCATATCGTCGTTGGATGCATACGCGCAGTTGTAGTGCTCGTAGCGCTTCCCGCGGCGGGCGGAGTTGGCATGGACGTACTCGGCCGCCAAATCCTTACCGGCCCCGGTCTCGCCGAGTATCAACACATTTGCGTCCGCGCACCCGGCCGCCATAGAAAGGCGACGGCGTAGGTCTTTCATCTGTGCAGACTTGCCGATGAACTCCCGCTCGCCACCGGCCTGATAGTCCGACATGAGCTTCTTCAGCGCTGGTGGCAAAAGATCGGCAATGTCTTTACGCTTGTCGTGGAGTCCAAGAAGCGCGTTCACGACGCACGAACATGCCTCTTCGTCCTGGTGGTCACGGTGTGCGAACCCTGCAGCCTTGTAAAGTAGCGGCCAGATCTCCCGCCCCTCAACAGGTCGAGTACGCCCCCCAACCTTGCGCTTCCCCTCTGCATACTCCTCAACCGTCAGTCCGTCGGCAGTCGCAATCTCCCGCAACCATCGAACGTCCTCATCGCCCACACCGTCAAAGAACTCGCCGACGACCTCAACAAGCGAATCTCGCCGCAAGACGCCAACCTTCGAGAATGCCGCGCCAGCCGCAGTGAAGGCGGCACTGGCCTCGGCCGACATTTCCAATTTGGAATACCAATTGACACGGACCTTCTTCTGCGCAAGATCCTTGACAACCTGCGCGAGATCGTCAAGGTTCTCCGTCAATCCCACTCCAAGGATGTCTATGCGCCTATAGGCAAGGCCTCTTTCTCTCAGAGACGACGCAAGCCCGGCCATGCTCGTAGCGAAGATGTCTGCATCGCCACTGTAGTGCCGTTGCACTGCGGCAGCAGCAGCCATGTACTCTGGATAAAACCACCCGGTCAGAATCAGGTTCGTCTTCATCTTGCCCTCCGTATCAAATTCTGACACATTATATCATTTTTTGACCAATGTGCATAGGGCTGTCGCGCAACAAAATTGGAAAAGATTAACCACGCGTCCCGTGCGGGCGCACGCCCGCTCGCGCACGCGAGGGTGATTGCACATTTGCATCGTAGTTACGTCAATCTTTGCTTGTTTTCCGACGCCTTCGATATATTGCGCCCACCCTAAGACATCTTCTAAAGATTACCCCTTTCAATCAACTATCGCCGCCTCCACTTGAGCGAGGGTTTTGCGTATCAGTTCCGGACGGGGCATTTCGCCGAGCCGATTGAAAAGGCACCTGCCCTTCTCAAGATACCTCCTCGCCTTGAATTTGCTCGCCTTTGCAAAGTCAAGCGAATTGCAGAGTCGGTCGGCCATCTTCACGGCGAGGATTTCCAGCGGCGCATTTGCCGCGATGCCCTCCATGTACTCCTTCTTCCGCCTGTCGTACTCGTTGTCCGACAGACCATCTGGAATGATTAGCGAGAGTTGCCTAATGCCCGCAAGGATTTCATCGCCCCACTGCCCGCCCGCTTTGACGATTTCCCTGGCAATCGCCGCCCTGTTCGCGTCTGTCTTTGGTTTCGCGTCCTCGATGAGGTCATGCCCCCAAGCAACGCAAAGAGTGACTACATCGTTTGCCTCGTTATAGCCCCACTCCTTAAGCATCTCATAGACCGCCTGCGGGTGGACAATATACGGCCTGCCGTCCGGCGGGTCGCGGAACTGCCCTTCATGCCGCCGGCGGGCAAGTTCCTCCATCTGACGAACGGCGTCAGTCTCAGACGTCAATTCACCTTTAGTTTGTTCACCTTTCATGATTTCTCCTTTTCTGCACTTTGCTCTTGCGTAGTCGCGCGCCTCATTGTAGTCGACGCGACGAGAGCCGGCCTTACGCCCGCCTCCCTTATCGAAAAGGCGTACTTCCATATCCATCGGGATACTCGCGCTAAACTCACCCCATTCGGGGTCGTACCCGCACCACCCGTATTCAGTGAAGGCAAAAGCGATGCCAACCTCGTCGTTGATGAAGTAACTGTTGTTCTCTATGTCCTCAAACATATCTTACCTCCTTTCGGCTTGCCGCCCTTCTTCAGCGAATCTCCCAACGGTGTCACGAAGCGAAATGGCCGCTGCGACCGCCGCGTAGAAGCCACGCTTTGCGCTTGATTCCGGCCTTTGCCTCCGGATGGTCTTGCAAACCAGCCCGAGATCACCTCCTTCAGCCAAACGAAAGCTGCACAGGCGAACAATATCTCAAGGCCAAAGAACATTCACCATCTCCTTGGTTGTCGTACAGTTAAAAAAACTACGAGATTCTCTCCCCCAAATCGATGGCAATGTGCGTGGGACGGAATCCGGCTGGCGGATTGTCTATCGGAGCACTCTGCCGCGAATTGATGTCATAGTATTCTATTCTTGCCACCGTCCAACGCATTTGGCGCGGCTCATCATGCCCTGGTCCACCGTAGCCCCGCTGAAAGCGAACAGTCTTGAGCGGCTGGGACAGCAGTTTCTTGACATAATACTCACAGTACTCGCGGAACTCGGTCGTCTTTTCCCCCTTCTCAATCCAGTCATACGGTTCATACGCCATCGTAAGATAGACCTCGGTGTTCAGTTTCTTCGGCGGAGGCGGGATGGTGAGCCATTCGAAATCTGCCTCATCATCTTCTCCGTCGTCCTCCGCAAAGAGAATATCGTCAGCCATGGCCTCCAAGCGCTCCCGATCACGATCACGACGCTCACAGGCAGCTTCCTCATCGGTCACAACCACGAACTTTGGGGCAACCCAAATATCAATGCTTGGGGCACCAGCATCAAGGCTCTCATAATAGCGGTCTATAGGAAAGCGCGGAAGCGCAGACAGTGCAGAAGATATCTCAGCCAAAGCAGGATTGGAATCCTCAGAAAAATCATCGGCTTCTTCGTCATCGAGCTCTTCAGGCTCATCTTTGAAATAGCCACTCTGTTTCGTGGTCTCTGTTGGAAATGCCGTAAGAACCGCTTTTACAACAGCAGACAATGGCTTCTCGTACTTATTGCCAATCTCTGGTGAAAACCAGAAGGCAAGGCTTTTCCCCCAGTTTATGAAATCATAGCGCAACTCGCCTAGTCCGCGCTTCGCAAGTTGGGCGTCAACTTCCGCTTTGATACGATTCGCAACATCTTCGTTTACCATGTCATCACCTCTTCCGCTTGATTACGACTGCAGTATACCATTTTCCCAGAAATCCCGCAGCGCCCTATTTTACGCCATTCATATAACACGCCTCAGTCGCCCACAATTGCTGTTCTCTATGTCCTCGAACATATTTCCCTCCCTTCGGCTTGCCACCCTTCTTGAGCGAATCTCACCTTGCTACTGCCCATGAGCTTGTCCATGAGAAGGATTGAATATGGCCACATAGTAGCCTTGAACCGCGTCCTCATCCATATCGTCGCAAACAGATAGAATTGTATAATTGTCCCCTTTCGAGCCCGGAGACACCGGCTCCCCGTCCTTTACTATGCCCAACTCGCGAAGCAATTCAGAAAATGCCGACATGGCTTTTGCCTCGCCATTAGACATGTGTATCTCAAACACAAAACCCGCCGATTCCTTTGACAAGCCAGAAGACTTCAAAGAGTATTTTTCCTTGAGCTTTTCTACTTCGTCTTGCACATAAGAATCTGCGGGATTGTTCACCTCTTCAAGATCACTTTCTTTCGGGAAGAGCTCCGACTCGTCAACGAGCATCTCCTTGTTAACAATGCTGTCGGGAAGGTAGCGCTGCAATATGGGATGCCAGGAAGTCCCAGCTTTGTGCGGCAGACGGTCTTCCTCTGGTTCCTTGAACTCAATGTTTTCAACCGAGACAATCTCCCCATCGTCATTGATCATTTTTATCGAACAGTAGTCTATTAGCGCCTTCATTTCAACTCCTTCCTGTTACTGCATTGTCGTACGCGAGCCGCCGCGTACACGCCCCACTATTAGCACACCCCGTGCCAGGACAAAATCACCCCAATCGTCCGGCTTTCCCGCCCTCACGCATCAGATTTTGACACTCGCCGTCGCAATTTCTGACAATCGCCAACCATCTCCCGCCGTCACACGCCAGACTACAACTGGCCTAACCGTCAGACAAGAACAATATCATCATCGGTTTTTCAAAAAGCCATCTCATTCTCGCCAGTGACCGCCAATCCAAGCCGGCGTCTCATCAATATCGGGATATAAGTCTACTGCGCCTTTCTCAGAACGAGGGCTCATGCACAATCGATAATACACATATCCTCCACCTTCACGTCTTGGCTCGATTCTATCAACCCACAAATACGCACCAAGCAATTGCTCAAGCCATGCAACTGCATATTCCGACAATGGAGGCTCGTCCATAAACCCTACTTCGCTCGAAAATTTCAAAGCAATCACGAAGTAGTCAATCTTCATGCCATAAGCCCAGACATTACTAGGCATCTCTACATTGAAATTGACAATCTTTTGCTGCTCCATGAATTCACTTGCACCAGGACCGTCCCGCAGCAAGTCATATAGATGGTTATTGACATAACGCATCAAATTATAATAGCGAGGCTTATTTCCGCTTTGCGAATTGTTCATATTAATCCTTCGTATTGTTATGTTATTAATTTACTACAATTATCTCTTCAACACCTCTTGATACAGCGTCACAGCATTCATATCGGCATCATTCTCAACTGTCATGTCTCCCATTGCAATCTTTACTTTGTTCTCGGTAATTCCCCTTTCGTTTACTCTCATACGCCAACCGCCTCGTCGGGCAGTTCCAGCGCCGCCCCGCATTTCGGACATTTGATTTCCATATATCACCTCCATCATTTTACACTACTAATCCAATCTGCCCATTGTCAATCATATAAGCCCAATTGTCAGATTCAGGGAATGACGTCCTTGAACTCGGCTATCGCACGGTACTTGGTCGAATACTCGGCGTCGCTCGCCAACTCTATGTCACCAACGTCCGGATTGCGCGACTTGAGCACCACCCTTCCACCATTTCTTGTGAACTTCTTGATTATATAAGCTCCTCCACCCTCCGGATCGCTCGCTTCAAGCCTTTGGACAAGTAGCACCTTTCCCTCTAGTTCGCCGCCAAGTTTGCGGAATATCGCATATGAACCTTCCTCTATCAGCCCCTCCATAGACACGCCATCTGTCTTCACGACAAACTGCGTGTCGTCGAGGCGCCCCTTCCGCTCGACCTTTATCCAGCCGTCCTGCACAACCTCTTGTCCCTCCGCAAAAGGACCGCATTTCCCAACGGCCGAATAGTACGGAAGATATGTCTTGAACCGGTCTTTCTCTGGCACATCAACACTTATCTCGACACCTGTATCGGCCTTCTCCATCACCTGCGCGATGATGTCGGCTAGCTTCTGGTTCTTGAGCTGCTTCTGATAGCGAACCTCAATGCCGTCCTTCCTTAGCATCTCGTAGAAAACTTCCGCGCACTTGATTTTCATATCCTCGCTCTTGTGGAGGTCGGAATCCTTCTCAACGTCTTTGACTTCTATGACTACGTTGAGTTCGCTCTTGCCGCCCTTGCGCTTCACAACATACATGAAGTCTGGGCTATACGTACCACCCATTATCGTTGGGATCGCCACGCTCTTGGTTGGTATCTTTCCATAGACTGTCACCGAATCGACATCAGGTGCTACTATTTCGTCGCAGCCAATGTCCTCCAACTCGAGATCTGAGTCATAGGCTTTCGCATCGTAAAGATACTTCGCACTAGGAGTGCCTTCCGCAAGATGCCGCCCAATGCGCCCCTGCGACACCTCCGCGACGACCGTGCCGTCATCGTTTGTGAGCTCAGTCCTCACTACCGGCACATCGGCGCGTTCATAGTGAATGAACCCCTGCAAGTTCTCGACCTTCCAATCGTCCAGAGCATTTTTGAAGTTAACTACCGTCGTCTCGGTAAAATGCTCTGCCTTGGGCGTGCCATGCGCAGCCGCGTATCGGCAAAGTGATGCATGCAAGACCCGGACAGGCACGCGCGTCGCAGCAAATAGCCTCTTTAGGAACTCTCCATAAGGAAGTCGCCTGTCTGTACGATATTGCGTAGACGCCCCATCGATGACGGACATCCCTCCCGCACCCGTCTTCACGATCTGCTGCTTGCCAGTAAGGGTGCTTTCCGCAAACACATTCTTCTCCCATACGGACGGCAGCGCCCTTTCCAGCATCTTCTCGGTTTCGCCTTCAAAAAAGAGCATGTACCGTTGATTAAGCAATTCCCACAATCTCCGTAATGCATCGAACTGCTCCTTGCGTACCTTCACGCGCACGTCCTTTTTCTTGTTCCGGTCTCGCACCGCATCACGCCGCACTCCTGCACCGAATTCGGGATAATCGCCCAAGAGCGCCCCCTGCTTACCGTCCACGACCCTACGGGCGACATCCACCAAACCCTTTGTCAACAATTCAACAAACAACGCCTCTGGAGTGGTTCCGCGCTTCTTCGCGACTTCTGCAAGCTTCTCTTCCGTTATGACGGTGAATGTCGCAACCTCAGCGTTAATTTGGTTGACAAGCCGTTCGGCGAAGTCTGCTTCAGTGAAATCGACGATGTAGTTAAGCCGAAAGTCCTCGCCAGAAACACGGTTGCCGTTCTCGTCCACGGGAAGCCGCAGCCCGCGCCCGACCTCTTGCAGAAGCGACGTCTCGCTACCGCACGACCGAAGCTTGACAATGGTGAATACGTTTGGATTGTCCCACCCCTCGCGCAACGTCCACTTCGAGAAGAGGAACCGCCGCACATTCCACTTCCCCGCGTCATCCCTGAACGACAGCAGCTGCTTCTTGCCGAAGAGAATCTCCTCGACTTCCTTTGCCGTCGCCTCGTCCGCCGCCGTCTTGTCCTCTGCAAAATATCCGCCGTGGCAGAGTGGCAGGCTTGCTACGCTTGCCTCAAGAAACTCCCGATACTCGTCCTCTCCAGGAGTCAGTTCCGCCAGCGTCTTCTCGATGCGCTCTTTTAAATAGCGCTCGAACCGCTCCCGAAGATACCCGTCTGCGTCACGGTAGGAACGAATATCGGAGATAAAGAATAAGGCAAGAGTCTTGATTTTCGTGCCACGGCGGAAGTTCTCTCGCTCCGTCTCGAAATGTCGGTCGAGTGCCATCTGGATCATGCCGTCCTGATAGGACTTCAAATGCGGACCCGCTGCAATCGGGTCATTCACCTTGCGGACAAGCCCGTTTGAGAGCGTGACATCCCGCGCGCCGATTTCCGTGACTTCAATTCCCTCGAACGCCTCGTGGACAATCCCCAGCGAATCGCCCTGCTTGACTTCCACCGTCTTTGCCGCCTTCCCCTTGGCGATGCGCTGGAACCTCGCACTTTGCCGCGCCTCTGCCGAGATGAGCCTGACCATCTCATCCCCACCTTCTGGACTTTCCAGATGTTCCTTGGCAATTCCCTTGACGAGCCCATCGTTGAACGCCTTGCATGCGTTGAGGTCGTAGAGGAGGTTCCGGTAGTCCTTCGGCCTGGGCTGGCCTTTCTTTCCTCCCAGCTTCTGCTCGGGGAAGGTCGCACCATAGCGAATAACGCACTGCGGGTGCAGCTCCGTCTCAATCTTCTTGTACGCCTCCTGCGTCCGTTCGAACCTGTGCGGCTCGTCG
>LXOW01323880.1_pt1 | contig 17624 bp, 17 predicted proteins | sample 1368591 | NCBI WGS metagenome assembly LXOW01 (sample SAMN04884650, study PRJNA319009) | bovine gut metagenome | isolation source: Cow rumen | host: Bos taurus | place: Italy: Legnaro (PD) | collected 2014-07-09 | reverse complement strand
TCCAGGGGCGTGTAGACCTCGATGTGGCTGCCGTCGGTCTTGTCGATCTCGTAGACCACGTTGGGGGCGGTGGTAATCAGGTCCAGGTTGAATTCCCGTTCCAGCCGCTCCATAATGATCTCCATGTGGAGCAGGCCCAAAAAGCCGCAGCGGAAGCCGAAGCCCAGGGCAATGGAATTCTCCTGGGTGTAGTACATGGAGGCGTCGTTCAGCTTGAGCTTTTCCAGGGCGTCCCGCAGGTCCCCATACTTGGAGCCGTCGGCAGGGTAGACACCGGAGAAAACCATGGGCTGGCAGGTCTTGTAGCCGGGCAGGGGCTCCGGCGCAGGGTTCTCCGCCCCGGTGACGGTGTCGCCCACCCGGGTGTCGGAGATGGTCTTGATGGAGGCGGTGAGATAGCCCACCTCGCCCGCGCCCAGCGCGTCGGCGGGCACCATGCCCTTGGGGTGGAGATAGCCGCACTCCACCACCTTGTAGACGGCCCCGGAGGCCATCATCTGCACGTCCATGCCGGGGCGGATGGTGCCGTTCATCACCCGCAGATAGACCACGACGCCGCGGTAGCTGTCGTACTGGCTGTCGAAGATCAGGGCCTGCAGGGGGGCCTCCCGGTCGCCCTTGGGAGCGGGAACGTCCCGGACGATCATTTCCAGCACGGAATGGATGTTGATGCCGTTCTTCGCGGAGATTTCCGGGGCGTCCATGGCGGGCAGTCCAATCACGTCCTCAATCTCTTTTTTGACCTCCTCCGGCCGGGCGGCGGGGAGGTCGATCTTGTTCACCACCGGCAGAACCTCCAGCCCTGCGTCAATGGCCAGATAGGTGTTGGCCAGGGTCTGGGCCTCGATGCCCTGGGAGGCGTCCACCACCAGCACCGCGCCCTCGCAGGCGGCGAGGGAGCGGGAGACCTCGTAGTTGAAGTCCACGTGGCCCGGGGTGTCGATCAGGTTCAGCACGTAGTCCTGCCCGTCGTCGGCCCGGTAGTTGAGCTTGACGGCCCGGGCCTTGATGGTGATGCCCCGCTCCCGTTCCAGCTCCATGTTGTCAAGGATCTGCTCCTCCATCTCCCGCTTGTCCACGGTGTTGGTCTCCTCCAGCAGCCGGTCCGCCAGGGTGGACTTGCCGTGGTCAATGTGAGCCACAATGGAGAAATTTCGAATCTTAGAAAGTTCAGTCATAGTATATCCCTCAAAACAGGCCATTCTATCCCTTATAATCCGCCTTATTATAGCAGACAAAGCCTGGTTTGTAAAGGAGAAAAAAGCCGTTGCCCGCCGCGGTTCAGGGTTCATACTGAACTCCCATAGAAAGATTGAAAAATGTTCCGAGCAGGAATTGCGCCAGACGAGGGTGAGGACGCAGGCGGGCTTGACGCCCGGCAAGGACGACAACGAAGTACGGAACAATTCCTGCCGGAACAGGTTAAAGATTTTTATGGGAGTTCAGTATCAAAGTTCCACGTCTGTAGGGACGGCACTCTGCCGTCCGCCCGCCCGGACACACCAAATGTAGGGGCGGTCATTGGCCGTCCGTGGTTCGATGTTCTGTGTTCAAAATATTTTTCGTAAAATGAAAAATTCCTCTTGACATTCTCGATAATCGAGATTATAATGCAGACAGTTAAACTCGAATATCGAGAATGGAGAGATGACATGGCAAGAGAGAAATTCAAAACCCTGACTGAGCAGATGTTTTACACCCTGCTTTGCCTGCGGGAGCCCTGCTACGGCATGGACATTCTGGACCGGGTCCCGGCCATGACGAACAAGCGGGTCAACATCGGCTCCGGCACGCTCTACACCCTCTTGGAGCAATTTTTAGACGCGGAGATGATCCGGGAGGTGGGGGTGGAGGGGCGAAAACGCAGCTACGTCCTCACGGAAAAGGGAAAAGAAATGCTGAAAACCGAATGCGAGCGCATGACGGCCCAGCTCGCAGACTACCGCAAGATTTTTGAGGAGGAGACAAAACAATGAAACAGACCAAAAAGGTATTCGCATATTTTGCACCGTTTGACACCACCGGGATCCAGGCCTTCCTGGAAAAGCAGGCCCGGAAGGGTTGGATGCTGGAAAAGACCGGAGGCGCGATCTGGAATTTCCGGCGGATCGAACCGAAGAGCGTCCATTTTTCGGTGGTGTTCTTCCCGAACGCTTCCGCTTTTGACCCGGCTCCCTCGGAGGCCCAGCAGTCCTTCTTTGACTTCTGCGAGCATACGGGCTGGAAGCTGGCGTCCTCCGACGGAAAACGGCAGATCTTCTACAACGAAGCTGCAGACCCCACGCCCATCGAGACCGACGCGGCCCTGGAGGTGGACACGATCCACAGAGCGGCCAAGAAGGACTACCTGCCCTCCTGCCTCGCGTTGCTGGCGATTCTGCTGATGGAATTCGTGTCTGAGTTCCGCCTTCTGTTCTCGAATCCGCTTCTGGTCCTCTCCAATAATGCGTCTGTGATCATCGGAATTGACACGATCGTGACGGCTATTTTGCTCGGAATCGAGCTGGGGGCCTACTTCCTCTGGTATCACCGCGCCAGAGCGGCGGCGGAGCTGGGCAACTTCATAGCGCCTCCTTCCAGCCTGGCCCGGCGCATCACGCTGTTCTTCCTGGCTTACACGGTGCTTTCGTGGATCGTGGCGGGCGTTGGCGCGCCCCTTGTGTTCCTGGCGATGCTTGCCGGTATTGGCCTGGTTGTCGCCCTGCTCCTTGGCGTTTCCAACTGGATGAAGCGGAAGCAGTTCTCGACCAAGCGGAACCGTACCGTGACGGTCATCCTGTCCGTGGTGTGCGGCTGGCTGTGTATCGTTGGAACGGTGATTGGGGTCGTCAGCCTTGGCAGCTCTGCCGAGGCGGCAGAAAAGCCGGCGGAGACCTATGAATATCAGGGCAAGCGCTTTGCGATCTACCGCGACGAGCTTCCGCTGACCGTCGAGGATCTGATGGATACGGACTACGACGGGTACTCCTATCTGGCCGAGGACGTTCAGGAATCCATTCTGCTGAAATACGAGGAGGCGGCGCAGAAGTCCCGCATGGACGCGCTGGCCGAGCCCCAGCTCTTCTACAGCGTCACCACGGTCAAGACCCCGCTTGTGTATGACCTGTGCAAGGAAGCAGCCCTGGGCGACGTTTCCACCCTGTCTGGCTTCCCCAGACCCAACAACGAGGGGGACATTCTGGACCAATTTGTCCCCACAGACCCCGGCCCCTGGAAGGCCAAGGAGGCCTATCAGCGGGTGTTCGACGGCGAGAAAAAGACCTGGTTCGTCCTCTGCTACGACAGCCGCATTGTGCGGATCATCTTTGAAGGAGACGACTGGACCCTGAACGAGGAGCAAATGGTCCTGGTGGGAGAAAAGCTCGGAAAGTAAAGAAAAAGGTGCCCGCCGCGCGGCGTCCAAATCGGACGCCGCGCGGCGGGTTTGAAATAATGATCAATTGTCCAGCAAAATCTTTTCCAATTCGTCAAAATCCCGCACGGTGCAGACCACGCCTGCGGCCTCCAATTCGCCGGGGGCCGCGTAGCCCCAGCCGGCGCCGATGCAGGCAATGCCCGCCCGGGCCGCACCGACGGCGTCGTACTTGGTGTCGCCCACCAGGACGGTGGCGGCAGGCTCCGCCCCGCAGAGGGCCATTGCCTCCCGGACGATCGCCCATTTGGCGTCGTTGTTGATCCCCGGCTTGCTGCCCACGATCACGTGGAAGCGATCCCGCAGCCCGGCCCGATCCAGCAGCAGCTCCGCCAGCGCCTGGGGCTTGGAGGTGGCCACGCCAAGGCGCAGCCCGGCCTTGCGCAGACGCAGCAGCGTCTCGCCCACGCCGGGGAAGGGCGCGCTCTCATAGACGCCGATGGGCTGATACCGCTCCCGGAAATCCAGAACCAACTGCTCCGCCAGAGCCTTGTCCACCCCGTAGACCTCCATGAACTTGTCCACCAGCGGAGGTCCCGCAAAGCAGCGCAGGGCCTCTAAGGGGGCCTCGATCCCGTGCTTTTCCAAGGCGTACTGCACGGATTTTGTAATGCCCTCCACCGTGTCGTAGAGGGTGCCGTCAAAGTCGAATAGTATGGTGTTGTATCTCATGGCATTCCCTTTTCTTCCGTTTATAGCAAAATGTGATTCGGTGTCAGAATAGTTGAAAGTTGAAAAGGGAAAGTTGAAAGTGATGGTATCGTTCAAATTGCGATTTGAACGATGAAGAAAAAAGGAAGCCGGAACCGTTCCATTTTCAATCATTTCTTTTTCAAATGGCAATTTGAAAAACTCCTCCATTTTCAACTCTCAATTCTCAACTCGATTTGCATTGCACGCGGTTCATTGACAGACTGCTTAGCAATCAGCTATGAACTGCCTCATTCATGCTTCCCGTCCGGTAGCCCTCCAGGTCCATTGTGACCCAGCGGTAGCCGAGGCCACGCAGGGTCTTGCAGACGGCGGCGCGGAAGCGCAGGTCCTCCATCCGGGCCATGCCGCCCGAATCCAATTCCAGCCGGGCCAGCTCGCCGTGGTCCCGCACCCGGAGCTGTCGGAGCTCCTGCCCGGCCAGCCATTCCTCCGCAGCCTCCACCCGCGCCAACCCAGCGGCTGTGATGGGCTGGCCGGTCACAAAGCGGGTGGCCAGGCAGGCCATGGCGGGCTTATCCCAGGTTGGCAGACCCAGCTCGTAGGAAATGCCTCGAATCTCGTTCTTGGTCAGTCCCGCTTCCAGAAGGGGAGAGCGGACGCCCAGCTCCCGGATGGCTTGCATACCGGGCCGATAGTCCCCCAGATCGTCCACGTTGGAGCCCTCGACCACCCATTGCAGACTGAGACGCCGGGCGGTATCGGTGATTTGAGAAAAGAGCTCCCGCTTGCAGCGATAGCAGCGGTCCGCGTAATTGGCTGCCACCCCGGGAATCGTCAGCGGGTCCACGTCCAGAATGACGTGCCGCACCCCCTCCGCCGCGCTGAACTCCGCCGCAGCTTCCAGTTCCCGCCGGGGGACAAAGCAGGAGCGCACCGTCACTGCCACGGCCTGATTACCCAGGGCATCCCGGGCTGCCCGCAGCAGCAGAGTCGAATCCACGCCGCCGGAAAAGGCCACCGCCACGGAGCCCAGCTCCCGCAGTACCCCCAGCAGCCGCTCATACCCGCCGCTCATGATTCGCTCCGTAGGGACAAGCATTGCTTGTCCGCTTTTCCGTGTGTATGGACGGCACTTTGCCGTCCGCCTGCTCGGTATTCTGTAGCGGCGCACACCGGTGCGCCACGGGGAGGGCTTCCTGCACCGCGTCTATAGAAATTCCCTGCTCCCGGGCAATACGGGCCAGGTCCTCATATTCGTATTTGACCCGTTCCACCCCGAACCCGGCGGCGAACTTCCGCCGCGCGGGGCCAAAAGCGGTCTCTACGGTCTCCACCCGCCGCGTCAGAACAGTCCGCCGCAGAACGGCTTCCCGCACGCCCAGGGTCGTGGTGTGCCGAAAGACCAGGGAAACCATGGCCTCCCGGTCGGACGGTTTACATAAGACGCAAAGCATCGTCCCCGGCCGGGACTTCTTCATGCCGATGGCTTCGGTCCACACGTCCAAGGCCCCCTCCTCCAACAGCCGTTCGGCGGCAAAGCCCAGGGCTTCCCCCGTCATATCGTCCAGATTGCAGCGGAGCTCCAACACCTCGTCTGTTTCCTGCTCTGCTGTGTCTCCCAGCAGGGCCCGGACGCAGTTGGCGGCAGGGAAGTCCTTGGTTCCCATGCCGTAGCCGATGGCCTGGGTTCGCATGGGAGGCATTGGCCCAAACTTGTTAACATAATATCGAAGCAAGGCGGCACCAGTGGGGGTGCAGAGCTCCCCGCGAATTTCGCCGCCGTAGATAGGCACGTCCTTGAGCAGCTCCGCCGTAGCGGGGGCAGGGACGGGCATGATCCCATGAGCGCAGCGAACCTGGCCGCAGCCCACATGAACGGGGGAGCAGAGAATCTGCTCCGGCCCCAACTCGTGAATCAGCAGGCAGACCGCCGCCACGTCTGCCACCGCGTCCAGAGAGCCTACTTCGTGGAAATGAATTTCCTCCACCGGAACCCCGTGGACCTTGCTCTCGGCCTGGGCAATGAGTCCATATACCGCCAGCACGTCCTTACGCACCGCTTCCGGCAGGGCAAGATGGTCCTTCACCAAATGCTCGATCCCGTGCATCCCGGTGTGATGATGGTGGTGACGTTCTTTGGCGGCGGGCGACGGGTCATTCACCCGGGCAGGGGCGGACGGCAGAGTGCCGTCCCTACACGTATCCCCATCCCCTGGTGACTCGTGATGATGCTCGTGTTCGTGCTCCTCCGCCCCGTCCACAGTGACCCTCATGTGGGTGCCGGAAATGCCGCATTTCACAGAAGCCTCGGCCCGGTATTCCACCCCGGGAATTCCCAGAGTGTTCAGCCGATTCACAAACTCCGCCCTCTGGGGCAGCAGCTCCAGCAGAGCCGCTGTGAGCATATCCCCCGCCGCCCCCATGGAGCAGTCCAAATAGAGTGTTTTCATCCTTTTGCCTCCATGTGATTGATCCGATTTGCCAAAAACCCGGCGCCGAAGCCGTTGTCGATGTTCACCACGCTGACCCCGCTGGCGCAGGAGTTCAGCATGGACAGCAGGGCCGAGACCCCGCCGAAGGAGGCCCCGTAGCCCACGCTGGTGGGGACGGCGATCACCGGGCAGTCCACCAGTCCACCCAGAACAGAGGCCAAGGCGCCCTCCATTCCGGCAATGGCAATCACCACCGAAGCACCCATCAGCTCGTCCAGGTGGGACAGGACTCGGTGCAGACCGGATACTCCTACGTCATAGAGCCGAACCACCCGGCTGCCCAGAAATTCGGCGGTCAGGGCGGCTTCTTCGGCCACAGGCACGTCGCTGGTGCCACCGGTGGCAACGACGATATAGCCGATCCCGTCCGGTGCGGGAGCCTGACCAAGGGTGGCAATCCGAGCGGCTGGGTCATAGCGGAGGGGGAAGCGTCCGGCCAGAGCTTCGGCCTTGTCAGGGTCCAACCGGGTAATCAGCACCCGGTCCTGGCCATGCTTCATCATCGAGTCCAGAATCCCGGCGATCTGCTCCACGGTCTTGCTGGCCCCGTAGACCACCTCCGCCGCTCCCTGCCGCAGCTTCCGGTGGAGGTCCACCTTGGCAAAGCCAATGTCGTCAAAGGGGGCCTTTTTCAGTTCCAGCAGGGCTTCGTCTACCGAGACCGCCCCGCTCCGTACCTGCTCCAAAATCTGCCTGGCGTCCGTGTTCATGGCTTGCCTCCCGTTTCTTTTTCTGTCCCTGCGATACCATGCGTTGGGTGGAATTGTTTATATTTTGCTTTTGAGGGCAATAGGGAATTTCACTTTTTTGTTCAATTGATGGGTAATCCATGCGAACCCCCAACCCAGCACGGCCCCTGCGGTGTTCAGGATCAAATCGTCCAGCTCCGAGACCCCGGAGCCCAGAATATACTGCATGGTCTCAATGCCCAGCGAGAGCAAAAAGCCAAAAAGAGCTGCCCGCAGCAGCGCCCGTAGGGACAAGCATTGCTTGTCCGCTTTTCTGTCTGCGCCCGCCTGTAGGGACGGCACCCTGCCGTCCGCATTCCGCGCCGCGCCAGCCTGTAGGGACGGCACCCTGCCGTCCGCATTCCGCGCCGCGCCAGCCTGTAGGGACGGCACTTTGCCGTCCGCATGTTTCCGCAGAGTACGGGTCTCCCGTCCCGCAGAACCAGCCTCCCGCAGCCATGCCAGCACCCCTACCGGCACAAACCAAACCAGGTTTCCCACAAACAGATAGGTAAAATACCGCCAATTGCCCACCCGCGCCAGCTTGGCGTAATAGGCAAAGGCATCCCATTCCATCCGCCCGGAGAAAAGCCCGTGGGAAAAGCATCCGTCCCGGAAGACAGTCAGCCGCAGCAGCGCGGCCAGCCAGAGAACGGCCAGAAGCCGGATTACTTGCTTTTTCATGTTCCTCCAAAAACGAATAACTGTCAACTGTCAATTAATTGCAGTGCCAGGTCCGCCGCGGCTTCCGCTGCCTGGGCCCGGACTGCGCCCCGGTCCCCGTCAAAGTGACATTCCCGGATCAGGGTGGTCTTTCCGTCGGAGGCGCTGACGTAGACCAGCCCCACAGGGCGGCCTGTGTTGTCGGAGTTCGGCCCGGCAATGCCGGTAATGCCCACGCCCAGGTCCGCGCCGATCACCCGGCGCACCCCTTCGGCCATCTGCCGGGCCACCGGTTCCGAGACAGGTCCCAGAGTGTCCAGCAGCGCCTGGTCTACCCCCAATATCTCATGTTTGATCCGATTGCAGTAGGAAATCACCCCGCCCGGATAGACGGCGGAGCTGCCGGAAATGTCCGTGATGGACTTCCCCAGCAGGCCGCCCGTGCAGGACTCGGCGGTGGATATGGTCATCCCGCGTTCTTTTAAAAACTGTACCAAAATTTCAATTTGTGTAATCCTATGGGGCATCATCATGATGGTCTCCTGTTCCTTATTCCGCATCCGGGCCGTTCCAGGGGCGTCGGAAGCTGTTAACCGCATATTGTCTTAGTTCATCATTTGGAATCCATTCCCCTTGCTCCCGCAAAAGGTGGGGAAGAACGGCAAGAATTGCTGCTTGATTCAGCGGCCCGTAGATATGTGGGAAGTCCAGCCCGCCGCCGTCTTCCCATCTCACTTCGCTGGTCAAGCGATCTGTGTCAATGACCAATATCGCCTTCTCGGTGGAATCATCCTTGAATTTCGGCGCGACAAGATAATAGCTGTCCAGGTCGGAACAATGAATGTATCCCCACCGCTCCAGACTGCTTGCTCCATAGCTTCCCGAACGGATTTCCGTTTCATATTCGTGTTTGTTCGCAACATGTATGATTATCATTTTTTACCTCTAACCTGTCACTTGCCATGCGGACGGCTGCGAGCCGTCCCTACCGGTTTTCCCGTCTGTCATTCTGAGCGGAGCGAAGAATCCGTATCCCCCGTCTCCGATTGCCTTCTATCCCTGATACCGGATCTTGACCAGCTCGGTGTTCTCGATGGCGCGCTCGATCAGCCCTTCCACGTCCAGCTTCTGCTCGATGCGCTCCGCCTCGGCCAGCTTGGGCTTGGTCTTGGGGTGCTTGGGGGTGAAGACGGTGCAGCAGTCCTCATAGGGGAGGATGGAGGTGTCCAGGGTGTCGATGCGCCGGGCAATGACGACGATCTCCTCCTTGTCCATGCCAATCAGGGGATGAAACACGGGCATGTCTACCACCGCGTGGGTCACGTTCATGGCCTGCATGGTCTGGGAGGCCACCTGGCCCAGATTTTCCCCGGTGACCAGGCACTCACAGCCGTGGTCCTTGGCAATGCGCTCCGCAATCCGCATCATGAACCTACGCATGATGATGGTGAAGTATTCCTCGGGGCAGTTGTCCCGGATGGCCTCCTGAATCTCCGTGAAACCTACGATATCCACGGTCATGCGGCCACAGTAGCGGGCCATTTTCCGGGCCAGCTCCAGCACCTTGTCCTTGGCCAGCTCCGAGGTGTAGGGGTAGGAGAAGAAGTGGATGGCCTCCAGCTCCACGCCCCGCTTGGCGATCATATAGCCCGCCACGGGGGAGTCGATGCCGCCGGAGAGCAGCACCGCCGCCCGTCCGCCCACGCCGGTGGGCAGGCCGCCCGCCCCGGGCTCCGCCGGGCCGTGGACGTAGGCCGCGAAGTCCCGAACCTCCACGTAGACGGTATAATCCGGCTTGTGGACGTCCACGGGCACCTCGGGATAGGCCTCGGCCAGCCGTCCGCCGATGGCCTGGGAGATCTGGATGGAGTTCAGGGGGAAGCGCTTGTCGGAGCGCTTGGACTCCACCTTGAAGGACTTGGCCGCCGCCAGATCGTCGCCCAGGTAGGCCACCACCGCGTCAAAAATCGCGTCCTCGTTCTTCTCGCAGGGACGGCAGCGGCAGAGGGAGATCGCGCCGAAGATCGTGTGGCAGGCGTCCCAGGCCCCGTCCAGGTCGCAGAGCTCGTTTTCCGGCTCCACGTAGACCGTGGACTGCAAAATCGTCACCTTGAAATCCCCGAAGGGCCGCATCCGCCGCGCCACGTTGGTCCGCAGCTTGTTTTCAAACATCTTCTTGTTTGCGCCCTTCAGGACGATTTCGCCTAATTTCAGTAAAAAGATTTCGTTCATGGATATTCTCCTTGGTATAAAATAGCCTTCCCCGCAAGCCTTCCCCTTGAGGGGAAGGTGGCATCGGGCGTCTCACGGAAGCCCGATGACGGATGAGGTGGTGTTTCGATAACGCAGAAGGGAGGAAGCGAACAGGGCAGTTCGTTCCCAACAAGCCTTCCCCTCAAGGGGTTTAGTTGCGCCCAATTTTGTAAGTCCGGTATTGGATTGCCTCCGCAATGTGCGCCACGCCGATTTGTTCTGCGCCTTCGAGGTCCGCGATGGTCCGGGCGACTTTTAGAATCCGATCGTAGCTCCGGGCAGTGAGGCCCATGGTATCAAAGGCCTCCCGCATCAGGGCGGCGCAGTTGTCGTCCAGGACGCAGATTTTGTGGAGCTGCTCCGGGCTCATGCGGGCGTTGGAGACGGTGTCCGTCCCGGCGAAGCGCCGGTGCTGGATGGCCCGGGCAGCGTTGACCCGCTCCCGGATGGCGGCGGAGGGCTCCCCCTCCTTCCGCTCCTGCAGCTCCTCAAAGCTGACGGCGGGGACCTCGATGATGATGTCGATCCGGTCCAGCAGGGGACCGGAAATGCGGCCTACGTATTCCTGTACGGAGCGCTCCGAGCAGGTGCAGCGGCCCGAGGGGTCCCCGTGCCAGCCGCAGCGGCAGGGATTCATGGCGCAGACCAGCATGAACTGGCAGGGATAGGTCTCCGAGGCGGTGGCCCGGGTGATGGTGACGATCCCGTCCTCCAGGGGCTGGCGCATGACCTCCATGGTCTCCTTGCGGAACTCCGGCAGCTCGTCCAGAAACAGCACGCCCCGGTGGGCCAGGGAGACCTCTCCCGGCTTGGGGATGGAGCCGCCGCCCACCAGGCCCGGGGGCGTGACCGTGTGGTGGGGGCTGCGGAAGGGCCGAACGGTGACCAAGGGATTGTCCGGGTCCACCAGCCCCATGATGGAGTGAATTTGCGTGACCTCTAGGGCCTCGGAGCGGGTCATGTCCGGCAGGATAGAGGGCAGCCGCTTGGACAGCATGGATTTGCCGGAGCCCGGAGGACCCACCATCAGTACGTTGTGGCCCCCTGCGGCGGCGATTTCCAAGGCCCGCTTGGCGTTCTCCTGGCCCATCACGTCCTTGAAGTCCGGCACAGCCCGGGGAATTGTGTCCTGGACCCAGACGGGCTGGGGCTGAATCTGCGGGCCGCCCCGGAGGTGGGAAATCAGCTGCGCCACGGAGAACACGGGAATCACTGTGATTCCCTCGGCCAGGGTGGCCTCCCGGGCGTTCTGCATGGGTACGTAGAGGGTTTTGATCCCGCACCTGGCTGCGGCAATGGCCATGGGCAGAACTCCCGGCACGGGACGGAGCTTGCCCTCCAGGCTCAGCTCTCCCAAAAAGGCGTGGGTTTCGTCCGGCAGGCTCACCTGGCCGAAGGCGGAGAGAATCCCCAGCAGGATGGGCAGGTCGTAGACCGTGCCGCTCTTTTTCGTGTTGGCAGGGGCCAGGTTTACCGTGATCCGGGAGGGAGGAAATTTGAAGCCGGAGGTTTTGACGGCGGCCCGAACCCGTTCCCGGGCTTCCTTCACCGCAGCGTCGGGCAGGCCCACAATCTCAAAGCCCGGCAGTCCGTTGGAGATAAAGCACTCCACGGAAATCCCATAGCCTTCAATTCCATTCAGGCCCAGCGTATGCAGCTTGCTGACCACAGCAGTCCCCCCTTTTTTGTTCCATATCCAGTCTATTGTACCGCATCCGGGTGAAAAAAACAATCACATTTATCGCACATCCTACTGAATTTTACATATTATGGGGATGGAAGCCCACTGGTTTTCATACTGAACTCCCATAGAAAGATTGAAAAATGTTCCGAGCAGGAATTGCGCCAGACGNNGCACAATTCCTGCCGGAACAGGTTAAAGATTTTTATGGGAGTTCAGTATTATATATGAAGGAGGAATCACCATGCCGGATCATACCAATTCTGCCGGACGTCCCGCCCCGGAGCCGCGGGAGCCGGTTCGGATTCATACCAACCGCATTGAGGACGCCTGCATCGACAAGGACTGCATTGAGGACCTGCGGGTCTATCTCACCGGAACCTCCCAGCAGGCCCTGGAGGGAGCCGTCAACGCCCGGGCCAGGAGCGCGGAGCTGCTCCACGTCTACATAGACGTGGCGCCCATTGCCTACAATCCCGGCCACTTCACCGCAGACCTGACGTTTTTCTATCGGATCGGCGGAGAAGCCATGTCGGGGGTCACCCGGCCCGCCACCCTGGAGGGGCTGGCAATCTTTACCAAGCGGGTGGTGCTCTTCGGCGGCCAGACGGCCACAAAGGTCTTTTCCAGTGCCGACAACGACCTGCTGCCCGACGCCCTCTATCAGACCCACACCCCGGACTGCGTGGTGGAGGCGGTGGACCCCATGGTCCTGTCCTCCCGGGTGGGGGAGGGGAGCGACAGCCCTTCCGTGGCCCCGGAGATTCCCCAGGCCGTCCGGGCCCTCTTCCCGGAGGAGCCGGTGCTGAACGGCGGGCGGCAGCTCTACGTGACCCTGGGCCAGTTCTCCACCGTGCGGATGGAGCGGGGAGCCCAGCTTCTGGTCCCGGCGGTATCCTTTGCCATGCCGGACCGAAGCTGCTCCGACGACCCTGGTACCCCCGACGAGCCCTGTGACCTCTTTGCCAAGGTGGATTTCCCCACCCAGGCCTTCTATCCCTCGGCGCAGTAAACGGCATGCGGCCCGGCAACGGGCCGCGTTATATAATGAAAATTTGAAATAATTGACTTGCCTCTCTTGACAACCGGCTGAGAACGTGCTATACTGTAAACGGTTGAACAATCGTTCAACTTTTCAACCATATGCGAGGTGAACAAATTGAGCGAACTGAAGTTTTACGATATGGATCTGGACAAGACCGACTGCTCGGTGATCCACCAGGAGGTGGTGGACCGGGTGCGGGACACCATGCCAGACGAGGACACCCTGCTGGACCTGGCGGACGCCTTCAAGCTGTTCAGCGACTCCACCCGCCTCAAGATTCTCTACGCCCTGATGGAGGCGGAGATGTGCGTCTGTGACATTTCCGTGCTGCTGGGCATGACGAAGTCCTCTGTGAGCCACCAGCTCCGGGTGCTGAAGCAGTCGAACCTGGTCAAGTACCGCAAGGCAGGCCGGGTCATCTACTATTCCCTGGCCGACGAGCACGTGCGCACGATCTGCCAGATGGGCATGGCCCACGTCCTGGAGGAGGACGAAGAAACAGAACCGTAGGGACGGCACTCTGCCGTCCGCGTTATGATCGAACATGCAATCTGATATTGGGAGGATACGACCATGAAAAAGAAATTCAAGATGGAAAACCTGGACTGCGCCAACTGCGCCGCCAAGATGGAGGACCTGATCCGCAAGATCCCCGGCGTGCATGAGGCCAACATGAACTTTATGACCCAGAAGCTGACCCTGGACGCGGAGGACGAACGCTTCGACGAAATTCTGTCCGAGGCCCAGAAGTGCTGCGACCGGGTGGACAAGGGGTGCAGGATCGTCACCCCGTAGGGGGCGGCGTCCACGACGCCCCGAACCCTGCGACAGGTAATAGGTAATAGGTAATAAGTAATAAGTAGCGCGGGCAATCTGCCCGCCATTCCGAATCAAAACAAGGAGAACCAACCAATGAGAACAATCCTTCCCGCGGAAAAACCGAAAATGATCCTGTTCGACTACGGACAGACCCTGATCGCAGAGGCACGATTTGACGGGCTGAAAGGCGCGGCGGCGGTCATGGCGCACGCGCTGGAAAACAAATACCGTCTGACCCCGGAGCAGGTGCAGCGGGAAGCCAATGCGATCAACCTGGAGCTGCAGCGTTCGGACCCTGCGACGAGAGCTCAAAGGACCGTCGAGGTTCCCAACCACATGTTTACCCGATACCTGTATGAATCCCTGGGCATTCGAATCGGGCTGTCCTCGGAGGAAATGGACCGTATCTTTTGGGACGCGGCCTCCCCCGGAACGCCTACGGAGGGCGTAGGGGATTGCTTGGAGTTCCTCTGGAAAACCGGGATCCGTACGGCGGTTATCAGTAATATTTCCTATGCGGGTTCCGTGGTCTCGGAGCGGATCCATCGTCTGCTGCCAAACAACCATTTTGAGTTCATTCTTGCCACCAGCGAATACCTGTTCCGCAAACCCCACCCGCGCATCTTCCGCCTCGCCCTGGAAAAAGCCGGCGTAAAGCCGGAAGACGCCTGGTATGTGGGCGACGACTACGCCTGCGACCTGGTCGGAGCCCGAAACGCCGGCCTGTTTCCGGTTTGGTATCAAGGCGCAATAGACTTTGAACAAGCCGATCATACGGACGTGCTTCGGATAAAGGCCTGGGCAGAATTGGAGGAAATCCTGCGGAATTCCACGGATGGCATGGAGGGATAGCTGTGGCAAAGAAAACCCTGTTCTGGAACCGGATCGCGGGGCTTTACGATTTCTTTGAGCTGGCCTACAACAAAAAGGTCTACGTCAACACCGGCAAGGCGGTGGCGGAGTATATCCAAAAAACGGATCGGGTTTTGGAGTGCGCCTGCGGCACCGGCGCGATCAGCGTTTGGATCGCCGGTGCGTGCAAATCGCTGGTTGCCACAGACTACGCGGCCAATATGCTGGCCAAGGCCCGGAAGAAATGCAGCGACTTCCCAAACGTGCGCTTTGCGAAGGCCGACATTACGAAGCTGAACTACGCGGATCAGTCCTTCGACAAGGTGGTCGCGGGAAACGTGATTCACCTGCTTTCGGACCCCAAAAAGGCGATGAAAGAGCTGGAGCGGGTCACGAAGCCCGGCGGACAAATGCTGATCCCGACCTACATCAACAAAACAAAGAAATCCAGCGGAGTGGCCGTCAAGCTGCTGGAGCTGCTGGGCGCGGATTTCAAACGACAGTTCGATTTGGATTCCTACAAGGCGTTTTTCGCGGGCCTGGGCTATCAAAGTGTTGCCTATCAAGTGGTTGACGGCAGAATGCCGTGTGTAATCGCAATCATAAACGTAGCATAAATCATGAACAATAGATCGGTGGGTGAGAATGCTGTGACAAAGAAACAGAAGCATACCTTATTCCGCATCATTCTGGCCGCCCTCCTGCTGGGGGCCGCCATTGTGCTGGAGCATCTCGGCACCCTGGACAGCCTCCCCCGGTGGGGGAACCTGGCGGCTTTTTTGCTTCCCTATTTGATTATCGGCTGGGATATTCTCTGGGAGGCTGTGGAGCATATCTTCCACGGCCAGGTCTTTGACGAAAACTTCCTGATGGCCGTGGCCTCCGTGGCGGCCTTCTGCGTGGGGGAATACCCCGAGGCGGCGGCCGTTATGCTGCTCTACCAGGTGGGCGAGCTCTTCCAGAGCTGCGCCGTGGGCAAGTCCCGGAAGTCCATCGCCGCCATGATGGATATTGTGCCGGAATACGCCAATCTTGAAACCCCGGACGGCCTCGAGGAGACCGACCCGGACGAGGTGGACGTGGGCTCTGTGATCGTCGTCAAGCCCGGGGAGCGTATTCCCCTGGACGGCGTGGTGCTGGAGGGGGAATCCCTGATTGACACTGCGGCCCTCACCGGCGAGTCCGTCCCCCGGCGGGCTGCGCCGGGGACGGAGGTAATCTCCGGCTGTGTCAACGGCAGCGGTACCCTCCGGGTCCGCACCACCAAGGCCTACGCCGACGCCACCGTGACCCGGATTTTGGAGCTGGTGGAAAATGCCTCCTCCCGCAAGGCCAAGGTTGAGGGCTTCATCACCCGCTTTGCCAAGTACTATACTCCCGTCGTTACCCTCTGCGCTGTCCTGCTGGCGGTGCTGCCGCCCCTGCTGCTGGGGAAGGAATGGGGGGAGTGGATTCGCCGGGCCTGTATCTTCCTGGTGGTCTCCTGTCCCTGCGCCCTGGTGATCTCCGTGCCGCTGGGCTTCTTCGGCGGCATCGGAGCCGCTTCCCGCAAGGGCATCTTGGTGAAGGGCAGCAACTATTTGGAAACCATCTCTAAGCTTTCCACCCTGGTTTTTGACAAGACCGGAACCCTGACCAAGGGTGAGTTTAAGGTTAGCGCCCTCCTGCCCGCAGTCGGGACGGAGGCGGAGCTGTTGGAGCTGGCCGCCCTGGGCGAGAGCTATTCCAACCACCCCATTGCGGCCTCCGTGCGTCAGGCCTATGGCCGGGAGCCGGAGCTCCGGCGCGTCCGTTCGGCCCAGGAGGTCGCGGGCCAGGGCGTGGTGGCCGACCTGGAGGGGTGGCCCCTGCTGGTGGGCAGCGCCCGCCTGCTGCGCGATCACGGCGTGACCTTCACCCCCTCCGCCGAGAATGGCACCCTGGTCTATGTTGCCTTGGCCGGGACCTATCGGGGCGTGGTGGTAATCTCCGACGGCCTCAAGGACGGGGCGGCGGAGGCCCTGGGGGCCGTGAAGGCCGCGGGGGTGGAAAAAACCGTCATGCTCTCCGGTGACCGGAGGCAGACCGCTGAGGCCGTGGCCCGGACCCTGGGCCTGGACGGGGTGGAAGCGGAGCTTCTGCCCCAGGACAAGGTGACCGCCCTGGAAAAGCTGCTGGCAGCCCAACCCCAGGATCGGACCCTGGGCTACGTGGGCGACGGTCTCAACGACGCCCCGGTGCTGACCCGGGCGGACGTGGGCATCGCCATGGGCTCCCTGGGCTCCGACGCGGCCATTGAGGCGGCGGACGTGGTCATCATGGACGACGACCTGCGCAAGCTGCCCACGGCCATCTGCATCGCCCGGAAGACCCTGCGTATCGTGAAGCAGAACATTGTCTTTGCCCTGTCCGTCAAGTTCGTCATCCTGATCCTGGGGGCTCTGGGTGTGGCCAACATGTGGCTGGCTGTCTTTGGCGACGTGGGTGTGAGCGTGATTGCCATTTTGAACAGCATGCGAACCCTGCGCGGGTAAAACAATTGACAATTGACAGGTGACAATTAAGCACCCGCCTGTAGGGACGGCACTCTGCCGTCCACATTCCCGTTTCCACCGTAGGGACGGCACCCTGCCGTCCGCTGTTCCCCTTCCCCTACCCGCCGTAGGGACGAGCAATGCTCGTCCGGCATTCGGAACGAATGCAATTTGCCGCAGGCAAATCCAGCACGGTTCCATCATCGTACCCGCTTCCGACAACGCGCCCGGCAGGATCGCCCTGCCGGGCGATTGTTCGCTGATGGCGAACCGGAGCGTCGAGGACACCGCCCCCTACAGGCGGGTGCAGACGGGAAACAGGCAGACAAGCATTGCTTGTCTACAGACGACGACGGGAGACGCGAAAAATCGCGTCCCCCATTTTTTGATGTTTTCATACTGAACTCCCATAAAAATCTTTAACCTGTTCCGGCAGGAATTGTGCCGTACTTCGTTGTCGTCCTTGCCGGGCGTCAAGCCCGCCTGCGTCCTCCGCCTCGTCTGGCGCAATT
>LXOW01159860.1_pt1 | contig 17629 bp, 17 predicted proteins | sample 1368591 | NCBI WGS metagenome assembly LXOW01 (sample SAMN04884650, study PRJNA319009) | bovine gut metagenome | isolation source: Cow rumen | host: Bos taurus | place: Italy: Legnaro (PD) | collected 2014-07-09 | reverse complement strand
CTCCAAAATCTCCTTCAGTAACGCTTCACGATCAGTCTCGTGCTCACAAATCTGCCACATCGATACCGGATTGGGTGCGTTGCTCTTAAATATGCGCTGGTTCACGTTCAGCCCAACACCAATGATGCTCTCCATGATGATGCTGCCCTTCAGCGTGTTTTCTATCAGAATACCGCCAATTTTGCCGTTGCGCCAATAGATGTCGTTCGGCCACTTGATGCTCACATCACCGATGTATTGTTCCAACGCTTCGCAGATGGCCAGCGAGATAGCCATCGAGATATGAAATTGCTGCGTCGCAGGCAAATCCTTGGGATGAATCAGTATCGAGAACGTCAGGTTCTTTCCCCGTTCGCTCTCCCACTGGTTCGTCCCGCAACCGCGACCCGCCGTCTGGTACTCCGCCCAAACCACCATATTGGCATCGGACCGTTCGTCCGTTGCTAAATATTTTTGCAGCCACCGATTCGTCGAATCCGTTTCGTCAATATGTACGATTTTCCAATTCACATTGCAAAGTTACGAAATATTTTGTAACTTTGACTGCGTCGATGTTACTTTTCTTTCGGAAATGCTCAAATTTATTTGGTATTTCGCTCACTTATTCGTAACTTTGCAAACATGGAACAAGAAAATAAAGACGAAATCTATATGCGTAAGGCCTTGGCTGAGGCACAGCAGGCCTTCGAAGAGGGCGAAATACCCATTGGTGCCGTTGTGGTTTGTCAGGACCGCATTATTGCGCGGGCACATAACCTTACCGAGATGCTCAATGACGTCACAGCCCATGCCGAGATGCAGGCTATTACTATGGCAGCCAACGAGTTAGGCGGAAAATACCTCACCGACTGCACCCTCTACGTCACCGTCGAACCCTGTACCATGTGTGCCGGAGCTCTCGGATGGAGTCAGATTCCCCGCGTCGTCTATGGCTGTCGCGACCCCAAGCGTGGCTACTCCGATTTCGCCCCCCACGCCCTTCATCCCCGTTGTACTGTTACCGCCGGCGTCCTTGAAGAGGAATGCCGCCAGCTTATGCAACTGTTCTTCAAGGAAAAACGATAAAGACTTTTTATGTTAACTTTTTGGCGTTTCTTTTGTTAAGTGAAAAAAAATAAGTACCTTTGCAAAAGATTTACGCTTATGGAGAATAAACAAGCCACATTAGAACTGGGTACGAAGCCCGTGGGCAAACTGCTGACACAGTATGCGTTGCCCGCTATTGTGGCTATGACGGCCTCCAGTCTCTATAACATTATCGACCGTGCTTTCATCGGACAGGTGGTGGGTCCCGAGGCCATTGCCGGTTTGGGCATCACGTTTCCGTTTATGAACCTGAGCGCTGCATTTGGTGCGGCAGTGGGTGTGGGCGCGTCGACGTGTATCAGCGTAAAACTGGGTCAGCGCGACTACAAGCGTGCACAGTTGCTATTGGGCAACACGGTGACGCTGAACCTGATTATCGGTTTCCTCTTTATGGTGGTCTGTCTGGTATTCCTGGAACCCATCCTGCGGTTCTTCGGTGCCAGCGACGCTACATTGCCCTACGCCAAGGAGTTTATGACCGTCATCCTATTGGGCAACATGGTGACACACATGTATTTCGGCATGAATGCGGTACTGCGTGCAGCAGGCAAGCCCAAACACGCCATGTATGCCACACTGTTTACCGTGGCTTGTAACATTGTGCTTATCGTGGCCTTTGTATGGTGGTTCCGATGGGGCATCCGTGGTGCAGCGCTGGCTACCATCATGTCGCAGTCGCTGGCATTGTGCTGGCAGATGTGGCTGTTCTCGGACAAGAACGAAATACTGCACTTGCGGAGGGGAATTTACCGCCTGCGAGGCTATTTGGTGAGGAATATCGTCGCCATCGGCATATCGCCGTTCCTGATGCAGACCACGTCGTGTGTCATCGTTATCTTCATGAATAACCAGTTTGTGCGCTATGGTGGTGACATGGCCGTTGGCGCCTACTCGATAGCCAACTCGATGGTCATGGTGTTCTTTATGTTCGTTATGGGCATGATTCAGGGTATGCAACCCATCGTGGGCTACAACTACGGTGCCGAGAAGTTCGACCGTATGTTCCGCTGCCTATGGCTCACTATCGCCTGCTCCACCGCCATCCTGCTGGTGGGGTGGGGACTCTCGATGGCTTTCCCACGACAGATTGCCCGTATTTTTACCACTGACGAGACGCTACTTGAATTGTCGGCACGGGGTATCGTGATAGACATGATGGTGTTCTTCGTCGTAGGCTCGCAGGCTGTCATCACCAATTTCTTCCAATGTTTGGGAAAGGTGAAAATATCGATATTCCTATCGCTGTCCCGACAGTTGATACTCTTGTTGCCGATGGCCTATGTGTTCCCGATGTTCTGGGGGCTGGATGGCGTCTGGTATTCGATGCCGGTGTCCGACTTTGGTTCGTTTGCTATGACCATCCCGATACTGATGTGGTATATGAAGAAGTTAAGAAGTAAGGAAGTTAGAGAAGTTAGGAATTAAGAATGGAAACAAATAAACATATCATCATTTGTGTTGGTCGGCAGTTGGGTAGTGGCGGCCACGATATTGCACGCATGCTGGCACTGGACTTCGGTGCCAAGTATTACGACCACGAACTGCTGGATCTGGCCGCAAAAGAGAGCGGCTATTCGGAGAAATTCTTCGAAAAGCACGACGAGCGGCGCGGTATTTTCCGTTCGCTCTTCCACATGCATTCTGCTGCGGTTCCCGACGAAAATCTCTATTTGAACGGTTTTTCGCAGGATAGCTTGTTTAAGTTTCAAAGCGACGCCATCCTAAAGGCTGCCGACGAAGGTTCCTGCGTGTTCGTTGGACGCTGTGCCGACTATGTGTTGCGCGAACGCAAGGACGTGGTAAGCGTATTCATCTCTGCCTCGAAGCGTTTCCGTATCGACCAGATTATGGCCAAACAGCATTTGGACGTGCCTGCCGCCAATAAGTTCATCAAGCAGCATGAATCGCAACGTGCCTCTTACTACAACTACTATACGGGCAAGAAGTGGGGTGCAGCTGAGAGCTACGACCTCTGCATTGACGCCAGCGTGCTGGGGCTGCAGGCCACTGAGAAAATTATTGCAGACTTCATTCGTAAACGTTTCGGACTATGAAGAGAATAGGGATTATCAGCGATACGCACGCTTACTGGGACGAGAAATACTTACACTATTTCGAGCCCTGCGACGAGATATGGCACGCCGGTGATATCGGAAGTGTAGAGGTGGCAGAGAAACTGGCGGCGTTCCGACCGTTCCGTGCCGTTTGTGGCAATTGTGACGGCGGTGACCTGCGGCTGATGTATCGCGAACTAAATCGTTTTAAGATAGAGGATGTCGACGTGCTCATCAAACACATCGGTGGCTATCCTGGCAACTACGACTACAGCGTTCGTGGCATGCTCTATGCCAATCCGCCTCAGTTGTTCGTGGCGGGTCATAGTCATATTTTGAAAGTGCAGTTTGACAAGACGTTGAATATGCTGCACATCAATCCCGGTGCGGCAGGTTTGCAAGGTTGGCATAAGGAACGCACGTTGATAAGATTGACCATTGAGGGCAATAAATTCGGTGATTGTGAAGTTATAACATTAGGAAAACATTAAAAATATAGCTATATGAAACGTACAATCGTTATTACTGGTGGCGCAGGCTTTATTGGAAGCCATGTGGTGCGCCTGTTTGTGAACAAGTATCCCGAGTACCATATCATCAACCTCGATAAGTTGACGTATGCTGGCAATCTCGCGAACCTGAAGGACGTGGAGAACAAGCCCAACTACGAGTTTGTAAAAATGGACATCTGCGACTTTGACGCATTTTACAAGCTGATGCAGGACAAGAAGGTGGACGGTATCATCCACTTGGCTGCTGAATCGCATGTAGACCGTTCTATTAAGGATCCGTTTACGTTTGCCAAGACTAACGTGATGGGTACGTTGTCGCTGCTACAGGCTGCAAAGCTCTATTGGGAGTCGCTGCCAGAGCGTTATGAGGGTAAGCGCTTCTATCACATCTCGACGGACGAGGTGTATGGTGCACTGGAACTGACACACCCTGAGGGTATCGAACCACCGTTCACGACGACTGCGTCTAGTGCTGAGCATCATTTGGCATACGGTGACAAGTTCTTCTTGGAAACGACGAAGTACAACCCGCACTCACCATATAGTGCTGCGAAGGCTTCTTCAGACCACTTCGTNNGTCTATGGCAAGGGCGAGAACGTGCGTGACTGGCTGTTCGTAGAGGATCACGCCCGTGCTATCGACTTGATTTTCCATCAGGGTATGATTGCCGAGACGTATAATATCGGTGGTTTTAACGAGTGGAAGAACATCGATATCATCAAGGTGGTCATCAAGACCGTTGACCGTCTGCTGGGACGCAAGGAAGGAGAGGACATGGATCTCATCACATTTGTTACCGATCGTGCCGGTCACGACCTGCGCTATGCTATTGACAGTTCGAAACTCCAGAAAGAGTTAGGCTGGGAGCCTTCTCTGCAGTTCGAGGAAGGAATAGAAAAAACCGTCCGCTGGTATCTCGATAACCAGGAGTGGCTCGATAACGTTACCTCCGGCGACTATCAGAAGTATTACGACAACATGTATAAAAACAGATAGGCTTCTTTTATGAAAAAGATATTGCTTTTAGGCTCAGGCGAACTGGGCAAGGAGTTTGTGATTGCCGCCATGAGGGCTGGTCAGTATGTGATTGCCTGCGACCGTTACGATAACGCGCCGGCCATGCAGGTGGCCGACGAGCGCGAGGTGTTCTCGATGCTTGATGGTGATGCTCTCGAAGCCGTGGTGAAAAAACACCAGCCCGACATCATCGTGCCGGAGATTGAGGCTATCCGTACCGAGCGCTTGTTCAAGTTCGAGGAGCAAGGCATCCAGGTGGTACCCTCGGCACGTGCCGTCAACTACACAATGAACCGTCGTGCCATCCGTGACCTTGCTGCTAAGGAGTTGGGCCTACGCACGGCTAAGTACTTCTACGCCAAGACATTCGACGAGTTCAAGGCTGCTGCTGACGAGATTGGATTTCCATGCGTCGTAAAGCCCCTGATGTCTTCTTCAGGTCATGGTCAGAGCTACGTTCACAACGATGGAGAGCTGGAACAGGCATTTCGTGAGGCGATGGAAGGCTCGCGTGGCGATGTGAAGGAAGTCATCATCGAGGAGTTCATCGACTTCGATTCTGAGTTCACTCTCCTTACCATAACCCAGCAGCACGGGTGGCCCACGCTATTCTGTCCCCCAATAGGACATGTGCAGAAGAGCGGCGACTACCGCGAGTCGTGGCAGCCGTATAAGATTAGTGATGAGGCTCTGAAGCAGGCGCAGATGATGGCCGACAAGGTGACAAAGGCACTAACGGGTGCTGGCATCTGGGGCGTTGAGTTCTTCCTGACGAAACATGGTGAGGTTATTTTCTCCGAACTCTCGCCGCGTCCCCATGACACGGGGATGGTGACGTTGGGTCATACCACCAATCTCTCGGAGTTCGAGCTCCACTTCCGTGCCGTCATGGGGCTGCCCATTGCCGGCATCCATCTGGAGCATGCAGGAGCATCGGCCGTTATTCTGTCCCCGAAGGAAGCCTCCACACCCGTCGACCGTTCGCTGCTCGACTACAACTTCGTCGACGCCCTCAAAGAAGACCGCACGCGCATCCGCATCTTCGGCAAACCCGAAGCTCACAAAGGTCGCCGTATGGGTGTCGTGCTCTGCTACGGTGAGGTGGGCGACGATGTGAATGCCCTCCGCGACAAGGCTAAGCGACTGGCAAAGACCGTCCTCGGTACTGACCCATACACCAAGTTCGAACACTAAAGCCCTGTACCATGCGGTTTTGCCGCATGGAAAAGCGAAAAAAGTATGAAAGCAAGACTCATTGACCTTCCGAAAATTGTTGACCCACGGGGCAATCTGACAGTTGCCGAACAGAGCAAAAACATCCCGTTCGACATTGCCCGTGTCTACTGGACCTACGACGTGCCTTCTGGTGAGCGACGTGGTGGTCATGCCCATCGTACCTGTGAGGAAATCGTGATTGCTGTCAGTGGTTCGTTTGATGTCACCGTTGATGATGGTCGTGGGGGTAAGGAAATCTATCATCTAAACCATCCTTATCAGGGTTTGTACATCGGTACAGGGGTTTGGCGCACACTGGAGGACTTCAGTAGCGGTGCCGTGTGTCTGGTACTGGCCTCGGAATTGTTCGATGAGGACGAGTACATATACGAGTATGATGAATTCCAGGATTGGGTAAAACGCAATGATTGATATCGTCAGATATACTCCGGATAGAGCAGAAGAGTGGGATGCCTTTGTGAGGCACTCCAAGAATGCTACGTTCCTGTTTTATCGGGGATACATGGACTATCATGCCGATAGATTTGCTGATTATTCGTTGATGTTTTATGATAAAGGCAGACTATGTGCCTTGTTGCCTGCCAATCGTAAGGGTGATGTCTTGCAGTCACATGCGGGACTGACCTATGGTGGCTTGCTGATGGATGCGAAGACGACGGCTGCCGCTACCGTCACGCTGTTTGCCGAATTGAATGACTATCTGCGCAGTCAGGGCTTCCGGCGGGTGCTATATAAGTGCATTCCCTGGATTTACCACCAGATGGCTGCCGAAGAGGACCTCTATGCCATCTGCCGCACCAGCGATGCCCGTTTGCAGGAACGCGACCTGGGTACCTGTATCATTCAGCGTACCGCCATTCGTTGGGAGCGTGTCCGACGCCGTGCACTGAAACGTGCCCAAGAGGCTGGCCTGACGGTGGAGCGTTCGACCGATTATGCAGGATTCTGGCAGGTGCTCAATGACAATCTTCGCACGAAGTATGATTCGAAGCCCGTCCATACGCTCGACGAGATTTCGTTGCTCGCCTCGCGTTTCCCTGATAATATCGTGTTGTATCTTGCAAAGCAAGGTGGCGAAATCCTTGCGGGTATGGTCATCTATGTCTCTGCACAGGTCGTGCGGGCACAATACAGTTCGGCTACTCCGCTTGGCAAACAACTGGGTGCTATCGACATTCTTTACGACCGCATCATCTGTCACGATTACATCGATTGGCCCTACTTCGAGTTTGGTACAAGCGCCGAACCCGACAGCAACGCCATCCTTGAACCGCTGGTGTTCCAGAAAGAGGGATTCGGTGGACGAGGCATTGTTTTTGACCGTTATGAATGGGACCTATGAAATATTTAGACCTGAAACGGATTAACGAACCATATGTGCATGCTGCCGACGAGGTGCTGCAGAGCGGTTGGTATCTACGTGGTGAAGCTACGCAGCGTTTCGAACAGCACTATGCAGAATATATAGGTACTAAACACTGTGTAGGTTGTGCAAATGGACTAGATGCTTTGACATTGATACTGCGTGCATACAAGGAATTGGGTGTTATGAAGGATGGTGACGAGGTTATTGTTCCGGCAAATACTTATATTGCTTCTATCCTTGCCATTACTGAAAATCGCCTTACTCCTGTTCTTGTTGAACCCGATATCAACACGCTCCAGATTGACGATACGCTCATCGAACAGGCCATTACTCCACGTACCCGTGCTATCATGATAGTCCATCTCTACGGTCGCTGTGCCTATACCGATAGGATAGGGGAGATTTGCGCCCAGTATGGTCTGAAACTTATTGAGGACAATGCTCAAGCCCATGGCTGTCGTGCCACGACTCCCGACGGTTTTCCGTCGGGCAAGACCGGCTCCTTGGGTGATGCTGCCGCTCACTCTTTCTACCCCACAAAAAATCTCGGTGCCTTCGGAGATGCTGGTGCAGTGACCACCGATGACGACGAACTCGCTGCCCTCATCCGTGCTTTGGGTAATTATGGTTCTGCTCGCCACTACGTCTTCGACCACATCGGCTGTAATAGTCGTATCGATGAACTGCAGGCCGCCATCCTTGATGCCAAATTGCATGACCTTGACGCCGGCAACGCCCGCCGTCGCGAGATCGCCTCTCTATATATAAATAACGTGAAGAATCCTGCTGTCACGATTCCGCAGTCCGGCCGCGATAGTGTATGGCACATCTTCCCTGTGTTGTGTGAGCGTCGTGACGAACTGCAACGCTACTTGGCTGACAATGACGTAGGGACGGAGATTCACTATCCCATTCCGCCGCATAAACAGAAATGCTACCCAGAATGGAATACTCATGAATTTCCTATTACTGAAAGAATTCATGTTCAGGAACTCTCCATCCCCTGTAATCAGGCGCTGGCAGACAACGATGTCACGCGTATCATAAATCTCCTCAATACTTTTAATAAATAACAATCATGCGGTTATGATAGTTAAAGATTGTTTAAAAGTCTAAGTTTTTTGCGAAATAATTTGGTTTATAAAATAAACTACTTTATCTTTGCGTCGTGATTCGAACACAAAAGGTCAAAACCGCACCTTCTGCAGGGGTGGGGTCGAGGCCAAAAGAGAAAACGTCAACTTAATCAGTAACAACTAAAAAACAGAAAAGAATCATGGAAGAAAACAGCAATATGACTGCCGAGCGCAGTCTTGAAATCATCACGAAACAGATAGAACAGAGTCGCCGTGTTGTCTCTAAAACCACAGGTCAGTCGCTCTACATCTCAGGAATATGTATTATGTGTACAGCCGTTCTGGTCGCTGTCATCAACATTGTTACGATGAGTCAGGGAATGATAGGTATAGGACATGTGCTCTGGTTTGCCCTGCCAGTTGTCATCTGGCTGCTCTCGCGTAAATATATTAAGGATCGCGAACATACACCCGTGAGTCTTGTTAGCTCGATGATTGCCAAAACGTGGATAACGTTTGGTTATTTCGGCATCGGATTCTTTGTCATCGCCCTTATTTGGAGTATATTAGCACCACGCCTTTTGACGCCAAGTGAATATGTGGCCTCACAGATTAGGGTTGCGCCAGTCATTGTGCTGATGATGGGAATGGCTATCACAATAACGGGACACATTCTAAAACAGCGTTGGTTGGTAACGTTCGGCATTGTGGCAGGCTTGTTTTGTTTCGCGTGGGAACATTTCCATATAGGAATGGGTATTGTGATGGCCTTCATATCAAATGGGTCATCCTATAGTTTAACAGCTGCCGCCGTCAATGCCTCGCTGCCCTGCATCACCATCTTTATATTCGCACTTGTCGGTCTGTTGCTCCCAGGAATGATGCTTAAAAACCAGAGTCTATGATGTTTCCAACGTTAGATCCATTGCTGCACTCTGAATTGCGATTGGCGGTAATGTCGCTGCTTGTGAGTGCCGAGGATGCTGAATTCCCGTATATCAAGGAGCAGACGGGAGCTACAGCAGGCAACCTCAGTGTGCAAGTCGACAAACTCTCGGCGGCTGGCTACATCGAAGTTGAAAAGACCTTCAAAGGTAAGAAACCCTGTACTATCTGCCGTATTACCCCCATAGGCTTAAAAGCCTTCGAGGACTATGTGACAGCTCTGAAGAGTTATCTTATGGTGAAATGAAGTAAAAATGTGTGCACAGCGGAGTTTGAATGAAGTGACCGCTGTGCACTTTCTTTATTCGTCCAGCAACAGCACCGTGGCTGAGCGGGCTGCCTGTGCTCCCATGACCAACACCTGCGCGATGTCAGCGGTTTTCGACGGTCCGCTAATAAAAGTGCCGTATCCGTAGTCATTCATTTCTATCCGCTTATACGCCTCGTGCATATTGTTGACAATCTGTTTTTTGTCAAGCAGGATAATCAGGTTCTCGCTGATAAACATGACAGCCTTTTCCTTCATCTGCTGGGGAATCCAGACACAGGCGTTCTCGGCCACACCGAAAATGCCGCGGACTACGCCGACATCGGTGCCGTTCAGGTCACGAGCACGGCCAACGTCGTCAGGATTACGCGTGGCAATGGTTATCTCGGGCAGGTTCGAGGCAATCTCCTTGGCATCAGGATAGAGCTCGCGAATAAGTTCATTGATATCGCGACCTTTCTCCACCTCGATGGCGTTGCCGCCTACGCTCTTCGTCATGTTCATAAACTGCAACAACGGGTCGGGGTATTTGACAGCCGCGATGTCGCTGAGGTCGGGCATGTCGAACTTCTCGTGCACGTTCGCCCTATACTTCTTTAATATATCTTCTTTGCTACTCATTTTTCTATCTCCTTAATCATTTCGTGGAACGGTTTCTTGGGGAATTCCATCATCTTGTGACCCTCAGCCCATGGGTTGAGGCTACAGTTGAGGAGCGGTGAGGGGATGTAGTTGGCCCAGTGGGCAAGCCCCGTACCTAAATTGTAGAGACCGGGTGAACCATAGACCATCGACATACCCTTACACATGAGTTTCTTCTGCGGATTGGCGGTGCCGAAATCGTCGAGTTGTTGTCGCCACTGGTATATCTGATCACCGAGATTCAATTTGACGGGACAAACGGTCTGGCACGACAAGCACAGCGTGCATGCTGAGACGTTTCCACTATGTTTCTGCGGGTCGCGCAACATACCGAGGTTGATACCAATAGGGCCAGGAATGAAATACGAGTACGAATAGCCACCGCTCCTGCGATACACGGGACAGGTATTCATGCACGATCCGCAACGGATGCATTTCAGCGACTCCCAATGCTCTGGATTGGCAATCCACTCACTTCGACCGTTGTCCACCAGCACGATGTGCATGTGATGGGCCGTGGGGCGGGCCTTGCGGAAATGGCTCGTATACGTTGTCGTTGGCTGACCAGTTCCTGCACGACAGAGCATGCGCTGGAAAACGGCGAGACACTCGTAGTTGGGAATGACCTTTTCCAACCCGATGGCGGCAATGTGCAGTTTCGGACAACTTGTGCTCATGTCGGCATTGCCCTCGTTGGTACATACCACGATATCGCCCGTCTCGGCAATACCGAAATTGGCACCCGTCATACCTGCATCGGCAGTGAGGAACTCATTGCGCAACGACAGTCGGGCGCGGTACGTCAGGTACGTGGGGTCGTGGTTGCCCTTCTCGTTCGAGATGCCCTTTTCTTCAAACAACTCACCCACGTCGTCGTGGTTCAGGTGGATAGCTGGCATGACGATGTGACTCGGCGCCTGCCCTTTTAACTGGATAATGCGCTCCCCCAAATCGGTTTCCACCACCTCGATGCCGTGCGCTTCGAGATACGGATTCATGCCGCACTCCTCGGTCAGCATCGATTTCGACTTCACCATCTTCTTGACGTTATGGTTCTTCAAAATGCCATAGACAATCTCGTTGAATTCTTGTGCGTCCTTTGCCCAATGTACTTCCACACCGTTCTTCTCAGCTGCGGTAGCAAACTGATCGAGATACTCGTCCAGATGCGTGATAGTGTGGCGCTTGATCTGTGAGGCCTTTTCGCGCAACTGTTCCCACTCATCGAGTCCGTAGGCCATGTTGTCGCGCTTAGAGCGAACGGCCCAGAACGTGGCATCGTGCCAGTGCGCATATTGCTGGTTCTTTAAGAACTCTTTGGCGGCTTTGCTATGTTGTGTTGACATAATCTTCGTTATTACGTTATACCGTTATTTCGTTATTCGACTACAGGCCTGCGGCGAGAATCTCGACGACGTGTTTGAACTGGATGTTGAGGCCCTGCTTCTTAGCGACGCCCGCCATGTGCATCAGACACGAACAGTCGGGACCTGTTACGTATTCCGCACCAGTCTGCATGTGACGTTCCACTTTGTCCTTACCCATCTGTGCCGACACGGCCGTTTCCTCGACAGAGAACATTCCACCGAAACCGCAGCACTCGTCGGGGCGCTCAGGCTCCACAATGTCGATGCCGTCCACTAACTGAAGCAGGTCCTTAATTTTGTTGAACTTTGCTACATGTTGCTCAGAAGGGGAGGAGAGACCTAACTCACGAACGCCGTGGCAGGAGTTGTGTAACGATACCTTATGTGGGAATGTTCCCAAGCGGCGGTCCACCTTTACTACGTCGTGCAGGAACTCTACCACATCCATGCAGCGCTTGGCCGTCTCGCACTCGTGGTTCAACAGTCGCGGATAGTTCAGACGGATGAATGCTGTACATGAAACACTGGGTGCTACTACATAGTCGAAGTCCTTGAATTTCTCCTCAAACTTCTCTGCCAGAGGAATGGCTTGCTTCTCGAATCCTGCGTTCGCCATCGGTTGACCGCAGCACGTCTGCTTCTCGGGGTATATCACGTCGAGTCCGAGGTGCTTTAGCAACTTCCACGTCGCCATGCCCACTTCCGGATACACGGCGTCGACGTAACAGGGAATGAATAATCCGACTTTCATATTGTTTCTTTCTATTTTCGTTATAACGTTATGACGATATACCGACTAAATCACGTGCAACCCCAGGAACACCATCAATCCGTTCATCAATATCCAGAAGATGGCAAACGGCATGGTCTTGCGCATGATGTCACCGTCCTGACCCTCCATGTTACAGGCTGCCGTAGCGATAGCTATCGACTGCGGTGACAGTAGCTTGCCGCCCTCCGACCCTGCACAGTTGGCAGCGGCGAGCCAGTTGGTCTCACTACCTGTGACACCGAAGAACGTGCCTTGGTTCACCAGTCCGAGGTCGCTGGCAGCTGTGGCCTGCAGTTTGCCAAACAGGATGTTCGCATTGGTGGCACTTCCTGTGACGAACGTGCCGATGCTACCGATGAGCGGGGCGAAGAACGGGAAGGCAGCGCCGGTAAGCAGTACAAGGCCCTTGGCAATATCATTGGTCATGCCGGTGTTGTTCATCAGCATCGCCATTGCCACCAGACAGCAGATGGTGACGACGGTCTTCTGTAAATTCAGCGTGGTCTTCGCTAGCAACTTCATCAGTTTGCCAAACGACATACCCTGAATCAAACCGCCAATGACGGCACCAAGGAAAATCATCAAACCGGCGTTCGACAGCCATCCGAACTTAAAGGTGTTGCCGATGACGGGGATGTCAAATTTCGTGACGAGTGTCGAATTCAGAAATTCATTGACGGGCGGCACAATCTTACTTGATATCAGAATGAAGAAGATGATGAGACCGTACACGCTCCACGCCTTCAAGGTCTTGGCGACACCGAACTTTTTTTTCTCTATGTGCACGGTGTCCTTTTCGGCTTCGTGGCGCAGGAACAACTTGTTATACAATAGCATGGCAGCGATAGCGGCTACTGAACCAAGGATAGCAGGGGTCTCAGGACCAATAAAATGAGCGCAGCAGAACTGTACGACGATAGAACAGGTGCCTACGAACAATGCAATAGTTAGGTTCTTGATAATCTTCGTCTTGTCGGTCATCATCAGAATGAGGAACGGCGTGATGAAGAACATCAGCGAGAGCTGTAATATAATAAAGGTGGCGACCTCACACAATTCCTCAGGTGTGGCCGTGCCACTGGCAGCAACCTGGTTGGCAAGTGTGGTGGCAGGTAGGCCTACTGCACCGAAACCTACGGCAACGGTATTAGCTACCAGACAGATGACAGCGGAGAACATCGGCTTAAATCCTAGTCCGATGAGAATGGCGGCCGGGATGGCTACTGCCGTTCCGAAACCGGCCATACCTTCTAGCACACCGCCAAGTCCCCACGTCAACAGCAGCACCAACAGACCCTTGTCAGACGTCATCTGGATGAACTGCGTCTTGATGGTTTCAATCTCCTTCGTCTCACAAAGAATGTTGTAACTGAAGATGGCACAAATGATAATTAGGATAATCGGGAAACATGCCTTGAGGAACCCTTCGACCACCGACCACAGCGTGATGCCGTATATCGATGTTTCAGCGAACTTTTCGGGAACGATGCCCATATTCGGCACGGCGAATAGGGCGAGGAGAATTGTTACGACCAGAGTGACGATGGCACTCCTATAGCCAGACACTTTAAAACCCATCATCAGTACGATGAGCAATACGATTGGGATGACGGAAATTAATGCTGTCATAGAATTTCTAGTTATTTTGCGATTAGTTATTATATAAGTTTCCGCAAATATACGAAATATTTCCCAAATACGTGGAAAGAATTTAGTTAAAAATCAAAAATTAGGGACGATTTGCGGCACACAATTCTTGATTTCTATCGGGATGGCCTCCGTCGTGACCATTTCCGCAGTGATTTTTAGTCGTACAATGCACGCCTTTGTGTTTTCAGGTTTTGACTGGTCAAAGATGAAGTTTCCGATGCTGTAAAATACGCTATGGCCGTTGATGTCCTCGACGTCCTGCAGAGTGTGCGTGTGATGACATACCAACACGTCGGCACCAGCACGGATAATTTGACGCGCGTCCCATCGTTGGCTGTTAACGGGGTGCATGGTATGCTCACCGCCCCAGTGCAACGACACGATGATGACGGCGGTGGAATCAGCTTTGCGTAAACGGTGGACGCGATTCAAAAGTGAGTCCATCGGTTCTTGGCTGACACATGGCTTGTCGGGTAAATACGCGTAGTTTTCGAGTGCCAGGCGCAACGATGGTACCAACCATACATTCCTGGGCGTTCTGCTTAATAGCACGGGTTCCGCTGCCTCGGTCATATTCGCTCCTGCCCCGATGGCCGTTATGCCCGCATCGATGATGTTTTGTCTTGTATCCATCAGTCCTTCGCGGCCTTGGTCGATGCTGTGGTTATTGGCTAAATTCAGATGTGTGATACCATGTCTTTTCAACGCCTCTAACCACTCGGGTTCACCGCGGAAAATGTATAGTTTCTGAACTGGTGACTGAATCTTCGTTGCGGGACATTCGAGATTACCGACGACAACTTGTGCCGAGCGAAAAACGGAGTCGACACCCTCCGTGAATAGGTGGTCGACTCCATGTTTATCAATCACACGGCGCACCCCGCGGTCGAGCAGGATGTCGCCGGTGAATACAACGTTTAGCGTGTCGGCATGGCATACCGAAACCACAATGCTAACAGCCAGAAGAATAAAATACTTCCTCATTCGGTTCCGGCATCTTTTTCAGTGGCACGACGATGTCCTTCATCCATTCGGGAACGCCCTTGCGAGGGTTCTTCTCCAACTGCTTCTGCCATTCCTCATCTGTGAGGCGCGGCTCATCGATGGGCTGGATGAATTCACGATAGCTCAGCACGGCACCGCGTGTCAAATATAGATAGCCGCCCATCTCCACTACGACATAGATTTCGTCGGCATCGCCTACAGCCTCAAAGAGGATGCTCTTCGCGTCGTTGTTGTCGGCATTGGCGGTGTACACGTCAGCGACCACAGCCACTTTCTTGTCTGCACCCTGCACATCGGCCCAACCATACAATTCTTGGTTAGGCATACGCAACAAGTCGAGGGATATATTCTCAAATGTGGCACCAATATAACCTATTTGGTCGTACTCCTCGTCGCTGAGGCTTTTCCCTGCCAATTCTTTCTCACTGACGCGTAATAGGAATGTCACCTCTTCGTTCATGCGCTCTGTGATACCCTTGATCTTCTCGGTCATCATGTCCTCGTCGTTCAGCAACTTTGCTGTGTTTTTCAGCAGTTCGATGGCTTTTTTCCAGAACTTCACATTCGGCTCGACATAGCCTTTTACCAGAGGTTCGGGGGGACCGCCGCCACCACATTCGGCACCCATGGGTTGCTTGGCATAAAGGATGGCGTCATGTTTCAGTTCAGCCCACGACGCGAGGGCGGCATTCAAGTCCTTCTTGCTCCACGCCGGATTCACCATGAAGTACGGTGCGTTGTCGTCTTTCTTGTCGTTTAGTACTTTCAGCGTCTGCATCCACTGGGTGATGATGGTCTCCGTCCAATCAATTTCATCCATGCGTTTCTTCATCTTCTCCAACGTCGGCAACAGCGGTTTCCATGCGGTCTGCTCGTCCTTTAGGATTTGTTCTGCAACTGCAACGCCCATGGCAGCCATGAAGTCCACTCCCTTTGGTGTCGCGCGCTGGGGTGGGTTGTTCTCGTAGTCCACCATCTCCTGCAAGACTTCTGCATCAGGTTGGTAACGCTGCGGCATGACGTTGATCTTGTTGTGGCTCGTCTTCTCATACTTCGGACGAATACGGGTCTGTTTGTTGCCAATCTCGTTCAGCTTTGCCGTAATCTTCGCGATGGCGTCATCGTTGTGCATGAGGTCCTCCATCTGCAAACCGCTCTTCTCGACTTCGGCCATTACCTGTGGCAGACTCAAATTGTCCGATTCACCCATCAGGAACGTGATAAACTGGTTCAAGCGGTCGTAGTTCTTCTTTGCACTACTATTCAGTTTCAGAGCGCAGGCCTGCTGAATGGCAGCGAGCACCTCGTCGTTGTGGTTCGTACCAAATGGTACGCTTTGCAACCACATCATACCGCGGAAATACCGCTGGAGCTTTTCACTTCGTGTATAATGTCCGCGTGGTCGGAAGAGACTATAACTGAAAAGGATATCCTTGTAGTCTTGCATAAAATTGCTGGGAGCATCGACGGCGTTCATTACCTTCTCGACTTCCTCTACGTCGATGTCGCCCTTCTCCCGTGCAAAGATATAATCGCCCGTGAACAGCTTGTAGGCAATGTTATAGAACGCTGCATTATGATGCGCCACGGCGTTGATCTTCTCGTCGAAACCCGACCAGCGCTCCATATTGTACAACATCTCGTGCATGTCGCGACAGAATCGTATCATCATCGGCAGCAACTTGTTTTCCTCCACCTCGCGTAGCATGCAGTCAATATACAAATGGTACAGCTGCAGATACAGGTCGGTGGTCACGAAACTCGGGAAGTCTCTGTAGTCGTTCTGCTCGTACACGTGGAACAACTGCGAGTGGTTTGACGGCACGATGGCGAAACCTTCTTCAGCGAGTTTCTGACACAGCGTCGTGTCGAAGTCCTTCAACTGCGTCGGATTCAGCAGATTCACCATGTTCACGCGCAAACCTTCTTCCACCGCGAAGTTCTGCTTCTTCAACTCGTCCTCGCGTTCTTTCAGGCGTTTCATGAATGCCGTTTCCTGCTCGTTATACGTCACCAGTTTCTGTTCGTCGATGGCGCGCATGTAGGCATCGCGCCAACTCTCGTTGTCCTTACTCTCGAAGGGTTGCATCCTTGCGTCGAGATCGTACATCAGCGAGTCGTACCACGTAGTACTCTCGAAGATGCCACGCAGATAGGAGTCCTTGAAAGGATAGCCCTTCTGCGCTGCAGGAGCATTGCGCAGGATACGCAGGTCGCTTAGGTTCAATCCGGAAACATCCATGCCGTAGTCGATACTGTCACCCAGCTTCTCTACGTCGATGGTCGATACCGGCATTTGTACTACACTTTGTTTCTGGCTGCAGGCTGCGATTAAGCCCGCCACGCATGCCAACAGAAATACTTTTCTTTTCATCGGTTCAAGGTTTTTATTGCTGTTTCTTTATCTACACCTTTTATAATATAATGGTCAAAAACCATTCCAAATCCGCCCCACACGTAGTCCGACACGACATATTGTCCGTCGGTGGTACGTTCCAACGCCCGAATTTTGCCGTCGGCATAACGGAAATCCTCGAGTTCGCCACCGAGTTTCGAACCTAACCATAAAGGTCGCGCCTTGCCGTTTACATCCTTGAAGATAAAGATGCGGCGGGCCTTTTCGGGATAGAAC
>LXOW01219395.1_pt1 | contig 17637 bp, 18 predicted proteins | sample 1368591 | NCBI WGS metagenome assembly LXOW01 (sample SAMN04884650, study PRJNA319009) | bovine gut metagenome | isolation source: Cow rumen | host: Bos taurus | place: Italy: Legnaro (PD) | collected 2014-07-09 | reverse complement strand
GTCCGGAATCTGGGACACCGCCTACAGGGAGCCCGAGATGGTGGATGTCGACGGAGATGTCGAGTGGATCTCCCACATGGCCACCCCCGACGAGATATCACGGTACGCAGAGAACAAGGCTGAAGAGAAGGAGGCCGTCAGGATCTGCAAGGAAAAGATAGCCAAGCACAATCTGGAAATGAAGCTTGTTGCCGCCCATTTCCTGCTCAGCGAACCCAAGGTGCTCTTCTTCTTCACCGCCGAGGACAGGGTCGACTTCAGGGATCTGGTCAAGGATCTCGTCTCCGTGTTCAGGATGAGGATCGAGCTCAGGCAGATCGGAGTGCGCGACGAATCCAGGGTCCTTGGAGGACTTGCGGTGTGCGGGAGGGATTTCTGCTGCCACTGTGTTTCCGACAAGCTCAAGCCTGTGACCATCAAGATGGCCAAGGAGCAGAACCTGTCGCTGAATTCCATGAAGATCTCCGGTCCGTGCGGACGCCTTCTCTGCTGCCTCAGCTATGAATACGACTTCTATCTCGAAGAGAAGCAGGACTATCCTCCGGAGGGAAGCAGGGTGAAGATCGGTGCGGACCTTTTCAAGGTCACGGAGGTCAACATCCTGTCCCACAGGATGACGGTGACGGGACCCGATGCCCAGCAGTANNTGTCCAACTGATGCCGGGAGAAGTCTCCAAAACCTAAAATGTTGTATTGACCAGTTTTAACGTCTGTGATATGTTTTGTAGACGTCGCGGTTTTCAGGCGACGGTATTTTTTGAACTAATTATTTTATCTTATTAAAGATATTTGGAGGGTACAGTGAATCGTTCCGCAGATAAGAGAGATCGTGAGAATAAGGCCAGAAGGCTCAGAAACCGCCAGACGAAGAGCGAGTTCCGCACAGCCATCAAGGCTTTTGACGCTGCAGTTCTCGCAGGAGACAAGGCAGCAGCTGAGAAGAACATGAAGCTTGCTGCAAAGCTCATGGATTCAGCAGTCAACAAGGGCACTATCCATCACAACACATCTGACAGAAAGAAGTCCAGAATGAACATCAAGTTCAACAAGATGGCTTGAGCTGTCAATACTGATAATCCGACATTGAGGTAATGACATGGAAAAGACAAAACTTACCAAGGCCGTTATTATTGAGCACCTTCATGAGAAACTTGGAATCAATAGAAACGATATCCACGAGATAGTCGATGAGTTCTTCGAGGAAGTCAAGGACGGTCTCAAGAAGGAAATGATCATAGAGCTCCGCGGTTTCGGAACTTTCGAGGTCAGGACGCGCAAGGGCAGGGAGAAGGCCCGCAATCCCAAGACCGGTGAGCTTGTCGCAGTCGACACTCACGGTGTTGCGGTTTTCCGTCCCGGAAAAGAGCTGAAGGATCTCGTCTGGGATCTCCGCCAGGAGAACTGACCGACTTCAAGATATGAAGAAAATACTTAGCGTGAACGACAAGGTTCTGCAAAGGCGCAACCTCAAGACTGTGTGTTTTGAGGTTGCTCTGTTGTTGCTGGCAGCATTGATTCTCTCATTGGCACATCCGAGCTTCCTTTCCAAGAAGGGCTTCGGATTCCTGTCGTTCATCGCCCTGATTCCCGTATTCGCGGTCATCAGGAACACATCATGGAAGCTCGTCGGTGTCTACGGCTTCCTTTTCGGATTCGTCTACTACAGTATATTCAACTACTGGCTGACCAGCTTCCACCCGTTCGCCATCCTGATAGTCACCATAATCAAAGGGGCTGAGATGATTATTCTGTTCTTAGCCCTCAAGGCTGCGGACAGGTGGACCGGAGACATCCTCCAAGGTCGTCTGGTGCATGTATTCCAGGCAATCATCTGGGTTGCCTATGCCTATATCTCACAGGGATGGTTCGCAGGCTATCCGTACGGAACCATCGCCTATGCCCTCTATGACTATCAGATACTGATTCAGATTGCTGACCTGTTCGGAATCTGGGGAATCACGTTCATGATGGTCCTTCCGCAGGCATTCCTGGGGAACTGGGCATGCGACCACTACAGCAGGACAAGAACAGAACATTCGGAGGGCCTGTGGACGCACATGCTGTTCCACAAGGTCACGTTGATCATATTCGCCGTACTTCTGGTGGTGCAGATTGTCTACGGTATCGTCACATACTCGAAGTGGAAGAAAGCCGAACCCGACACTTCGTTCACCGTGGCCACCATCCAGCACAACGCCGATTCGTGGAAGGGAGGCTACGCCACATACAAGCGCAACTTCATCAACCTCGAAAGGATGAGCCTGGAGGCCAGCCTCAGGAAGCCCGACATGATCGTATGGTCCGAGACTGCTTTCGTCCCGTCGGTCAGCTGGTACACCGCACATCCGTACGAAGGCGATGATGCAGGCGACACCTTCGATTACCTGCGCAACATCCAGGAGCTTGTGGACGAGTTCGTCACGTTCGGAACAGAGCTCGGCATACCCCTTCTGACGGGAAATCCGTCCAGCGTCATAGCCGACGAGTCCAAGCCCGCATACGACGAGGAAGGCAACTGGAACAAGCTCGACTACAATTCCGTGATCCTCTTCGATGACGGCGTCATAAAGCAGAGCTACCTCAAGCAGCACCTTGTTCCGTTCACGGAGCATTTCCCGTATGAGAAGCAGATGCCGTGGCTCTACAATCTGCTCAAGGCCAATGACTACCACTGGTGGGAGAAGGGCACGGAGCCCGTCGTCTTCGCGACATCCACCGGAATCACGTTCTCCACGCCCATCTGCTACGAGGATGTCTTCGGGGACATCTGTGCGGACTTCGTGGCCAACGGAGCGGACCTGATTGTCAACATGACCAACGACTCGTGGTCCGGTTCCGAAGCCGCGGAACGCCAGCATGCCGTCATGGCGGTGTTCAGATGCATCGAGAACAGAAAGACCATGCTCAGAAGCACCAACAGCGGCCTTACGTGCCTGATTACCCCCGACGGAACCATCCAGGGAGAGATGGAACCGTTCAAGATGTACTGGAAGCTCTGGGATGTGCCCGTATACGAGACATCCACATACGGCACCACCGTCTACACGAGGACAATCGACATCAGCGCAAAGGTCTGCGTGTGGCTTTCATACGCCATCCTCATTGTGGGTCTGGCCCTCGTGGTCCTGAAGGCCGTCAGGAAGAGACATGCCGGAAAAACCATATCAGAACAGTGATTATTGACTTTGGACGCACTAAAGTATAATATTCAACTGTCTTAAACAAATCCCACAGATTCTTAACGATTTCAACCAACCAGGCCGTTTCCGGCATATTTGGAGTAACAATCAATGGAAAATGAAAACAACAGCGCGGTCGAGGAAGCCGCACGTCCGGTCAAGAAGCTTGTTCTGAAGCGCAAGCCCGTAGTCAAGAAAGCCCCCAAACTTGCTGAACCAGCGGCAGAACAGGAAGCCGTTCAGGCTGAAAAGCCTGCTGAAGAGGCTCCTGCAGCTGAAGTGAAGCAGGAGGCTGCTGAGACTTCGGATGGCGCCGTCCAGAAGAAGCGCAGAGGCAGACCGGCCAAACAGCAGAAGGAAAAGGAAGCCGGTTCCGGAAAGAAGGCAGTTTCAAAGGATGCGGAGGAGAAGGAAACGTCCGAGGAAACCGCCAAGGAAGTCAGGAAAGAGGCTCCCGCACAGCCGGAGGTCCAGAAGGAGGAACCTCAGGAGGAGCGCGAGCAGAAGCACTTCGGCAACAACCGCAACCAGAACCAGCACAACAATAACAACAATCAGAAGAACAAGAACAAGTTCAACAACAACGGCAAGCAGGACCAGCGCAACAACCAGAAGAAACCCATGACCATGGATGACATCGCCATTTCCGATGCCGAGTACCAGGAGCATCTGGCCAACAGGCTCATCGTGAGCGATGTGGTTGCCACGCCTGTCGATGAACTCAAGGAGCGTCTCGCCGCCATGGACGGTACCAGCGTCGAGGACTATGCCGAGTTCAAGAAGCAGGAAGTCATAGTGGAGCTTCTGAAGGCCTTCAGCCGCAACGGCGGAGTCATCTATGCAACAGGCACGCTCGAGATACTCAGCGACGGCTACGGATTCCTCAGATCCCCCAACAACAGCTATCTCTCCGGTCCCGAGGATGTCTACGTGTCGGCAGGAATCATCAAGTTCCTGAACCTCAAGACCGGCGACACCATCGAAGGTCTGATGAGGACCCCCAAGGACAACGAGAGGTTCTTCGCCATCTCCAGGATCGCAAGCGTCAACGGCGATGCTCCGATCGTGGCAAAGACCAGGACCAGCTTCGACAACCTGATCCCGCTCTATCCCGACCAGAGGATCAACCTCGAGACGGAACGCACGGACAACGACGTATCCATGAGGATCATCAATCTGTTCTGCCCCATCGGAAAGGGNNGACATGAGACGCAACGTCCGCGGAGAGGTCATAGCCTCGACGTTCGACGAGCAGGCCACGCGCCACGTCACGGTTGCTGAGATGGTCATTGAAAAGGCCAAGCGCCTGGTCGAACACGGAAAGGATGTCGTGATCCTGCTGGATTCAATTACGCGTCTTGCAAGAGCCTACAACCAGACCGTACCGGCAAGCGGAAAGATCCTCTCCGGAGGTGTCGACTCCAACGCCCTGCACAAGCCCAAGAGATTCTTCGGTGCCGCAAGGAACATCGAGAACGGCGGATCGCTGACGATCATCGCTTCTGCCCTGATCGAGACGGGTTCAAGGATGGACGAGGTCATCTTCGAAGAGTTCAAGGGAACCGGCAACAGCGAGATTGTCCTCGACAGGAGAATGGCCGACAGGAGGCTGTATCCCGCCATCAACATCAAGAAGAGCGGAACCAGAAGGGAAGACCTGCTGCTCGGAAAGGATGAGGCTGCACGCATCTGGCTTCTGAGAAATGCGATAAACGGTCTTGAGGATCTTGAAATGACCGAGTTCCTCATTGACAAAATGCGCAAAACAAAGAACAATGAAGCGTTCTTGCGTTCGATGAATACGGGAATCGTTCCCGAGTTCTAGAACGGAGACGGCACATAAACACTCTAATAGTCTGCTGCACAACACCAGCAGACGGAAAACGGAGGACGTACAATGAAGAATGGTATCCACCCCAAATATGAGCTGACCGAGATCAAGTGCTCATGCGGGAACGTCATCAAGACAAAGACAACAGCCAAGAACATGCAGGTTGAAATCTGCTCTGCTTGTCACCCGTTCTTTACCGGCACCCAGAAGCTCGTTGACTCGACCGGAAGAGTCGAGAGATTCAACAAGCGCTATGGAATGCAGTCCAAGTAACGCAAACCGCAACAGGTTTGAAAAGCCCGCAGCTATTGCCGCGGGCTTTTTTTATTTCATTTGCAATAATGAATCGCGTGCCTTAAACTCTACTAAAGGGGATTTGAGGATTAAGTGGGTAGTGTCGGTTCCGACCAGAGTAAACTGAACAATGAAGTTGCCGTCACGGCCATCGTGCCGGGTGTGACAACGCTGTTCGGCGAGTTTTCATATTACTGTCAGGGAAGTGTCATCTGCTGCGCGAACGATCGTGCGCTGAGGGTCACCGTGGCTCCGAGCCCGGATGCCCAGGTCCATGTGCACAATTGCCTGACAAATGACCACAAGCGGTTCCTCCCGTCATCACTCAAGTTCAGAAAAGAGGACAAGTGGGCCAATTACATAAAGGGAATCTATCTGCAGCTCGCGGACATCGGGATCCCTCCCAGACCGCTCGATTTCACGCTGGACGGTCCCGTGCTCAAGGATGAAGGAGCCGTGCTGGCCTCTGCCGTGTGTGTCGGTGCGGTACTTGCAATGAAGAGGCTGGTCGGGTTCGCCGTGGACACCGACAGGGTTGCCATGATGTGCTACATGTGCTGCACGGGATTCTGCGGAGAGCTGACGAAATACAGCACAGTCACTGCCATGCTGCGTGCCGAGGAAGGCAAGTTCATACTCTTTGACCTGAATACGCTTACATACAGATATCTGGACAATCCGTTCACGAACGGGTTTTCACTGCTTTCCATAGACTGCAGGACGCCCCCGCTGACCATCAGGGAGGAGATTCTCCACACCTACGCGAAGGTCAAGAACTCATTTCTCAAACTCCGGGCCGTGGCTCCCAATCATTCCATGAGGGACTTCCCGCTGGCTGATCTCAGGGAGAGGGTTCTTCCTTTGGACGAGAAATGCAGGAGAATATGCTACACGGTCATAGAAGACAGCAATGCCGCAGCCGTCATGAGGCGCTATTTCACCGAGAAGGCCGTTCCTCAGATCGGAAGGACACTGACACACACCGGAAAGCTGATCCGCGACGGACTGGATCTTACGTGTCCCGAAATCGACTGGCTGATCAAGCGGGCATCAGAGGACCCGCTCTGCCGCGGGGCCGGAGTCCTGTTCAACGGGGACAGCATCTACGTGGGTGTTGTAATGAATGAACGGATGATGCGTGGGTTCAACGAAAAGCTCGATGAATATGAGCGGATATTCGGTTTCAAGGCCCGTGTGAAAGAGATGAAACCCTGCGGACCGGCAAAGTTAGAGTAATTTAACTTCTGCACCTTGACGTTAATCGATTTCGGTTATAACTTTCTCTCGTAGGTTAAGATAATGGGTAGATTGATATATCTTGATAACAACGCCACCACGCAGATGGCTCCGGAAGTCCTGGACGCGGTGACGAAGGCCGAGCCTGTGGTGTTCGGCAATGCATCCAGCATGCATTCCTTCGGACGCGAGGCCGGAAAGCTCGTCGAGGATTCCAGAAGGAACATCGCAGAGCTTCTTGACTGTGATCCGTCAGAACTGATCTTCACCAGCGGTGCCTCGGAGGCCAACAACACGGTCTTCATGATCGCCGCATCCATCATCCAGAAGCGCGGCGGCGGCAGGATTGTGACCACCACCATTGAGCATCCGTGCATCATGGAAAGCGTGAAGTACCTTCGTTCGAAAGGCGTCACCATAGATCAGGCCCCGGTGGAGAGGGACGGCCGTGTGAATATGGCCGAGCTCGAGAAGCTCATGGGCCCGGATGTGGTAATGGTTTCGGTGATGACTGGAAACAACGAGACCGGTTCGGTCCAGCCCATCAAGGAGATATCCGAGATGGCGCACAGGTGCGGTGCCCTGATGCATACCGATGCCACACAGGCNNGGTGTCCCGTACGAGCCGTTCGTACACGGAGGTGAACAGGAGCACGGACGCAGGGCCGGAACCTACAATACAATCGGAATCTACGGTATGGGAGTGGCCGCCAGGCTTGCCATGGAGAACATCGAAGAGGAGTCCGCGAAGCTGTGGGCCATGAGGGAAAAGCTCAGGAAAGGCATTCTCGGGAGCATCCCCAACGTCACGGTGAACGGATGCACTGAAAGGGAGAACTGCCTTCCCGGAACCCTCGATGTTTCGTTCGAGAACGTCGAGGGAGAGTCCATACTGCTGATGCTGGACATGGAAGGTATCGCGGTCTCCACGGGGTCGGCATGCGCCACGGGTTCGCTTGAGCCCAGCTATGTTCTTCTGGCCTGCGGACTTGATGTAGAGCTGGCACATGGCTCCATCAGGTTCTCGTTCGGAAGGTTCAACACCATGGAGGATGTTGATTTTGTTCTGCAGGTCCTTCCGCCGATAATTAGCAGGCTGAGGGCGATTTCGACGAGATAAGAAGTTACAAGAGGTGAATATGGACAGTTTCATGGCCCAGTGGGTATATACGGATACAGTCAAGGATCATTTCATGAATCCCAGGAACATCTGGAACAAGGATGAGAACTGGGTTCCCGATGCGGTCGGAGAGGTCGGTTCGCTTGCATGCGGAGACCAGATGCGTGTGGGAATCAAGGTGGCGGACGACAGGATAAGCGACATCAGGTGGCTTACCTACGGCTGTGCCAGCGCAATCGCAAGCACATCGATGATGAGCGAGATGGTCAAGGGAATGTCCCTCAAGGAAGCCTACAACATCACCCCCGCAATGATCACCGATGCACTCGGAGGACTTCCGCAGCACAAGTTCCACTGTTCCGTGCTCGGAGACAAGGCCCTAAGGGCCGCCATCGACGATTATCTGGACAAGAGGGGTCTCGACAATCCGTACAAGAAGTCCGTGGCCAGGATACTCTGCGAGTGCAAGGGCGTCACGGACCAGATGATCGAGCATCTTGTCGTTACGGACCAGGCCAAGACCCTTGAGGATCTCCAGAGGCTCACCGGCTACGGCACGGGGTGCGGAAAGTGCAAGGAACGCATCGCCCATGAATTCGAGGAAATGAAGCACATTCACGGGAAATAATGCAATTATTCCCGTGAAAAAGACCTAGTCAAGGGTGCCGTAGGCACTTGTCTTGCCCTTGACGAGGTCTTATTCACCAAAGAAAAGGACCTTAACAGGGTGCCGTCGGCACTTGTCTTTTGACTGAATTGAAACGATACTGGAATCTATGAGACCAGTAACACTTACGATCCAGGGAAAGAAATACACTCTTCCGGCATTCTCGACGGCCCGCGAGGCACTCGAGAAGTCGGGAATCTTCGATTCCGCGCTTCAGGATTACTCTGACAACCCGATAGTCGGAGCATTGATAAACGGCGAACTCAGACCGCTGGGAACGAATGTGCCCATGTCTTGTGAGATAGAGCCCATCAGGGCGTTCCAGGGGTTCGGAAGAAGAATCTACCGCCACAGCATTTGCTTTCTGCTATGCTATGCCTCAAGACTCGTCTTCCCCGGAAGGCGACTCAAGATCGGACACTCCCTGGGAGACGGTTTCTACTTCAGCTATGAGGATGAGAAAGGTACGAACGAGGGCCAGATCAACCAGCTGATCCGCAAGATGTCCGAGCTTGTGGGACAGGCTCTGGAGATCAACTATGTAACGCTGTCCGGCCAGGAGGCCAAGGAACGGCTGAAGAAACAGGGCTTCGATGATGCGGTCCTGCTTCTTGACTCCGTCAACAGCCCGTCCGTGGACATGTACAACATCCAGGATTATTACCACATCGCATATGAACCCATAGCGGACAACACGGCCAAGCTGGGACTGTGGGAACTCAGGAAGTTCGGGGATTCCGGCATGCTGCTCAGATATCCCGTCAGGGACGGAATCCGGGAGATCGCTCCGTTCAAGGACAACAGCCGGCTGTTCGATGTATTCAACGAGTACCATGCATGGGGAAAGATTCTCGGCGTCGAGTGCGTCGGAGAGATGAACAGATGCTGTGCACAGGAGAAGGCGGAGCAGTACGTGCGCCTTTCGGAATCCCTCCAGCGCAGGAAGATCGCAAGTTTCGCAGATGAGATCCACAGCAGGAATGCCAAGGCCGTGTTCATCGCAGGCCCATCGTCATCCGGAAAGACCACGTTCGCCAAGAAGCTCTGCGAACAGCTGCTGCTTCTGGAGTATTCGCCAATCAGGATATCCCTGGACGATTACTACAAGAAACGTGAGGAAGTGCCGCTTGACGATGAAGGCAAACCGGACCTCGAGACGCTTGATGCCCTGAAGATCGACCTGTTCGAAAAGAACATGAAGGATCTGTTCGACGGCAAGGAAGTGGATCTTCCGCATTTCAGCTTCATCAAGAACCAGACCTACTATCTGAACAAGCCCATCAGGCTCAACGGCAACACCATATTCGTGATAGAAGGCATCCATGGACTTAATCCCAAGATCACGTCCGGAATCGATCCCAAGTACGTCTTCAAGATCTACATCTCCGCCCTCACGCAGCTGAACATGGACGACTGCAACAGGGTGTCGACCACCGATGACAGGATGCTCAGACGCATACTGCGTGACTACAGGACAAGGGGAACCAGCGCCGAGGAGACTCTGCTCATGTGGCCCAGCGTTTCCCGCGGCGAGCGCACCCACATATTCCCCCACCAGAACAATGCGGACGTTATGTTCAACAGTGCGCTGGACTATGAACTCGGGGTGCTGTCTCCGTTCGTCACTCCGCTTCTGCATGGCGTCAGTCCCGATTCCGGTGCCGCATACACACATGCGCTGAGGCTGCTGGCGTTCCTGGAGAACATAATGACCATTCCTTCATCGTTCGTGCCCAGTGATTCCCTGCTCAGGGAGTTCATCGGCGACAGCGACTATGAAGATTGACGTGGGCGTCCAATAACTATAAATTTTACTCATGACGTACGAGATTCTTGATACATGCACAGGCTGTGGGATGTGTCTTTCCATATGCCCTGTAAAGGCCGTCTCCGGTGGTCCGGGGCGCCTTCATGTAATCAACGGAGACCTGTGCATAGGCTGCGGAGCCTGTGCGCGGGTGTGCGAGGTCTCATCTGTCATCGACGACACGGGCAACAGGCCGTCGCACGAAAGCAAGAAGCGCTGGCTTGTTCCTCATTTCGACAAGAGCAAATGCAGACACTGCGGGAAATGCTATGAGATGTGTCCCGCCGGAATCATAAGGAAGCCGGACAAGGACAATGTGCCGTCACTCACAAACGCCAAGCTCTGCGCGTCATGCAGATGGTGCGGCAAGGTATGCGTCTACGATGCGATCTCATTCGCACCGGCCGGAGAATCAAGATGAACACAGCATTTCTTAAGGAACGGTTGGACAGACTTGATGAAGTGTTCACCGCAGGATCCGTCGTGGAACACAGGAAGGCCCGNNTGGGCGGAGTTCGCGGGAGCGGATGTGGAGGAAAGCTCCACATACGAGTCCAACAATCCCATAGTGGTGACATCCTCATACCTTACGAACTCCGGAGTCCCGGGGTGTGAGAGCGTGTGCTTCACGTTCAGGTCTCCGGTGACCGGCAGCCTATGTTTCAACGTGGTTTCCAACACTGTGGGAATGAGGCTCGGAGCCTTGGGCTACGAGGCCATGATCATCATCGGCAGGCTCAGAAGACCCGCCGTGGTGGATATCCGAAAGAGCGGAGTCCTGTACAACATCTCCGAAGTATTCATCGGCTTCAATGTCAGTCAGGTCGAGGATCTTGTCGGCGTGGGCCCGATGACCACTGCAATGTCCATAGGACCTGCAGGGGAACAGAAGGTTCCCTATGCCGCCGTCATATGCGAGGGTGCCTCCACAGGCCGCGGAGGACTGGGCTGCGTGTTCGGCTACAAGAACATCAAAAGCCTTTGCATAACGGGTTTCGACACCGGAATCCACAGATCCGGAGACGAGGCCGCGGCGGAGAAAGCGGTCAGGGATTACAGGAACCTCCTTTCCGGAAGCCCGTACTGCAAGTCCATGCAGAGATGCGGGTCCGCACTGCTTGTCAAATACAGCAGCAGGGACGGATGGGCTCCTGTGTTCAACTTCTCGAGAAGGACCGATCCCAGGCTCTTCCATCTGGGCGGCGAGGAAATCAACAGACGCTACGGCGATGAGCACGGCGGATGCATAGGCTGTCCCGTAATGTGCCGGCACAGGACTCATGACGGCATAGTCATCCCCGGCTATGAGGCTATCCTCATGCTCGGATCCAACATCGCATGCTTCGACATGGACAAGATAATCGAGCGGTACGCCCAGTGTCTTGATGTCGGACTGGATCCCGTGTCCACGGGAAACGTACTCGGATGGGCCATCTCGGCCTGGGCGAGCGGACGCATGAACCTGTTCGAGCCCGATTTCTCATTCAAGGACAACTCCAAGGTTCTCCCCCTGATCGAGATGATTGCAAAGAGGGTGGGACCCGGAGAGCCGCTGAGTTTCGGAACATATGCACTGGGGAAAGCATGCGGAGACGAAAGCTTCGCCTACACAATCAGAGGTCTGGAGTGCGGTCCTTATGACTACCGCGGGGCATATGCCCAGTCACTGTCCGACAGCATGGGATTCTGGTTCCCGAACTACTTCGAGATCCACAGCAGGGTCTGCACCTCCAGGCACGAGGAGTGGGCGGTCCTGAACGAGCGCATCGTCATGGGTCTCGAGAGCTACGGACTGTCTCCTTCAATCATCGTACCGACCGTAATCGAGGCCGGCAAGATGCTCAGAAAGAGAATAAGAATCATACCGAATTCGGAAATAAAGAGCGTAAAATTAGACGTTCCAAGCAAACTCATCACTTCTGTTACCGGTGTCGAGACCCTGAGTGGCGATATCCTGGGACTTGGAGACAGATGCTGGAGGCTGATTTACGAGATCAACAGGGCTCTGGGTTTCAACATGCTGGAGGATGTGGAAAGCCGTCTGCCGGAGCATTTCTACATAGACCCCGACAGCAACCACGAAAAACCGTCAATCGTTCCGTACAGAACCCTCATCGACAGGTATTGTTTCCTCAGAAAGCAGATCATCGCCGGACAGGGTTCTGATCTCGGCTGAAACACTTCCGTCCTTCCTGAACCTTATCAATGCATAAGAGGCCCTGCTGCCTCCCCTGGGCCTTGCGGCCGAGCCCGGATTAAGGAAAACAATTCTTTTTCCATCAAGAAGTTCCGTGTGAAGGTCCGGTACGTGTGTATGGCCTGTAATGACCAGGTTGAACTGCGTGTCCTCAAGACCTGCGGATGACGGCCCGTAGTACAGATGACCATGCGAGACGAAGATTTTCAGGTTCCCGAAGGTGCATGTCCTGTAGACCGGAAGATCCAGTCCCACATCCGTCCACGACCAGCGGTTGTCGCAGTTGCCCTGAACCGGCAGAAACACGAAATTCCTGCACTGCACACACCGTGCGATGAAGTAGTTTTCGATATCGAGGTCTCCGGCATATATGAAGCCCTGACATTTCTCAGCGGATGCCATGCCCGCCAGAGTTTCGAAAGTCTGGTCGCTTGAATGGACATCGCTCGCTACAAGTATGTATTTTTCGTCGTTTATTCCTATCATGGTATAATTTTATCGTATCATATCCCTATATGTGCGGAAACCTTGTCACATGTTAAGCATATACGCTTTTTCTGCGACAAAAAATGTGTTTTTTTTGGTTTTCTTTCGTCTTCTTTTATTGTAAACGATTTTTCCCGCATAGTATGATAACGATAGTTAACCTGTATAGGTATTATTATAAATTGGATTTTTCTGAGTCAATTCAGGGAATATGGAGGTTATATCATGGCAGACAAGGTCTTCACCTGTTCTGATGGTCACAAGCTTGCGTATAACCTCTGGTTGCCTTCTCCAAATATAGAAATCAAAGCATTCCTGCAGATTCTCCATGGCATGGCCGAATACAGCGACCGTTATGCGAAATTCGCGGAATATCTGAATAAAAAAGGTTATGCGGTCTTCGCCGCAGACCACAGAGGACACGGAGCAACAGCATCAGAGGATGAAATCGGATGGTTCGCCGAGAGCGACGGCTGGAATAGAGTTGCCGCCGATGCTTTCGAGCTGGCCAACTACATAACAACCCAGTACGACGTCAACACTACGTTCCTTCTCGGTCACAGCATGGGAAGCTTCCTTGCCAGGACCGTCATGGTCAAGAACCCGGACTTCTATACCGGAGTCATCATCATGGGTACGGGATGTGGAAAAGGACTGGTCGGAAAGATCGGAAAGATGCTCTGCAGGTCTCAGATCCGCAAGAACGGCACNNGACAAGTGCGGATTCCTCTGCACCAACGGTTTCTTCTATGACCTTCTTACCGGAATCGAGTTCGCCAACAGCCGCGCCAACGCCCGCAAGCTTCCCAAGGACCTTCCGCTTCTCATCATCAGCGGAGAGATGGATCCCGTGGGGGATTTCGGGAAGGGTGTCAGGAAGGTCTATGACCTCTATACCCGCGCCGGAGTCGTGGATGTCACATTGAAGCTGATTCCGGGTGCAAGGCACGAGATCCTCAACGAGACAAATAAAAAGGAAGTCTATGACATCCTGGCCAAGTGGCTGGATGCTCATATCTGATTGACAGATGGGTTCTAGGAAAGGCATAAGAAAAGTCCTCTCAGGTACTGCGACATACGTGCGCAGCTTCGTTGAGCAGTTCAACGAAGACTCTGCGTCGTTGATTTCCAACGGAATGGTCTATTCCACGCTCATTGCATTGATTCCCTGTCTGGCCGTAATCTATGCCGTACTCGGCATGCTAGGCATACTGGCTCCCGTAGTGGCGCTTCTCGAAGAGTCCATCATGAGTACGTTCGGATCAGGCGTCGGGGACACCTTGGTCGGCTATCTCAGGATATTCACCACAAACGCCATGGGCATGGGAATCGTCAGCATCCTGTCGTTCGTGGTGACGTTCGTACTGCTGATCGACAAGGTTTTCGCCATCGTCAACAAGATTTTCCATACGCCGCCCAAGGGCAAGCTGGTGATAAGGTACCTGAAATATCTGGGGATCATCCTGGTGGGGATTGTGGCGATAGCCGTCGCTGTCTATCTAGTCGGTTATTTCAACGCTGTGTCCATAAGGATGAGGAAGGTCGACCTCAGTACATTCCAGAAGGTATTCTCCGCCGTCTTTCCGCATGCGGGAATATTCGGACTGCTGCTGCTTATGATCTGCATGATCCCCAACTGCAAGGTTAGGTTCCTCTCCGGAGTGATCGGCGCAGGATTCGGTACGATCGGAATCGGTCTTTTGAGTTCTCTCTTCAAATTCGTCGTCAAGTTCTCCGTCAGGAATTCGATCATATATGGATCGTTGGCTACGTTGCTGTTCTTCTTCATGTACCTTTCATATCTATGGAAGATCGTTTTTGCCTCAGTGGTGGTGTCCTATGTCCATCAGGCCCAGACCACGGGAGTGGAGTTCGAAATATGAGTGACATCCTCAGAATCAGACCGGTCATAAAGGATTACCCGTGGGGTAACGACTATTTCATCGCAGATCTGCTGGACCTCGGAAAGGACGGTCCCCGTGCCGAACTCTGGATGGGCGCCCACAGACAGGGCAGCGCCGTCGTTGAAGAGACGGGGGAGGCCCTGTGCGACTTCATCGATTCTCATCCCGGTTTCTGCGGAACAGGAGCTGACGGATTCCCGTTCCTCTTCAAGATCCTTGCCATAGCGGGAAGCCTGAGCATCCAGTGTCATCCGGATTCGGAACAGGCCAAAGCCGGCTTCGAAGGCGAATCCGCCAAACACGGGACCGTGGACAGGAAGGAGTGGAACTATCAGGACTCGAACCAGAAGGCCGAAATGCTCTATGCCCTGACTCCCGTCACTGCAATGTGCGGATTCAGGAGGCTTGAGCAGGTGAGGGAACTGTTGCAGACGGCGGTGCCGACCTTCTATCACGATCATCTGGCCGAAGCCGGGGACATCGGAACCCTGTTTGACCTGATATACCGCATGGATGCCGACCAGCTGGCGTTCGGAGAGGCGGAACTGCTGAAGAACTGCGACCTTCTGCCGGAGGACGTGTGCGTCATAGTGAGGGAGCTCGGGGACAAGTACTTCGGGGATCCGGGGGTCTTCTCTCCGCTTCTGCTCAACATCGTTCATCTGAAGCCCGGAGAGGCAGTCTACCTTAAGCCGCGGGTCCTACATGCCTATGTCAGCGGAAACGGAGTGGAGCTGATGAACAACTCGGACAATGTCCTGCGCGCCGGACTGACTAAGAAGCACATGGACCTCGATGAGCTTGAGAAGGTGATGATCTCCGAAACCTACATCCCGAAGCCGATGAAATCCACGGTTGACGGGGGAGGCCGTCATTTCCCCTGCGAGGGCGGCTTCACGCTCACCGCAATGAACGACGGGACGTTCGTCAATGAGGGAAAAGGCCCGAGGATCCTGCTTTGCACACAGGGAGAGGCCTCCGTGAACGGAATTACCCTCAGGAAAGGACAGTGCTGCATAGTGGGTTCGGCAATTGGAAGGATTACCGTCAGCTGCCCCGCTTCCACTGTGTTCATGGCCGAGTGATGTTATTATAATAACACTTTGTTAAAAAATGTAACATAACACATTGACTCTCTAACATTTTTTCTGCTACTCCATAACTAACTCACGGAGGTAGGGAAAAATGTTGATCAAGATTGTTCTTATTCTGGTTTTCTTCGGAATAATGATCGGTGTGGGTATCTTCTGCCGCAAGCAGGCAAGGGATGTCAGAGGATTCGTTCTTGGCGGTAGGAATGTCGGACCGTGGCTCAGCGCCTTCGCATTCGGAACCAGCTATTTCTCAGCTGTCATCTTCGTCGGCTACGCGGGACAGTTCGGATGGAAGTTCGGACTCGCATCCACATGGATCGGTCTTGGCAACGCATTCATAGGCTCGCTTCTTGCCTGGACGATTCTGGGAAGAAGGACCAGGATAATGACGCAGCATCTGCATTCTGCAACAATGCCGCAGTTCTTCGAAAACCGTTTCGACAGCAAGGCCCTAAAGCTTATTTCTTCCATAATTATATTCGTGTTCCTGATTCCGTACACGGCATCGCTGTACAACGGCCTTTCAAGGCTTTTCGGAATGGGATTCAACGTGGACTACACAGTGTGCATCATCGTGATGGCGGTCCTTACCGCGGTGTACGTGATAGCCGGAGGCTACATGGCAACCGCAGTCAACGACTTCATCCAGGGAATCATCATGCTGATCGGAATCGTCGCCATCATCGGTTCCGTGCTCAGGATCAACGGCGGCTTCCTAGGCTCGATAGATGCCCTTGCAAAAGTGTCCGATGCATCCGTATCCGCAACACCCGGCGTGTTCGCATCATTCTTCGGGCCTGACCCGTTCAGCCTCCTGTGCGTCGTGATTCTTACATCCCTCGGAACCTGGGGACTGCCGCAGATGGTCCAGAAATTCTACGCAATCAAGAGCGAGAACGATATCCACAAGGGAACGGTGATCTCCACGGTGTTCGCAATCGTGGTTGCCGGAGGTTGTTACTTCCTCGGCGGATTCGGACGCCTTTTCAACGTGAACGTCGCCTCCGAAGGCTTCGATGCCATAATCCCGGAAATGCTGTCGCATCTTTCTCCTGCAATCTTCGGAGTTGCGCTGGTACTGGTCCTTTCGGCATCCATGTCCACGCTTTCCTCTCTGGTTCTGGCTTCAAGCTCCACTCTCACCCTGGACTTCATAGACCCCGTCTTCATGGGCAACAGAAAGGATGAGAAGAAGACACTGCCGATCATCAGGATCTTCATTGCGGTGTTCATCCTGATTTCAGCCGTTATAGCAATCATCCAGTACAAGATGAACGTGACGTTCATCGCCCAGCTCATGGGCCTTTCCTGGGGAGCTCTTGCAGGTTCGTTCCTTGCTCCGTTCCTCTACAGCCTGTACTGGAAGAAGACCACGAAGGCAAGCTGCATCGCCTGCTTCATCTGGGGTTCCGCTCTCATGCTGGCCAACATGTTCTTCAAGAGTTCCTTCCCGGCAGTCCTGCAGAGCCCGATCAACTGCGGAGCCTTTGCGATGCTCGGCGGCATGGTGATAGTCCCTGTTGTCAGCGCCTTCACCAGGAAGCCTTCCGACAAGCAGATCGATGCCATCTTCTCCTGTTACGACAGGAAGGTCATGGCCCCGATCAAGGATGTCCTGAGCGCAGAAGAAGTGTGATTGATAACTGAAGTCAGCAAATAATCGACAACATAATTATTATGCCTGAAAGAATCATCTTTTTTCAGGCTAATAATAAGAACCGCTCGTTATTTGCTTATTTAGCGTAGGACCAGATAATTACTTAGCAGCTTCCATTATTACGGAGGCTGCTTTCTCCAGCACATCCATAGGGATGTTCAGTGC
>LXOW01410438.1_pt1 | contig 17665 bp, 18 predicted proteins | sample 1368591 | NCBI WGS metagenome assembly LXOW01 (sample SAMN04884650, study PRJNA319009) | bovine gut metagenome | isolation source: Cow rumen | host: Bos taurus | place: Italy: Legnaro (PD) | collected 2014-07-09 | reverse complement strand
AGATGTGTATAAGAGACAGGTTTAAAAATAGTAACCTACGCTGAACTGCCAGGCGTTAAAACGGCTTTTCATCACTTGGCGGTTATCATTTGTATTCAGATGTCTGTTAATCCAAATTCCTGCATCTTTTCCGCAGACGACATTGTAGTTGGCTGCAACCTGAACATGCTGGGATATCAGTAGTCCAATGCCAGCATTGACACTGAATGATGTCTTGTTGAAAACTATATCCCCATAGTCTAATTTATTCTCTTTTTTACCGACATTGATATCGAACTGCGGGCCAGCAAATGCAAACAACGTAGCTTTGCTTCCTGAAATCAGATTATAGCGGATGTTGACAGGGATGGCTATCTGACTCCGAGTGGTCGTGGTCTTATAGCTTGGGCCAGGAAGAAGACCTGGCGTTTCCGTTTCTACTCCACGTTGGTCGAAAAGAAGCGATGCATCAAGTTCCAGTCCTTTGACCGGTGTAGTTATCAAGGCTGTCGGGCCGACAAAAAAGCCTGCACGGCTATTAATTCTATATTCGTCAAATGCCCCTTTTATCGCAACATTAGACAGATTCAGTCCCCCTTTAACCCCAATCTTAATCTGTGCAGAAGTCTCTGCAACTGACAGCAAGGCTATCAAAATCCCCAAAAACAGATACTTCTTCATCTTCTTTTTCAGTTTTTACTTATGTGAATAGTTTGAATATCCAAAATTTTTCTGCTGGGTACTGATACAAATAGATGCAAATTCGTTCCATTTCTTGGTTTCCTTTACCCACTCTGGGATAACCCCTGACAGACGGTTACGTCTCAAAACGGGTGGAATGCAAGAAAGGCTGTCATTCCATACTTCAAATGGAAGCTCTGTGAAGTTGTTGTCTTCGCATTCTATGAGGACATCGTCTTTAAGAATCTCTATTGGGAACACGCCAGAGAGTCTGTTTTTTGACAAATCGGCAATTACCAGATGATTCATGTTGGCAATTCCCTTAGGCAGAGTACCACTGACACGTGTCCGGCAGATATACAGATATTCCATGTCAACCAGATTTCCAATACTTTCTGGAATACTACCACATATCTGATTGTCCATCAACTGCAATTCCTGTAGTTTTGTCAGTTCACCGATACTTTCTGGAATTGTGCCTCCTACATTGTTATCAGCGACACACAAATAAATCAGATTCTTCAGGTTGCCTATGTTTTCGGGTATCGGACCGCCTATTTGTCCACCCCCTAATACAAGCCGTCTTAACTCTGTCAATTGGCAAAACTCCTCAGGAAAAGTCCCTTTAAAGTCTCCATGATAGACTTCAAATCCAACAACGCGAATCTCGTTATTATCTAAATCAAGAGCCGTTCGGACTCCATTCCATGTTGTAATATCGTGTAAGTCCCATTCTTGCAGCCAAGGTCCGATCTTTTGGTAAATACTTACCAGTGCTAAACTGTCAGATTGGTTTAGGTGGGGCTCATTGTCAACGAAAATATCATCATCACTGCTGCACCCTGCTGACATTACAATCAGCATGGCGCTCATGAGAATATACAGATACTTTTTCATTTTACTAAGTCTTTTTATTAATTATACCTTTCTTGACACAGAGGNNGTAGAAACCGTCTTCTTTTGAATTATAGCCTTCAGGTTCTTTGAGATTCATGGAAAAACCATTTATCTTGATACCTATGCCGATGTTCTTAGAGCACATATATTCCAAGTTCAAACCAAGCCTCCCCGCAAAGCTGCCTTCACTATACGACAATCCCCGCATTGATTCCTTATAGTTGCCATAACCGAAACTCAGCGTTGCCTCATAACGCCACTTCTCACCAAACTTAGCACTTATCCCTACATTAGGACCAATGTAAAACAGATCTATATCGAAACCTTCATCAAACGAGGTCTGGAAGTAATTCAACTCTCCACCTACACCAAACCATTTCCAAAAGTGCTGGTAGGTCAGATCGGCAGAAAGGCCTCCTTTCTTCTTGTATACATGTCTGTAACTGACGATATCGGATGTTAGGACTCCATAGCCGATGTTTGCACTAATTATGTTCTCCGGATTATTTGATGCACGCTCATAACGCTTGATCTGGTCTCTTGCCATATTGGCCAATTCTGCATCCTGATTCAGTTCTGCTTTCTGGATGGCGCTAACTGCATCGATGGTAACCAACGAATCTGGTAACAGGAGCATGCTACCCCAGATGCGATGGCAGGTTGAAGTCCAGACGCTTGGTTCTTTGTGTCTGTCAATGCGCAAGGCGTTACCTCCGCTTTCCGCAGTCTTTTTCACTGCCAACGATACCATGTTGCCGTATAGGCAGTTGAAAGCTGGTGTGAAACCGCTACCAGTCACTCTCACCGTGCCGATGACTCTTGCTTCAGCAGGCACCGAATCTCCCAGTTCGTATACCATTACCGAGTCTGCCTGCCGTGCAGGATAATGTTCTGTTAATTCTGCAATGACTCTCGGAGCAGTCTGGCATCCAGTTAAAAGGAACGCCCCAAAAAATATTATTAGATTATTATAAGTTCTCTTCATCTATTTGCTTCTTTTTTATCTTATAAACATGCCGTTCATAACTTGAACTTATATCCCAGTGTGATCTGAAAAACGCTATGCTTGGTAGACTCTCCAAGGGCCGAAATGGCATTCGTCAGATGGAGGTTATAGCGCGCATCAAGCACCACATTGCTGAATTCATAGGAAATGCAAAGTGGTATTGCGAAATCCACAGAGGAGATGTTTACATCGGCATTGGCATCACGATAAAAATCCTTTAGTCCCGTCTCAGTCGAATCACCAAATTTCGATATCTCAACCTTGTCGTTGATGAGAAATCCTGGTTGTATACCCATTTTGACGGCCAATCCGTCAGCCACATAAAAGTTGGCCAATATCGGAATATTTACATAGTCCATCTTGAAGGTCATCTCCACACGACCATCTGGTTGCGAATTCGAATTTTTATAGTAAACATCGAAATCAGAGTTCACTCCCTGCTGTGAATAGAGGGCACCCGCTGTGATAGAGAGCAAGGGTGAAGCCTGATAACCCAGCTCGGCTCCAGCCACGAGCCCCCAGCGAACCTTACCATTTTCGGTGTTCGTCATCTTAGCAATGTTAATACCCACCTTGGGCTGAAGGGTCCAAGTGCCTACAGCCCTTTGAGCATTTGCACACACACTTAGCAACATAGTTGCTGCCACTAACAATGTCTTCCTCATAATCATAATAGCATTGCATTTAGAAATAATAGGTTAATCCTACGGCGATTTCTATCAAATCACCTAATTTCCTATACACGTAATTTCGGTCTGGTTGGCGGGAGGGAAAGGGGCTGCTTACGGTTGACGCAAATCCTCCCCCCACGGTATAGAAACCGCAAACGGACTGTGAATTATATCCAATCTGGCAATAAGCGCCAAGCGACTCGGCTACAGGGATATCTAATCCCAAGAAGCACTTAACGGTGGAACCGGTATTTTCAACATCCTTATCCAGATAGAAACAGCATCCTCCTTCGAATCCCACATAGGGTGACAATCCTTTCTTCAGAAAATTTACTTTTACTTGCCCCTTTAATGGGATAAACATGACGTTAGAGCCTGACAGCACATCACCCAAGCCTGTGCCGATTCCAATTCTACAGTAATCTGATATCCGATATCCGCCAGTCACATTAAGACCAATGATATTATCATCAACCGCTCTGCAATGCTGTTGATAATAACCATCAACAGATACCTCGAATTTATGTTGGGCTATTACATTAACCACTTGTAACAGCATGATAATCATTAACAGATACTGTTTCATCTTACTTAGCTTTTGTTTATTTATTTTATTATGTTACGGTCAAGAACTTAATCAGGAATAAAATCACTATTGCCAACATAGATGATTTGTCCCGTATGTGCGTCAATCTCTGCAATTTCATTTGCCGACATATCATATAACCCCCAATCGATCTCATGTTTTGCTGCTGGTCCTTTTACATAATAGACCAACCGCTGTTCACGTCTGAACGTTCCTCCTTCCTCTTTGATGTGATACTCTCTGGCGTAAAGGCTGGCAGACCATGAGCTTTCTATCGGCTTTTTCAGATAATCCGAGAATATCAGCAAAGCCTGCTCGCTTGTAATGTTAGGCGTTACATCAAGATTGTCAAAGGTAAGAATTAAGCCGTTGCAATGATGGATGTACTGTTCCTGAGCGTTGTAAATGAAATGGAACAAATACTTCCCGTTAAAAACGTGAACCCCACGATAATATTCGTGGTAAAACTCCTCCCTTCGACTGAATCCTTCCCAATCCGTGAAATGTTCCACATTCCCTAATTTCAGGCTGTGGTTTTCGTCCAGATGAAACAGTATGCCATTAAGTTCATCGATTGAAGTAGGACAAGCATACAATTTTTCTATCGGCTTTTTATTATCATAAAAGATGGCCCACCAGTAATGTCCCTCATTGTCTTTAGAAACAGACCAGTCGCCAAGCGACTCAACATGTCTATTATTTGCATAATAATAGGCTAAATCAGCATCAGAATAGAGTGGGTTTAATTCTTTCTGCTCAAAATCTTCTGGTAAATCACTGTTATCAATGTTACTGCACGCTNNTTCATAATTTCTTTTGTTGTGCATTCTTTACTTGCACATTTCAGCTGCAAATATAGAAACTTTTTTCGAAACTTCCAAGAAAAAAGCAATATTCTTTAATTATGACGTTCCAAAATTCTGAATGAGTTTATTATTCGTAGCCTCGCGCTTCGTTTGAGTGGGGATGACGAGCACATCATTGTTTTTCAAAGGCATATCGGCCACAGTGCCTGCCATGATACCAGCAATGTCAATTGGCTGCTCCTCTAAGGTGTTATCGTCCTTCATACGGTATATCACGCAACTGGCTACAATGGCATCCGGAGTGATACCACCCGACTGCTCAATCAGGGAGCGCACCGTTGTGACGTTCTTTCCCAATTCATACAGACCTGGAGTGAGGACTCCTCCCTTGATCCAAACCAAATTCTTGTTACGATTGTTTTTATTCCAGTCGAAAAATTCGAAGCCTTCCAATCCTTCGAGTTTGACGTTCCCGTCATTGTTGATAATGTTCATTTTTATGTACAACTGGACAAGAGGATCTTTACCACTTTTGGGAGTGATGGTCAGATTATAATGTGTACTCTTCATGCCATTTTTGAAAATCAGGAGATGGGTATTGCCGTGATTATTGACGGTTTCCTGTACGGCATCCTCGGCATCCTTCCTGAACGCTTCTTTCAGGCGATTGGCATAATTGCTGTCCTTCGAATAGAACGAGAGGTTCTTAGTCTCAGACACGATCTTTTTGGTTTTGGGGTCGCGTCTCACAACTTTGCTTATATCGACACCCTTTTGCTCCAGTTCGTCCACAATCTTATCGATGTGACTCTGTGCTATGGCGCTGCTGAAGGAAAATAGCATTGCCATCATTGTTACAATCAAACTTTTTGTTTTCATATCGTTGGAATTTCAGTGTTATTATTCTGTTGTTTCATCATTTCCACCACTTTCTGTTCTGTGGCTTTGAGTTCTGGCAGGATTTGCTTGATGTCTGTCATCTTCTTGCCATTGCGGATGATATAGCTGCCTTCGTAGATGCTGTATTGTTCCTGCTGTTCCTGATAATAGTGGTATCCGAATCCGATGCCCACAAGCAACAGCAGTGAAGCTGCAACGGCAATCCATTTGGAATGAGGTCTTTTGGAGGATTTTGCCTTGCTTTCCGGCATGCCAGCAGCATACCATCGGAACATCTTGCGATATGGCATCAAGTCGGGTGCTATTTCTTTGTTTTCAAAATAATCGTACAGCACCTGTTCCTCTGCATTTGATGTTTCCCCTTCCAGAAACCGCTCAATCAGTTGTTGTATCTCTTTCTCTTTCATCATTGCGTAAACATTTTTAGGATTCTCTTTCTTGCTCTTGACAGATTCTTCCGGATGGCTTCCTCGCTACTGCCTGTGATGCGGGCAATCTCAGAGGTCTCCAGTCCGTCGATATGTTTCATTTGGAGCACTGCTTGCTGTGCATCAGGTAAGGTGGCGATGAGCTGTATCACTTTTTCTTCCTCTTCGTGGTCTATAAACAGGCTTTCGGGCGTGTTGCCGTCTGAGGTGTCTGATTTCTGTCTGTCTGACAATGGAATAGAAATCGTTCTTTTATGGTTGAGAGCAAAAACGACGCACCATCGCCATTGCCAATGCGTCAACGCTGCGGTACGCATCCAACTGTTGCCGTATTGTCCACAGTTTCAGCACCGTCTCTTGGGTGACATCCTCAGCTTCGTCGCCATCACGCAATAGCCGTAGTGCCTCGTGGTACAATTGCTGCCGCATTCTCCCTATCAGTGTTTCGAACTCTTTTTGTTCCATATTCACTCATAAGACACATTAAAAGCCTCAATTGTGACACTTGTTAACATCAATTATAAAATAAGACAGTTCCAAAGAGGAACGTTGTGCATTCCGAATATAGTGACTGTCTGTTTATATAAGGACATTGCACTAAATAACTGCGAAAAAATTTGGATATATCCGAATTTGTTTGTACTTTTGCAAACGAAAAGATATAATGATGAACTTTGAGATAACAGAACTATCGGATTTCTCAGGAGAGATGGCTCACATCTATTCCGTGACTCTAAAGGGAGAAGAACAGACTCTGCTTGAACGGTTCTTTGATGAAAATTCCGAATTCGAAGATGAACTTGGTATCATCGTTGAGAAACTCTTGGTTATGGGTAACGATACGGGATGCCGATATGAATTCTTCAAGCATCATGAGGGTGCTCTTGCAGATGGCGTGTCAGCCTTACGGGTGGGGCAGATTAGGCTCTATTGCCTCTATTTCGACCGCACGGCCGTATTCTTTGGTTCTGGAGGATACAAATCTCATGAAATAAAAGCGTATCAGGAAGATCCTGCGCTCAACGAGAAAGCCCAGCAAATGAAGGAAATCGCAGCTCGTATCAACAAAGCGATTATTGAAAAGGACATTGTGATTGAACAGGATGGAAGTTTAACAATAAATTATTGGGACGATGAAGACGATCAGTAAGAAAAAGGCAACAGGAACACTTGGACGGATGGTTGCAGGAGTCAACCCCGACAAACTTGCTAAGATGAGAAACCGGATGCTCATTGCTGTAAAGATAGCAGATGCCATGCAAGCACAGCATCTGAACCAAAAGCAGTTTGCTAAATTGATGGGACGAACAGAGTCAGAAATCTCCGATTGGCTCTCAGGTGAACGTAATTTCACGATTGATACCCTATTCGACATCGGACAGGCTCTGGGTGTGACCTTTCTTAGCACAACGCTCCACTATACTTCTTCGGAAGCTTATGAATTCGAGCCTATGATGGTTAACGAACCAATACCCGACCCCCGACCATAATCCCGATAAAAACGAAAGAATCAGTGAACTCACATTTCAGTTCTGACAAGAGGTGCCTCTTCGTAAGTGCTGGTAGGTTAGATCGGCACTTCTTACTTATCTTATAAATATGCCGTTCATAACTTGAACTTATATCACCCANNTCACCCAGTGTCTTTAGTCCGTCTCGTCGGACTGAAAGTTCGCTCCTTACGGACTGCGAGTCCGAAGCCTACGGACTGCGAGCTAGTATTAGTCGGATGGAACAGTCCTTTGTAGATGCAAAACGCGACAATTCGATGACACCTGTGGATCACCTCACCACCTCACTTTTTTTGAACAGCCCCTTTGTTGAAAGGGATCAAAGAGCATGAGGTGTTGAGCAAAGACCTCATTCAACACCTCACTGATCACCTCACTTTCACAAACAACATCCAAAAAAACACGGAAAAACAGACATTGAACGCCAAAAAACGGGATAAAATTTGCAAATCACGAAAAAATTTAGTATCTTTGCACCTCGAAAACACGCTATGAGAAGCGCGTTGGATAAATTTACTATNNCTCTTGTGGCCTCTCAGGAAGGAACGCTCTTGATAGAGCAGTTTCTTGTGGACAACTACCGATTCCGTCGCAACATCCTGAACGGAAAGGTAGAATTTGCGACCTTGCCGAAGGCTGCTGATGCAGCTGAAGGCCTCTCGAACGGCTTGAAAAAAGCCAAACTGTCATTCAGGCCCCTGACGCCAGAGGCGCTGAACAGCATTGTGATCCGTGCCAAGAAGGAAAACATCTTGGAGAAAGGCAGCCCAAAGACTGAAATCACGGAATGGGTGCAGTCGGAGGAAGTACCCGTCTTCAATCCCATCGAGGATTTCTTGGGAAGCCTGCCAGAGTGGGACGGCCAGAACCATATTGCCAAGGTATTCAGTCGCATCCCAGGTCTCAGTTCGGAGCAACTGTACTATCTCACCATCTGGATTCGCTCAGCCGTTGCCCATTGGTTGCAGATGGACATGCTTCATGGTAATGAGTGTGTGCCAACGTTTATCGGTGCACAGGGTTGTGGCAAAACCACTTTCGTGCGTCGTCTGTTGCCGCTTCATCTGCGCGAGTACTATCTGGATCACCTGAACCTGTCGAACAAATTCGACAAGGAGATGGCGTTGTCGAACAATCTCATCGTCAATCTCGATGAGCTCGACGCCATCCGTCCGAGTCAGCACGCAGCCCTGAAGCAGACGCTCTCAAAGAGCAAGGTGAATGGGCGTCCTATCTTCGGAAAAACCCAGGAAGACCGTCTGCGTTTTGCCTCGTTCGTCGCCACCACCAACAATCCCCACCCGTTGACAGATGCAACGGGTAGTCGTCGCTACATCTGTCTCTCAATCCCCCAAGGTCAGTTAATCGACAATGATGGCGAGATCGACTATGAGCAGTTGTACGCGCAGGTAGTTTATGAGTTGCGCGAGCTGAAAGCCCCTTATCATTATAACAATGAAGAGGTGGCCCGCATTCAGGAGCTGAACCAGAACTTCATGGGGCAGACGGACATCGCAGCGATTATCCGGGCCTGTTTCCGTAAACCCCAAGAGGGTGAGAAGCCGCAAGCCATGAACAGCGCCCAGATGCTGACGGTGATTCAGAATGAGTTTCCTTCTGTAAAGACCACGCATAGCATGAAGGTGCAGTTGGGATTGGCAATGAAGGAACTCGAGTATGAACATTCCGATCGTGGACATGTGGCCTATTACAAGGTCATCCCGTTGAGAAAACGAAAGGATAGTGACAAGGTCGCATGAACTGAAAAAATGAGGTGATCAGTGAGGTGTTGAGTGAGGTCTTTGCTCAACACCTCACTCTTTTTAATCCCTTTAAGCAAAGACTTTCTGAAGAGAGAGTGAGATGTTGAGGTGATTAAGCACCTTCGCAGCCCCATTAAGAGGCCTCCAAATATGCTAAAGAGGCTTCTGCCCTCGCTAAAAAGGCTCCTCTGTTATGACATTTTTGCGCCCTAGGCAGAGAACAATTATTCCCAGCCTGGGAAAATATTGTTCCCAGCCTGGGAAACAAATCGGTCCTTGATTAAGATAATTTAACGAACTTTGGTGCAATATTCGGGCCTGTTCCGTATTATATAGGAAAAGGTATAACGATTGATTGATAACATAATAGTATTTATTCGTATGAAAAAGTATTTGTTGATGATGATGGGCGCCATGCTTATGGTTTTGTCAGCAGGCTGCAGTAGTGATGATGACACGTTGACGTTGGGAAACCGAGAAGACTTTCAGCCGATTCAATCGGAACTCTGCAAAACCTGGCAGCTTATCGGCTATGGTTCGGAAGACAATTTCCATACGATTGCAGAGGAGTACCGCAAGAAGTCTGACACCTATGGCTATCGTTTCTATCTGACTTTCAGACCAGACGGGACACTTACTGGTAGGGAATCCATCAACGAGATCTTTGGGAAATACAGTTGTAATGGTAATCAGATTAAGATTGAAGAACTAGGGAGTACTTCGGTCTATGATGAAAAGGGTTATGAAGAATCTATAGAATTCCTCTGGCGCTTACGGGGCTCGTCATCCTATGGCATAAACGATGGGAAAACCCTCCGACTGTATTATCCAGAGTCGCAGCCAGACGGCATCATGCCGTGTGTAGCTTACAATTTCCTGTATTTCGAGGCTATAGAAAAGGAAAAAACTATTAGTCTCTCTGAGTCGAAAGGTTGGTTTTATATCAACATGATGCCATCGGATGTAGGGCCGGGTTTTTACTTTTTTTGTAACACAGAGGAAATACAAGTGGCTATCCGCATAATAGGCATCAAGGCAAGCATAGATGATTTTCAGGTGGGAGAAACATTCGAGTTGAACCAATTTAGTGCCAATGTGTATCCCAATGACATTTGTGGTACCCCACCTGTTCACTATGATGAATATGAAGTCACGAAAGGGAGCATCAAATTATTAGATAAGAAAAAGGCTGGCGACAAAGATGTCTTAACCTTCCAAATCAACAATCTGGATTTTGAAAATCTCTACACCATTAACGGCATTGTGGATTTTGTATACGAAGGAACCGTCTATTAAACGAATGCACAACGTTCCTGGAACCGTGTGTTTATTACTCCGTGATCTTTAGTTTGCCAATTGCTTGAACTTAAAAGTGTAGAAGCAGTCGCCTGCTGTAACCGTCAGCTCTATCTGTCGTTCTTCCGCTGTTTCATTGGCATCAATAACGATGTTGAGCTTATTGCCGCTTATCGATGCCTTGAACCAATCTACCGTTATTGTGCGCATATCATCCAACTCGTGGTGATAGTATTTCCCATTGAAAAGCGCATCCGCAATCCAAGGTTTTGAATAGTTCTGACAAGCGAAAGTGAATTCAGATCCTGCTGCAGAAACAATATATATGCCATCAGTTATCTGTACTGGCCCTTCTGCTTCCCAATCCATAGGAGACCACTTTCCATCAGGATCTGCTGTGTCGCAAGAGGCAAGGGAGATAACTGCGACAGTCATCACAAGGAGAATTCTCCAAAACNNCGCACTATTTTTAATTCATTCTTTTATAATTTCTTTTTCTCCGCACGCTGCCGCTCCGTATCTTTTATGTCGTGCTGGATGCGACGCACCTTCTTACCGCCAAAGGCATAGGTAGCTGTGAGACCAATATAGTGGGCATGGTGGTTGGTGTGGGTAAATATGTTATACTGAGTTTTATCAGTGACATATTGATGGAAGGGATCGTTGGCCACGAGTGATAGTCTGAGACGATTGTTCAGCGTCGAATAGCGCAAGGCAAGGTAGAAATAACCATAGCCGTCGGTTTTGGTCGCCACCTGATAGTCAGAAAACCAATGCTGGTAGCGGGCGTTCAACAGCAGCGTACGTTGACGGTTCAGATACCAGTCGGCAGAAACAGCCAACCGTTCTCCCCATCCGTAGAAACTGGCTGTGTACCTTGTCGGCGGCGTACCTAATCCTATCTGCCATGTCGTATCTAGATACTCAATTTGAGATTTTGTGGCAACTTGAAACGTCTCAAGATAATCATAATGATGATGATAGTAGGCTTCGCCTTCGGCTGTGGCCATCAGACGAGGGGTCATTTGATACTGATAACGTATATAGAGTCCTGTTTTATTGATTCTGCCCGCATTTCTGGAAGATGTTTTCACGGTGAATTCTTCTTTCCTGGAAGAAGGCATTGTACGCCAATCCACCACATTACTGGCATGATGATGATAGAAGGAGGCATAGAATCCTTGATGGTTGTAATAACTCAACTCTATACGACTTGTCCGGCTGGGCTCAAGAAGCGGATAGCCTTCAATTGTTTCAATTCCTGAAGTTGTAATTCGGAGGGGATTGAGTTCATAAAAGTTAGGATAGATGCTGCTTGTTCCCCATGAGAAGCTGATCTGGTGGCCATCCTTTGGCTTGACAGAAAAACTGAGCGATGGCAGCCAATAGTCTCGACGGAACGTCATAAAATCCCCGGGAAATATAAATTGGTTTTCAACTGCTGGCCTATCTAAAGCCAAATGCTCATAGCGGAGCCCAGCTTTAAAAGAAATCTTCTCCCATTCACGATGGATTGACAAGTAAGCCGCCTTATTCTTTTCATGATAGTCATACTGTTGTAAAAAAGGGTCTCCATTATTCAATACCGATAAAACACCCATATTTTTAATGCTTGTATAGGAGACACCAGCATCAATAGTCACAATGTTGATTGGCAGCAACAAATCAAATCTGCCCGACTGAATATGATAGTCAGCGTTATTATTCCTCCAACTCAAATAAANNAATAAAAAGAGTTAGTGCCGATTCCGTTAGAGAGACCATTTTTTGTATCTTCTTTTTTCTTGTAATTGTTGTAAGTGAGGCTTAGCAGTTTGCCTTTAGAGTCAATCCGCCAGTCACAATAGGCTGTCAGGTTCTTAGCTTGTGTGTTGTCAAAAGGCTTCAAATAAGCTTTAGACATGTATGATTGGCTTATATAGGATAATGTGCCATCTGTTAATATCTCAGGCCAGCAGGTCTGCCACGACAGCATGCCTCCCAACTCTAATTGTTTAATCGGAAGAAGACGAAACGTCAGATTAGCAGCCATCTCTTTGTCTGTCTGTTTGGCACGGGTATTCAATATAGCTTTTATCTCATCAGAAGGATGGTAATCTTTCATCTCGTCCGTCGTCTGCGTGGTGCGTCCCCCGTGGACATCAACCGTCATGTCGAACTTCTCCGAGGCGTAAGTCACAGAGCCGCTGCCTCGTCCGCTCCAGTCATCGCTGACGCCAACTTCCGTACTGACGTCCCCCCGCCAGCCAAGCGTCTGGTCACGTCGCATGACGATGTTAATATAACTGCCTCCCATCTCCATCATCTCCCGTCCAGACGGATTGGATATGACCTCTATACGCTCTATATCCTCAGACCGCATCGTCCAGAGTTTCTGCTGGATAGCCTCGTTGCCCATTTCCGTAATGCGTCCGTTAAACATAAAACGGGCGGGGCCTTGGCCGAGAATCATGGCGCGCCCTCCGGCCATGCTTACCATCGGCACACGGCTGAGCAGTTCCTGCGCGTTAAGGCCACGGGCAAACTCGTCGTTGCTGACAATATACTGCAAACGGTCTGCCTCGCTACGGATGACGGGCATTCGTCCGCTGACGGTGACGTTGCCCAGATAGTTGTTCTCTATCTGCATGCGGATGGTGCCTACGTTACCGACGGGCATCTCCCGCTCGATGGTTTTGAAACCAACACAACTGATGCGCACTTCGGCCTGAGTCATATTACACGGAATCACGAAATCACCAGCCTCATTGCTCACGCCGCCACCTATATAAACAGAATCATTGAGAGAGAATAGTGTAATATTGGCGTAGACAACAGGCTGGCGGTCCGGTCCGATGAGACGTCCCATCAGCTTCGTGCGGTCTTTCTGGATGCACTCCACATTGATGTCATGCCCCTTGACGCTCACTCTGACGGGATAGAACCCGCAGACCTCACGGACGGCATCAGGCAGCGCGCGACCCCGTTTGACGGTCTTGGTGACGGTGAAATCCTCCAGCTCATCGTAGACAAAGGAGATGTTGTAATGCTTCGACGACTGGTCGAGCTCCATCAACGCCTCAGAGAGTGAGGCACCCTGAAAGGTGTGCTGTGCCAGAGCCAGGGTGCTGAAGACACAGAATATAATAATAAGGTATAGAGTGCGTTTCATGACTATTCGGCAATGAGATGTTTTTCGGTCTGGCGGATGTTGATCCGCTCGAAATTGTTCAGCCGGTCTATCATCTGACTCAGCGGTGCTGTGGTATCCCACTTGGTATACAGTCGGATGTGACGGGTCTGCTCGTTGCGGAAGTCCACATCAACATGGTAGTGGTCTGCAAGTTCGCTGAGTATCTGCTCCAGTTCGGTATTCACGAAGGTGCGGATGCTGTCCGAGTCTGACTGTTGACGGTTGGCGACTGCGGGGTGAACCTTCGTGACCACCACGTTTTCCTGTTTCGTGTCTTCCGGCTCCTGCCCCCTTATGATATGCACGGCAGCATAAGTGATGCCCGACAGCAGGATGATGCCTACAAACATGGCGGCTATTTTCCACAGTCTCAGCCCCTTTTCACGTTTGGTCTTCCTTTGGGCAAACCCATCCTCGGCCTTTACCATCAGTTCATAACAGGCCTGCATGTCAGGGTCGTCCATCAGCTGTTGAAGTTCCTCGTCCGTAAAGTCTTGCGGACGCTCCACCATTCTGAGCAATTTCTCGATATCTTTCATCTTCTTGTCGGATTAAATGTTTCTTTAAGTTGTCTGAGAGCCTGGGCAAGGTGTTTGTAGACAGCTGTCTCGCTGATGCCCATTCGTTCTGCTATCTCGCGGTAAAGCAGTCCCTCGTCGAAGCGCAGTTGGAAGACGCGCCAAGTCTGCCTTGGGAAAGTCCTTTCAGCATAGTCGATCATCTCTGCGATACGTTCCTGCTCGCTTTCCACCGACATCGGACCTGGCTCCGAGAGCGACAGTCTGCGCTCCATTCTCTCACGAAGCGTCAGCCTGCGGATACGGTCGAGGCAGTTGTTACGGACTGCCGTCATCAGAAAGCTTTCCGGATGGTCCGAAGGCAGTGTGATTGAACCGTCTGCCAGTCTGGCAAAGACATCGCTCACCACGTCTTCAGCCTCTTTCTCATCCTTCAGCATCTGTCGTGCCATCGTGAACATCCGCTGATAACAGCCGGTGTACAAATGGGTTATTTGGGTCTTTTCTGTACTCATTTCTGTTATTATAACGAATAAGGACAACATTTTCATAACCCTCTGGTTTGTTTTTTAAGTGAAACATTGTTAAATAATCGACTTCAGAGGGGTGGTCTTAACTTTTTTATCAGAACTGTTGTATAATTCAAAAATTATATGTAAGTTTGCAAACGAAAAATATGAAGAAATGAAGAAACTATTTATACTTATGGCCATTGTCTGCTGGACGGCAGGCTTGAAGGCCCAACCCCAAACTGGTAAACTATCCATCAAGCCCATGGCTGGCGTGAATCTTTCAGGTTTCAGCAACGCCATGATAGACATGTATAGCATGAAGGTGGGATTCGCTGGCGGAGCTGAACTTGAATATGGCGTTAACCCAATTCTCGGACTGTCGTTCGGACTCATCTATTCTCAGGAAGGAGCGAAAATAGACGGCAAGATGGACGGATGGATAATAGATGAAAACGGTGACAGATGGATCACCTCGACAAGTATGGACGGCAAACTGAACTGCAACTATCTGAACCTGCCACTGATGGCCAATGTCTATATTCCTGCTCTCAAAGGCTTGGCATTTAAGGCAGGTCTTCAGGTCGGTATACTGGCAAGTGATAAAATGTCGTCGGAAGGAATGATTGTTATGCTGAATTCGAATTATTTTCCAAGTAGTTCCTATACCATCATAGACGATCGAAGACCCAATCAGTTAGTGGGCTACAACACAGAGATGTCTGATGTCTGTAAATCCATCGACTTTGGCATTCCGATAGGTCTGTCCTATGAATATAGGAATATCGTTCTGGATGCCCGCTATTTCTTCGGCCTGACAAAGATTGACAAGACCGACAATCCTGACACGGCCCGAAATCAGTACCTCAGTATCACGTTAGGTTATAAATTCCATCTTTAACACAAGAAAATGATATGAAAATGAATAGGATTTGGCTTATCGTCGTCTTAGCACTTGGATTCATGACATCTTGCAACAGCGACGATGACAGCGACAAGGTGAACGACGGAAACTGTATTGTGACCAGCCAGCCAGCGTCTGTAGAAATTACGTCTGCCGTATTGACGGGAGAATTCTATCCTGACAGAATACCTTCAGCATACGGAACCCAGTATTCCCCCATTAGTATGGGAATAGAGATTTCGCTCACAGAGGAGTTCTATGATGGAAATGTATACCCTGTCTACGCTCAAGGAATCCAGGGCAACCACATGGAAGTAACCCTTTATGGCCTCAGCCCTGATACGCAATACTTCTACCGTGCATTTATCGACACGGGAACCCTAAAACTATACGGGGAGAAACTGTCGTTTAAGACACCGGCTTTGCAGCTCGCCTGCAATGTCGATGATCCTACAGACATCTCCTTCACCAAAGCTTCTTTCACCATTCGATCTACTGAGGTGGCATCAGCTCTATTGTCTGAGGGCTTTATCTTCGGTGTGGCCTACGCGACGGACAAGGATCTTTTCACAAAGCGACAAACCAATGTCAACGACAGGACAGGAATCGTGTTCCAAAGTATAGGATATACCAGCGAACCGGTCACAATAACCGCTAACGACCTGAAATCAGGACAAACTTATTACTATTGTGCTTATACAGCCAGCAAAGATTATAATGTCTGTCAGTTCGGGCCTGTAAAGAGTTTCACGACCGAAAGCATGGATGGACTGCTGGCTATCGATGCTGTAAATGCTAAGTTCGTCGTGGCTGAAGTAACTGGTCATACAACGTTTCCCGGATCGATAAAAGGTCTCCGATACTTTTTCAACTATATTCAGACTGATGTCAGCTACGCCACTCGAAACGAGGTCGCTATGAACGTCGACGGTAATACTCTGACGGCGGTGGTACAGAATCTTAACCCATGCCATCGTTACGAGTGTTGGATTTCCGTCGTTCAAGACGGGGGCACAATAGCACAAAGCGAGAAGAAGGAGTTTGAGACGCAGAATCCAGGCGATTTCATCCTGTTGGACGATGCCACAGAGATCACCGCCACCACAGCAGTCGTCAACTGCACCCTTTCTCCTTATGCTTTCGAAGGGGGCCAGAGCAATGCTTATGTTTATTTTGGTCAGGACAAGAACAATCTTCTCAGACTGACGACAGCAAGACTCAATGGTGACCATCTGACGGCTGAGCTCACCGATCTGGAGCCCAACACCACCTATTATTACTGTGCTCAGGCATTGTGTATTCTTAGCTTTGGTTGGGGCGAATGGTACTATTCGGGCGTCAAGTGTTTCACTACCCTTCCAAAATGATACAAATAGTATGATGCTGGACATCTCGAAGGTGATCGGTAGTGGCAAATAAATGTTAATCACTGTCAAAACCGTTAATTTATCATAAATATCACTTTTATAAGGCGCCGTTCGCGCGTGTATATGGCAAAATAGTCGTACCTTTGCAGTCCGATTTAGGGGAGAGACTTAGAATCCCCGTGAATTGTAGTGTGAATAGCGGCGTCTTTGGCCGGGCGTAGCGGTTCGTGAATCAGCGGTTCTTGCGTTCGTTAGACTTGCAACCGGGAGTTAGACCTCGGATGTGGGTTTATGTGCGTACATTAATTAATTAGTTAAACTGTTTTTTAGTAGTAAAATTTAAAAATGAACACTTTAAGTTACAAGACTATTTCCGTGAACAAGGAAACAGCAAAGAAGGAGTGGGTGGTGATCGATGCCACAGACCAGGTTGTTGGTCGTCTCGCTTCTAAGGTAGCAAAGCTGATTCGCGGAAAGTACAAGCCAACTTTCACTCCGCATGTTGATTGCGGTGACAACGTCATCCTTATCAATGCCGATAAGGTGGTATTCACTGGTAAGAAAGAGACCGACAAGGTCTATACCCGCTACACAGGTTATCCTGGTGGTCAGCGCTTCCAGACGCCTGCTGAGCTTCGCAAGCGCAATGGTGGTGTGGAGAAGTTCCTCCG
>LXOW01226481.1_pt1 | contig 17669 bp, 14 predicted proteins | sample 1368591 | NCBI WGS metagenome assembly LXOW01 (sample SAMN04884650, study PRJNA319009) | bovine gut metagenome | isolation source: Cow rumen | host: Bos taurus | place: Italy: Legnaro (PD) | collected 2014-07-09 | reverse complement strand
GCTTGGTATGCTGAAGGCAGAACCAGCCTTCGTCAGTCCTTTCATTCCAGCCGAGATCGACAGTGTGATGGATGCCTCTCCCGCCGCCAAGATCGGTCTGCGGAAAGGTGACAAGATCATGGCATTTAACGGTAAACCCATCGACTCCTATAATGAGTTCACCAACCAGATCGGTATTCTGAGCGACATAATGACAGGTGCCAAGACGACGGCAGACAGTATGAAACTGCGTACTGTCACAATGGTGATTGCCCGTGAGAGCAAGACCGACACCCTGACCACTATGCTGACACCCGACCTGAAGGTAGGCTTCTTCGTGAAGAGCATAGCAGGTATCTACCAGCCCGTCACGAAGGAATACAGTTTCTTCGAGAGTTTCCCCGCTGGTATCAAATACGGTTGGAACGTGCTCGCAGGCTATGTAGGTGACATGAAATACGTCTTCACCGCCGACGGTGCCAAGTCACTCGGAGGTTTCGGTGCCATCGGAAGCCTGTTCCCCCCGATGTGGGACTGGTATATGTTCTGGAAGATGACCGCCTTCCTCTCCATCATTCTTGCCTTCATGAACATCCTGCCCATTCCCGCTCTCGACGGTGGTCATGTGCTATTCCTATTCTATGAGATGATCACCCGTCGCAAGCCCTCAGAGACCTTTATGATCCGTGCCGAGTATGTAGGTTTTGGTATCCTGATCCTGTTGATGGTCGTGGCAAACTTGAATGATATTCTTCGCTGGCTGGGCTATATGTAAGTGAGGAGAGATGGTTGAGGTGATGATGACACTCTTTGCCCTGGTGGTTGTCGGCTACATCGCTGGCAAGTTAGGGTATTTAGGCGGCGATTTCGACAGACAGTTGTCTCGACTTGTCATCAACATCACGTGTCCTGCCCTCATTCTCTCATCAGCCATGAATGGTACGCTGCCCGACAGACGGTATATCCTGCCCTTGTTAGGCATCAGTGTCATCACCTATCTCCTACTGACTGGCGCCGCCCTCTTCCTGCCTCGTTATATGACCACGAGACAGGAAGACGAGGGGACCGTCGGTTTTGCTCTGATGTTCGGTAATGTAGGGTTCATGGGCTATCCAGTTGTCGCCTCCATCTTCGGTCATCAGGCTGTCTTCTATGCCGCCGTCCTCAATGTGGTCAACACCTTTGCAGTTTTTACCATCGGCACAATCCTCATCACTGGCAAGAACGAGGTGGAAGGCCATCGGTTCCAGAAGAAGGTACTCTATAGCACGCCGATGTTAGCCGCCTATCTCACAATGCTCATCGTCGCCTTAGAGATTGACAACATCCCTACCGTGATCAGTCAGCCGCTGACGATGTTAGGAAACATCACCGTACCAGCTGCCCTGCTTATCATCGGCTCCTCGATGTCGCAGCTCTCACTCCGTATGATGTTGGGCAACCGCACCGTCTATATCACCACCGTCATGCGTCTGTTGGTCGTTCCCCTGTCGATGTACTATCTATGTCGTGCCATCGGATTCTCTGAGACCGTTGTCAATATCAACACCGTTGTCATCGCCATGCCCGTAGCCACCTACGGCACCATCCTCTGTCTGCGTCATGAGAAAGACGCCACCCTGATGACAGAGGTGACTTTCATCACCACGCTCTTCTCGATGCTGACCATCCCCTTGTTGGTGATGTTCTTCTTATAAGCAAGAGATAAACCGCCCCGATAATCACATACGTCATCCACACCTGAAGCAGTGTCGGGTGTAACCCTTCGATGCTTGCCCCTGGGAGCGTCGCAATCCATGACAGCAGATGATTCAAGGCTTCCACTATATATATTAATAGGTACGCGAGGGAGGGAATCAGCAAGACCAACAGCGAGAGATAAAGGATCAGGGTGGCAGCAGGCACCACCACGAGATTTGTCAACAGAAAATAGTTGGAGAAACGTCCGAAGTAATAGGCGATCAACGGGGCGACACCGATCTGGGCAGCACAGGAGACAGCCAGCATCGTCCACAGCCATTTGAAGATGCGATGATCGAACAGGAAAGGCTGAGACCACACACTTTCGAACAACGGATAGAACAGCAGGATTGCCAACACTGCCATAAACGACATCTGGAAGCCAGCATCGAACAAAGACTTCGGATTAAGCAACAGCATCACAATGGCAGCAAAGGCCAATGTGTTCACCGACATTTTATCACGATGACCAAGGGATAACAGCGCATAGACGGTGAACATCACAGCCGAACGAACCACACTGGCAGACATGCCCACTAAAAACACAAACAACCAGATGCAGACGATGATCACCACCTGAGAAAGCACCTGCCACCGTCGGCGACTGAACAGCAAGGAGAGCAACGTATAGAGGATACCCAGATGCAGGCCACTCAGTGCCAGAATATGCGAAGCACCCGACACCGCGTATGTGTCTTTCAGTTCCCTTGTCAGCTGTGACTTATCCCCGAGTGCCATCGCCGCCACCACCGCATAGACACTACCATCCACCCCACTCTCGGACAGACGATCCAACAACTTCGCACGCTGTTCTAAGAAGTAGGTCTTCGAACGATCCAAGCGAGAGGGCTGCGGCGATTCCTGTTGTGAACGTTGCATTAACAGCGCCCCTAACACCACAAAACACAAGACGATAGCTGCCGACTGCAGATGTTCATACCGCCAGAGGCAGAAGGCCGACAGGACGACAACCACCAATAAAGGGAAAAGTGCAAACGGTACGACAAGATACTTTGCAAGAACTATACCAGCCATCAAACTGACGGCAATTTTCACCAAGGGGGCTTTTTCTGAAACATTGCTTCTCATACGATTCACGATTAACTGCCTGCAAAGTTACAACTTTCTGTCTAAAAAACATAACATTCTCAAAGAAATTTGGTATTTCACTCAATTTGCACTATCTTTGCAGTCGATATGAAAGTGATAAGTATGCCCATCTGGGCTTGGATTCTATTCTATGTATTAGTGCTGGTGATGCTGGTCATCGACCTGAAGTCGTTCGGCAGGAAAGGTCAGCACGAGGTGAATGTCTCCGAAGCATTGAAGATGACAGCCGTCTGGATCGGTGTCTCCCTGATATTCTGCGGTGGCATCTGGCTTTATGAAGGTGATGAGAAGGCGATGGAGTTTCTGGCAGGTTACCTGATCGAGAAATCCCTGTCAATGGATAATCTCTTTGTATTCCTGATGCTCTTCTCTTTCTTCGGCATCCAGCGGAAATACCAGCATGAGGTCCTCTTCTGGGGTATCTTCGGTGCCTTGGTGCTACGCAGCATCTTCATCTTTGCCGGTACGGCCATCATCAACCAGTTTGAGTGGATACTCGGCGTGTTTGGTGCCTTCCTCATCTATACGGGCATCAAGATGTTCAGTCATCAGGATGACGAAAACGTGGATCCCTCGAAGAATATCTTCGTGAAGCTCTTTAAGAAATTCTTCCCCGTGACCGACCAGATGCACGACGACAAGTTCTTTGTTATAGAAAACGGCAGACGTCTCGCCACACCGCTGTTCATCGCCCTGTTAGTGATCGAGACCACCGATGTGGCCTTTGCTGTGGATAGTATCCCCGCCGTCTTCTCCGTCAGCCGTGACCCGTTCATCGTACTGACAAGTAATGTGTTTGCCATCCTCGGCCTGCGGGCACTCTACTTCGCCCTGGCCGCCGTCGCCAAATACTTCACCTATCTGAAATATGGTCTTGGCATCATCCTCAGCTTCGTAGGTATCAAGATGCTGTTGGAGGTGATCTGGGATATCGAGGTGCCCACCCCAATTTCCTTAGTCTTTATCTTTGGCATACTGGTTCTCTCAATGGGACTTTCTTATATCATTTCAAATCATCAGAGTCATGGAGATTAGCAATTACACAAACGATGCCTTAGAACTGCTGAAGGAACTGATAGCCATTCCCTCAGTCAGTCGTGACGAGGGGAAGGCCGCTGACAAACTGGCCGAGTATCTGAATCGCTGGGACCTACCCTTCGGACGTGAAGGCAACAACCTATGGGTGGGTTGTCAGGACTGGGACAACAACCGCCCCACAGTGATGCTGAATGCACATATCGACACGGTGAAGCCTGTAAGCTCCTGGACCCGTGATCCTTTTACCCCGACCCAGGAAGGTGATCTGCTATATGGTCTGGGATCCAATGACTGTGGTGGCGGACTGGTGGCTTTACTCCAGACCTATCGCATCATGCTCCATCGTCAGCGTAACTATAATATCCTCTGGGTGGCATCTGCCGAAGAGGAGGTGTCGGGTGCCGATGGCTTCAGTCGGGTATTACCATTGCTACCGAAGGTGGATGTCGCCATCGTCGGTGAGCCGACAGGCATGCAACCCGCCATTGCCGAGAAAGGGTTGATGGTGATTGATGGCTATGCCTATGGCAAGTCAGGACATGCCGCCAGAAACGAAGGTGTGAATGCCATCTATGAGGCCCTTGACGACCTGGTGTGGCTGCGCGATTATAAGTTCAGGAAAGAAAGTCCGTTGTTAGGACCCACCAAGATGACAGTAACGGTGATAGAGAGCGGCACCCAGCATAATGTGGTACCCGACATCCTGCATTTCGTCATCGACATCCGTACCAACGAGTTTTATCAAAATGAGTTCCTTTATGAGTTCCTGAAGAAGAAGATGCAGAAATGCGAGCTAAAACCCCGTTCGTTCCGTCTGCACTCCAGCAGCATCCCTCAGGATCATCCCATCATCCACAGATGTATAGAGCGCGGCATGCAGCCCTTCGGCTCACCCACCTTGAGCGATCAGGCCCTCATGCCCTTCCCCTCNNCAAGCCATCGAGACCTACGTCTATCTATTAGAGGGGCTGGCTATCTAGACAGCCAGCCCTCTGGGTTCAGTTTTTCATTGCCACGTCTCAGCTGGAACTGCATCAAGCCTTCAGAACCTAAGCGTCCGATGGTCTGACGTGCGCTGACCTTCTGCCCGCGACTGACACTCACGGAGGCCAGGTCACAATAGACGGACAGATAATTACCATGACGGATGATCACAACTGTAGTACCTGCATAGCCGAAGACTGCACTCACTTCACCATCGAAGATGCTACGCACAGGTGAACCTGGCTGTGCCTTGATGTCGATACCTTTCTTATCAAGTGTGACATGACCTTTCACGTCATTTACATGATTCGTTCCAAAACGGTGCACAATCTGATAAGTGCCAGTGATAGGCATGGGCAGACGGCCTCGGTTGCTCTCGAAGTTACCACTCAGACGCTGATCCTCTGAAGAGACATAAACCTTATCAACCGACTTCTTGGCAGCAGCCATCTCCTTCTCACGTGCCAAAGCTTCCTTCTTGGCCTTCCGCTCCGCAGCCAGACGGGCTTTCTCTGCCTCACGTGCAGCACGCTCTGCAGCCGCTTTCTCCTTGGCACTCTTCTTGGCTGCCGCCCTAGCCTCAGCCTTCGCTTTCTCCTCACGTGCCTTAGCTTCCGCTATCCTTCTGGCATTCTCACGGGCAGCAGCCTCAGCAGCCGCTTTCTTACGAGCTAGTTCCTCAGCCCGTTTCTTGGCAGCCTCTGCCTCCGCCTTCCGCTTGGCCTCCGCCTCAGCTCGGGCCTTGGCACGGGCAATCTCCTCGGCAATCAGTTTGTCGATCTGGGCATTCAGTTCTGCATCACGTTTCTTCTGTTTATCGATGATGCTGATAATGGTCTTCTGCTGTTTTTTCAGCGAGTTCACCACCTTCTCCTGTTCTACCTGCTTATTCTCCAGCGACTTCTTCTCCTGTTCACCGCGATAGAGCAGATCGTTTTTCTGACGTTTGGAAATCATCAGTTCCTCAAAAGCCTCTGCCACTTGTGACTGCATGGACTGTACAGCCTCGCCCTGTGTCTTCTGATAGGCCGCATACTCACGGACAAAACGCAGACGACGGTACATCTGAGAAAAGTTCTTTGCACTGAAGATAAACATCATCTGACTCTGGATACTGCGGTTACGATGCATATAACGCATCGACTTCTGGAAGCGCTGCTTACGTTCATCAAGTTCATGTTCCAGAACCTTCAGCTGTGCCTCAAGCACATGGATGTTGCCGTCTAAGCGGGTGATATCTCCTCGGATGGTATCAATCGTACGACGCTTATCAGCAATTTCATTGTTGATCACCATCAGGTTCTGCAGACGTTTCTTCACATCCTGCTCGTTGGCCTTCAGGCGACGCTCCTGTTCCTTAATCTGCTGGCGCACCTGAGCCTGTTCATTCTTCAGGCTGTTCACCGTTACACTGGGTTTCTTCTTACTGGCCGAGGTGGACTTGCTAGATTTACTAGATTTGCTGGATTTATTAGATTTCTTGGTCTTAGTCGTGGCAGTCGTCTGCTTCCCGGCAGACTTTTTCCGAGTCTGCTGGGCTGGAGCTGCTGCCACCAGGCATGCCAAGATCCAGAATATCAATAATCGTTTCACGTGTTATCTACCGTATAAAAAATTAAAGAGACAGGAAACGGGTGATGATATCATCGATAGACACCTCACGGTATTTATTGGAGATCATCGTACGAGGTTCCCACTCTGTATCAGATCCTATATGATTCAGGGTCATAGCAAGTTTCACTTCCTTTCCGCCTGTGTTCAACGTAATCATGTGCTTATAAGGGAATTGGTTCTTGTTCAGAGGCTTGAATTCATCATAGTCCCAATTCAACTGTGAGACACCATTCACCTTATCCTTATACTGGATATTGGCCATCTTGATATGGGCCGTCTGCTTATTGACCAGCCAGCTATAATCTAACTTCGAGGCCTCCAGACTGAGAATCATATCACTACCGCACTCCATCATGTTATAAGGACCAGTGCCTCTCTCTTCAGGACCACCAAAGCCCATATTCTCCGGTACGAAAAGCTCATTCCAGAAAAGCGACTGGATCGTATTGAAGTCGATGCCGCTGTTACGGAGGAAGTCAACAGAGATCCAGGGCACTTTCAGGTACTGTTTGTTGATACGGTCCATGATGAGCACATAGTCTTTCGTTAACTCAATACGACCAGCCTCCACGAAGCCGAAGGCCATCAGCTGAAGACGGATCACATCATGACCTGTCTCTTATACACATCTGACGCTGCCGACGAGNNGATTACCTGTCAGTGTCAGTTTCTGCTGTCCGACCTCTACAGAGAACTTTACCTTCGACGTTAAAAACTTTCCCGTCTGGGCATTATCCTGAACATTTGAAATTAAGTCGCCCTTCTTAATTTTAGGATTGGCATCTGTTGTGACATTCTTGTGTGATTTACAAGACACCAACACTAACGGCAAAGCCAATACGGCCACTTTTACAATACTGATCAGTTTCATTCTTTAAAGTATTTTTTTTGTTTGATTTTCTTTTGTAACAGCTGATCCTCAGGCTTCTTCTGCTGAGCATCACGCCAGAGTGAGAGTGCACGTTCCATCTCCTTGTTCAAGGCATAGATGTCGCCCGCATGCTCGATAATCACCTCATTGCCAGGCGTATCTGCATCACCCATATTCTGCAGAGCCTGATCGATGTATATCTTCGCTTCGGAATAACGCTTCTGCATGAAGAGTATCCAAGCGTAAGTATCCAGATAGGTGGCATTCTTCGGTTCTGCTTTCACCGTCTTGAAACTCATGGCCTCTGCCGTGTCCAACCGCTCCCCCCGTTCACTGAGGTAATAGGCATAGTTGTTCAGACAACCGATATTATCATCTTTCCATACCAGACAGGAGTCATAGGCGGCAAAGGCCTCCTCTGCCAGTCCTTTCTGATGCAGGATATCACCCATCACAGCATAGAAATCGGACACAATATGTGGGTCACTGTTATCCGTAATCACGCCGATACCGTTCTGGAACGACGACAAGGCCTTGTCGAGACTGTCGCGCTTATAGTAGGCGATACCCTGATAGTAATAGAAAGCCATCTCATCAGGGTTATACTGACGGGCATCCTGACACAGGGCGATCACACGGTCCAGATCCTCATCCTCCCAAGCATAGCCCACCAATTGCAGACGGGCAGCTGCCTGATCCGGTGCCATTTTCAGCACCTGTTCCAACACAGGACGGATGCTGTCTTTCGGCATCTGCTTCGCACTCATATACGAGGCACAGTAGAAAGCCATTTCCACATCTGCCTGAGGCTGGGCGAGCATCTTACGGAACAGACTCAGCACTTTAGTACTGTCACCGTCAGCCTCACTGGAAGCAATCTCCTGACGCAGCAGATGCACCTTCTCCTCTGGCGTCGCATTCTTGTTCAGCAACACCCGCTCTGTCAGCGAGTCAGCCACCGCCTTATTACCCTGCGACTGGTAGTAGGTACGAAGCGACATCAACACACGGTTGTTGTCAGGCTCCTCATTCAACACCTGATGATAGATGTTCAGCGCCTTCTTGGTCTGTCCGTTCATCATTAGCGACTCACCATACATCGCCAGATAGTTCAGGTCGTTAGGATATTGCTTGGCAAGGGCTTCTATCTCGTCAACGACCGCTTTCTTATCACCCTTACGGGAATAAATCTCACTCTTGGCAAGGGAGAGTCGCTCATTCTTTCCGTCAATCGCCTCCAAACGATTCAGCACACCGATCGCCTGATCATAGTCCTCTACCTGCTGATAGAGCTGGAACAACAACTCCAACATATCCTCGCGATCCTTATTACGGGCATAGATGCCTTCGATCACAGGTATCGCACTGGCATAATCCTGCTGACGGATATAGGTCTGCGCGAGCGTCTCCACATAGATCTCATTATCAGGATCGAGGGCGGCAGCACGCTTCACACACTCGATCGACTTCTCTGTATTCTTTAGGAGTGAGTAATACTGCCCAAGGAAGAAGTATACCTCAGGAGCTTCAGGATTCAATTCCTGACAATGGCGCAACAGGTCAAAGGCTGCATCGTTATTGCCCTTCTCCCGCTGTATCATCGCTTCCATAAAAAACTGGTCATAGGTCTTCAGCTCCTGTGCCTGAACCATCAAACCCAGCAGCATAGCAAGCATCAAAAGCAACTTTCGCTGTATCATCTTACTTCACACCTGTATGACCATAGCCACCTTCACCACGCTCTGTCTCATCGAGCACCTCCACTGGCACGAACTGTCCCTGCTCATGACGAGCGATCACCATCTGGGCGATACGCTCACCGTCGTTCACAACAAATTCCTCCTGTGAGAGATTGATCAGCAGCACACCCACCTCTCCGCGATAGTCAGCATCGACCGTTCCTGGGGAGTTCAACACTGTGACACCTTTCTTCAAAGCCAAACCGCTACGTGGGCGTACCTGGGCTTCATAGCCTGCGGGCAGGGCAATATGCAGACCAGTAGGAATCAGTCTGCGCTCCATGGGTTTCAGTACGATCGGCTCTGTCAAATTCGCACGCAGATCCATACCTGCGCTCAATTCTGTCGCATATGCTGGTAAGGGCTGATGACCCTTGTTGACAACCTTGATTTCTAACATCGTTTTAAAATTTCATTTTAATCACGTGCAAAAGTACGGATTTCTTTCCAATTAGCCATAATTTTCCGAGAAAAATATGGTTTTTTAGCCGAAATTCATTACTTTTGCATCTTGAATATGATGAACTGGCAACAACTAATCTCAAATAAGCGCCTTGGGCAGGAACATCGCCACCCAGAGCGCCATGATGACCGCACGGAGTTCAAGCGCGACTACGACCGCCTGATCTTCTCGGCTCCTTTCCGTCGTTTGCAGAACAAGACACAGGTATTCCCCCTCCCAGGCAGTATCTTCGTACACAACCGCCTCACCCACTCTTTAGAGGTGGCGAGTGTGGGCATGTCGTTAGGTAATGACGTAGCCCAGCAACTCATCAGACGACATCCCGAACTGAAGGACACACTCTTTCAGGAAATCGGACAGATTGTGGCAACTGCCTGTCTGGCTCACGATTTAGGCAACCCGCCTTTCGGCCACAGCGGTGAAAAGGCGATGCAGGCTTATTTCTTAGAGGGAGAAGGTACGGAACTGCAACGCGAAGTATCGTCTATCTTCTGGAACGACCTCACCCATTTCGAGGGTAACTCTAATGCCTTCCGTCTGCTCACCCATCAGTTCAAGGGGCGCCGCTCAGGTGGTTTCGTGATGACTTACTCCACCTTGGCAAGCATCGTGAAATATCCTTACTCTTCAGCGGCTGCCGGCAAGAAAGGTAAGTTTGGTTTCTTCAACTCGGAGAAAGATGCGTACCGCAGAATCGCTCAGGAGTTAGGTATCCCCTGTCTCTCAGAGGCAGGCGAACCCCTCAAATATGCCCGTCATCCGTTGGTGTATCTCGTCGAGGCTGCCGATGATATCTGTTATGAGATCATGGACCTAGAAGATGCCCATAAGCTGAAGATCATCTCCCACGACGAAACCATGCAACTGCTCCTCGACTTTTTTGATGCCGAGAACCAGCAGCACATACTCCAGCGCATCAAGGAGGAAGGCGTGACGGATAACAACGAGAAGGTGGTCTATCTGCGGGCTTGTGTCATCGGCAAACTCGAAAACGAGTGTGTCCGCGTGTTCGTCGAACATGAAGAGGATATCCTCAATGGCACCTTCAGCGGAAGCCTCATCGAGCAGATCAGCGCCTTGCAACAGGAAGCCTACAAACGCTGCTGCGATTTCTCTGTGACGCGCATCTACAAGAGCCGTCCTGTGCTCGATGTGGAGCTATCCGGTTATCAGATCATCCAGACACTCATGCAGAAGTTCATTGGCGCTGCTGTCCACCCAGAGCGTTTCTACTCGAAACATCTCATTAGCCGTGTATCGAGCCAGTACGACATCGATGCCCCCGACCTCGAAACGCGCCTCATGGCGATCATCGACTACATTAGCGGCATGACGGATGTCTATGCCCTCGACATTTATCAGAAGATCAACGGCATCTCCCTGCCAATCGTATAGAAGCAACATGAAGAAAGTCATTATTACATTATGGTCATTGATATTCGTTCTGGGAATGAATGCCCAGATTGTTGACCCTGTGCACTTCACCTCTGAATTGAAGATGGGCGAGGGTACAGAGGCTGAGATCATATTCCATGCAACGATAGACAATGGTTGGCACGTGTATTCCACCGAACTGGGCGACGATGGGCCCATCGAGGCCACGTTTAACGTCGAGAAGATAGAGGGTGTCGAACTTGTAGGCAAGCTGACGCCTGTGGGTAAGATCATCAAGAAGATGGACAAGCTATTCAACATGGAGCTGAAATACTTCGAGAAGGAGGCCACTTTCGTGCAGAAGATCCGCTTTACAAAACCCCAATATGACATCGACTGTTATCTGGAATATGGTGCCTGTAGTGATGCCAGTTGTCTGCCCCCATCAGAGGTCGTTCTGAAACAGAAAGGCAAAAGTCCCACAGTGGGAAGTGAAAAGGGAGAAGAGAGAAGTGAAAAGAGAGAAGTGAAAAGTGAAAAGTCAGAAGAAGGAAGTGAAAAGTCTGAGTCAGACTCCACATCAGTCACATCTCCCACCTCTTTCCATACTCCACTCTCCACTGAAATAGATCTCTGGGCGCCTGTGACGGAACAGTTGCGTGCATTAGGTACTGGTGAGGAACTGGCGAAACAATCGCTGCTGTGGCTCCTGCTGATGGGATTCGTGGCTGGTCTGCTGGCCATCTGTATGCCCTGCATCTGGCCCATCATCCCCATGACAGTGAGCTTCTTCCTGAAACGTTCTAAGAACGATAGTAAAAAAGGAATCCGCGATGCCTTTACCTATGGTCTGTCGATCATCGTAATCTACCTCGGCTTAGGACTCCTCGTGACAGCGCTCTTTGGCAGTGACACGCTGAATGCGATGTCCACGAATGCCGTCTTCAACGTGTTCCTCTTCCTGTTGCTCGTGGTCTTCGCCCTCAGCTTCTTCGGCTGGTTTGAAATCAGACTGCCTGACAGCTGGGCAAACAAGGTAGATACCAAGGCTTCGGAGACCAGCGGCCTGTTGAGCATCTTCCTGATGGCGTTTACGCTGGTACTCGTCTCGTTCTCCTGCACAGGTCCGATCATAGGAATGCTGTTAGTGCAGACTACGACGACTGGCAACTGGCTCGCCCCAGCAGTGGGTATGTTTGGCTTTGCCTTGGCGCTCGCCCTGCCCTTCACGCTGTTTGCCATGTTCCCTTCGTGGTTGAAGTCAGCACCGAAGTCTGGTTCCTGGATGACCACGCTGAAGATCGTGCTGGGATTTATCGAATTGGCTTTCGCCTTCAAGTTCCTCTCTGTAGCCGACCTCGCCTATGGCTGGCATATCCTCGACCGTGAGGTGTTCCTCTCGCTCTGGATCGTCATCTTCGCCTTGTTGGGTGCTTACCTCGTGGGCTGGCTGAAATTCCAGGTGGATGAGATCGGTGGCGAGCTACACAAGCCGATGCCCGTACTCTGTATCATGGGCGGACTGGTATCACTGGCCTTCGCTGTATATATGGTACCAGGTCTCTGGGGTGCCCCCTGTAAGGCGGTGAGTGCCTTTGCACCGCCGATGAGCACACAGGACTTCAACCTGAATTCAAAAGTGGTGGAAGCAGAGTATCTCGACTACGAGTCGGGCATTGAGGCGGCTCGCGCCCAGAAAAAGCCTGTCTTCATCGACTTCACAGGCTTCGGCTGTGTGAACTGCCGTAAGATGGAGGCATCAGTATGGGCTGATGCCCGTGTGGCTGACAGACTGAGCAACGACTTCGTACTCATCTCACTCTATGTGGATGACAAGACGCCGCTGAAGGAGCCGATGGTGGTGACGGATGCCCAAGGCAACCAGAAGACGTTACGCACCATAGGTGCAAAGTGGAGCTATCTACAGAGCCATAAGTTCGGTGCCAATGCCCAACCATTCTACGTGATCCTCGATCCGGAGACAGGCATGCCGCTTACTGGCAGTCGCGGTTTCAACGAGGATGTACAGGCCTATATGGATTTCCTGGACCAAGGACTTAGGAATTTTAGAAGTGAAAAGTGAGAAGTTAAATTTTAGATTATAGAATTTAGAGAATAAGATATGGAACAGACAAAATGCTTGATTATCGGCAGCGGGCCTGCGGGCTATACAGCTGCCATCTATGCCGGACGTGCGAACCTCAGTCCGATTGAATACTGTGGTATGCAGCCTGGCGGTCAGCTCACCCAGACCACTGAAGTGGAGAATTTCCCTGGCTATCCGCAGGGTGTGGATGCCAACCAGATGATGATGGAAATCCGCGAACAGGCGGAGCGTTTCGGCGCTGACATCCGCGACGGTGAGATCGTAAAGGTAGATTTCTCGAAAGCGCCTTACGTCTGCACAACGGACAGCGGCCTGGAGATTGCTGCCGAGACGGTGATCATCGCAACGGGTTCATCAGCAAAGTACCTCGGCCTCGACGACGAGCGGAAGTATAACGGACAGGGCGTGAGTGCCTGTGCCACCTGCGACGGTTTCTTCTATCGTAAGAAGACGGTGGCTGTTGTTGGCGGTGGTGATACAGCCTGTGAGGATGCCCTCTATCTGGCAGGTCTCGCCAAGAAGGTGTATCTGATCGTGAGAAAGCCCTATCTGCGTGCCTCACAGGTGATGCAGCAGCGCGTGATGGAACGGGAGAACATCGAGATCCTGTTTGAGCACAACACATTAGGACTCTTCGGAGAGAACGGTGTGGAGGGTGCCCATCTGGTGAAGCGTAAGGGTGAGCCTGATGAGGAACTGGTGGACATCGCCATCGACGGATTCTTCCTCGCCATCGGCCATACACCGAATACCGCCATCTTCCGCGAGTGGCTGGATACGGACGAGGTGGGCTATTTCAAGAAGATCAACGGCACACCTGAAACGAAGATCCCCGGTGTTTATGTGGCTGGCGACTGTGCCGACCCCGTCTTCCGTCAGGCCATAGTGGCTGCTGGCAGCGGTTGCCAAGCCGCCATTTTGGCAGAACGCTATCTGTTAGGTCGCTAACCACTTAAGATGTTTCTCGGATTTGACTTCTACGCCTGGGTGACAATCGTCACGCTTGTGACAGTATTTGGGATCCTTTTGTTTACCAAACTGCCCACCGACTTCGTATTTATGGGAGCCGTGAGCGTGCTTTATTTCTCTGGCGTATTCACTGCCCAAGAGGCGTTTTCGGGTTTCAGTTCTCCCCCTGTGGTCCTGACAGCGGCCTTGATGGTGGTAGTGGCCGGACTGAAATATACAGGTGTTCTGCAATGGATTACCAAACATGTGTTTGGGGTTCCGAAAAGCTATGCAGGTGCGCTGGTTCGGATGATGTTGCCCGTGACTGCTTTCAGCTTCTTTCTGAACAACACCACCATCACCACACTCTTCATGGGTATCATCAGGTTCTGGTCAAAGAAGTTGGGCATCTCGCCTTCCAAGTTCTATCTGCCCTTGATGTATGCGGCCCTGTTGGGCGGTGCCTGCACCATCATCGGCACCTCGTCGAACATCGTAATCGCAGGCCTTTATTATGAGGAGACAGGAAAGGTGATGAACATATTCACACCGCTGGTTCCTGGCTTATTCTGCGTCATCGCAGGACTGCTGTTTGTCATTGCCGTGCGCAGATGGATTCCTGACAGGGAGTCGTCTGAGGACGCCTTTGAGCATGTTTCTGACTACATTGCCGAATTGCTGGTTCCTTCTGACAATCCCTATATCGGCAAGACCATCAGGGATGCAGGCTTATATCATGTCAAAGGTGGTACCCTGATAGAGATCGTGAGATACGACAGAATCGAGGATCCTTCCGACCCGAATGCTTTCATCCTCGGCGGTGACCGTCTGATCTACTCCGGACAGGTGGATGAGATCCTGGAGCTGAAAAAGACGCATGGACTGGTGACAGCAAACCACCACGTGTTTAAGAAGAGTGAAGTTGACACGTCGCGAAGGTTACGAACGGCCTACGTCACTTACGGCAGTCAGCTGATTGGCACCACTTTCAATGACAACGGTTTTGAGATGCAGTATGGCGTCACGCTGGTAGCCGTTGCCCATGGAGGGAAGTTAAATCCCACTACGCCTCACAAATATGTGCTGACTGCTGGCGACACCTTGCTTTTTGAATGCCCGAGAAGAACGCGATTCAACGAGAAGTCGCTCTCATCGAAGGTTCAGTTCTATTATTCGGATGATGTGGCAAATTATGATAGTCACACGGTGATCTCCTCTGTCATCATGGGTGTGATGATTATTCTTTCTGCCCTAGATATCCTGCCTATCTTACAGAGTGCCATTCTGGCCATTCTGGCAATGGTAGTCACGCGCTGTTGCACAATCAGTCAGGCGATGGACTCCATCAGATACAAGACGATCATCTCGCTAGCAGGCTCAGTAGTCTTGGGTAAGGCAATACAGGAGACAGGTATTGCAGAGCGGCTGGTGACAGCTATTTTGGGCGTATGTGGACACAGTCCTTTTATCATGATGGCTGCCATCTGTCTGGTCGCTGCTTTTATCACGCAGTTGATATCCAATGCTGCTGCAGCTGCTATTTTCTTTCCCGTCATGTTTCATGCGGCCAATGAGGTGGGCCACGATCCGATGCCCTTCTTGATTGCCTTGATGATTGCAGCGAATGCTGCTTGCGCCACCCCCATTGGTTCTCCGTCAAATATGTTGGTTTACGGCCCTGGTGGCTATCGGTTTGCTGATTTCCTGCGCACAGGCATCCCGTTGATGATGGTCATCCTGATTGCCGGACTCTTCGCTGTTTATGTGCTTTATTAGTGCTTTGACCTTCGCTCGAAGGTAGGCTACACCTCGAAATATCCAAATAAATTTGGTATTTCGCTCACTTATTCGTACCTTTGTCCCCTGAAATGAAGAAACTGTATATTGAAACGTATGGCTGCCAGATGAATGTGGCAGACTCTGAAGTAGTGGCCTCCGTCATGCAGATGGCAGGCTATGAAACGACTGAGGAACTGAGTGAGGCTGATGCCGTGTTCCTCAATACCTGTAGTGTGAGGGATAACGCAGAACAGAAAATCTATCATCGCTTAGAGGCACTTGCCGCCGAGCGCAAGAAGAGACATTTAATCATCGGCGTACTTGGTTGTATGGCGGAGCGGGCCCAACAGGATCTGTTGGACAACCACCATTGTGACCTCGTGGCGGGTCCTGATGCCTATCTCTCGTTGCCTGACCTCGTGGCACAGGCCGAACTGGGACATAAGGCGATGAACATCGAACTGTCCACCACGGAGACCTACCGTGATGTGGTGCCCCAGCGCATCGGACTGGGTCATAAGATCGGCGGTTTCGTGAGTATCATGCGTGGCTGCAACAACTTCTGTCACTATTGCATCGTGCCTTATACCAGAGGTCGTGAGCGTAGCCGTGACATCGAGAGTATCCTCACAGAAGTGCGCGACCTGCGCGATAAGGGCTATAAGGAGGTGACACTGCTGGGACAGAATGTGAATTCTTATTGTGGAGAGAGGAGAAAGGCTACGGGTAGGCGAGCTTTGCTCGGGAATGAGGATAGTGGAGAGGACATACGCTTTCCCGAACTATTGAGGCGAGTGGCGGAGGAGGCACCTACGATGCGCATCCGCTTTACGACCTCGCATCCGAAGGACATGAGCGACGAGACGCTGCAGGTGATTGCCGAGATGCCGAATGTGTGCAAGCATATCCATCTGCCCGTACAGAGCGGTTCAGACCGGATCCTGAAACTGATGAACCGTAAATACACCCGCGAGTGGTATCTGGACCGTGTGGCTGCCATCCGCCGCATCATCCCTGACTGCGGACTCTCTACGGACATCTTCGTAGGCTACCACTCTGAGACGGAGGAGGATCACCAGTTGTCGTTGAGTCTGATGCGTGAGGTGGGCTACGACTCCGCCTTCATGTTCAAATACTCTGAGCGTCCTGGCACTTACGCCTCGAAGCATCTGCCCGACGATGTGCCTGAAGAAGAGAAGATCCGAAGGCTGAATGAACTGATCCAGTTGCAGACGGAGATCAGTGCCCTCCAGAACAAGATGGATGAGGGTAAGGAATTCGACGTGCTCGTGGAGGGCTTCTCGAAGCGTTCAAGGGAGCAGCTCTGCGGCAGGACGGAACAGAACAAGATGGTGGTTTTTGACAAGGGCGGTCATCATATCGGTGAGACGGTCCGCGTCCGCATCGTCGGCTCAACGAGTGCCACCTTATTAGGAGAAAACATATGAAAGAATTTATAAACGTCTTGCGGCGATTTGTGCCGCCTTATAAGAAATACCTGGTGCTGTCGGTGGTGTTCAACATCCTCTCGGCAGTACTCAACATCTTCTCGTTTGCAGCCCTCATCCCCATCCTGCAGATTCTCTTCCAGACGAGCGACGCAGAGACGGCCACCAGTCTGATGGCCTGGGACTGGGCCAACATCCAGGCGGTGCTGATGAACAACATGAACTACTACGTGAACGGTCTGATCGCCGAGTGGGGACAGACCACCACGCTGCTTTTCATCGGTCTGTTCCTCGCCGTGATGACATTCCTGAAGACAGGTGCCTATTTCCTCTCGGCAGCCACGATCATCCCCATCCGTACGGGTGTGGTGCGCGATATCCGCAACCAACTCTACCAGAAGATCACTGCCCTGCCCCTGGGATTCTTCTCCGAGGAGCGCAAGGGTGACATCATCGCCCGTATGAGTGGTGATGT
>LXOW01327955.1_pt1 | contig 17670 bp, 20 predicted proteins | sample 1368591 | NCBI WGS metagenome assembly LXOW01 (sample SAMN04884650, study PRJNA319009) | bovine gut metagenome | isolation source: Cow rumen | host: Bos taurus | place: Italy: Legnaro (PD) | collected 2014-07-09 | reverse complement strand
GTGCCGAGCCGCACGCGGCGGAAGTGACCCTTGAGGCCATGCGGATCATCCGCAATCACTTGCAGGTCCACACCTCACTTGGGGTTTCCAATGTTTCGTTCGGGTTGCCCGCGCGCGAATCCGTGAATGCGGTCTTTTTCGCCGCGGCGCTCCAAAGCGGACTTTCTGCGGCGATCATGAACCCTTTTTCCGAGGGAATGATGAAAACCTATTACGCTTATCGGGTGCTCAAGGGACTGGACGAAAACTGCGCGGATTATTTGGCGTACGCCGAGCGGTTTGATACCTCCGCCGAACAAAAAACCGTGCCTTCGGTAAGCGGCACGCTTGCTGACGCCATTCAAAAAGGATTGAAGGAACAAGCGGCGGTTTTGACAGCCGATATGCTCAAAACGCAAGAGGCGATGGCCGTGGTCAACGAAAGCATTATTCCTTCGCTGGATACGGTCGGGCGGCTTTACGAAGAAGGTCGGGCGTATTTACCGCAACTTTTGATGAGTGCGGAAGCGGCAAAAGCCGCCTTCGAAGTCATCAAGCAGAAAATGAGCACCCGATCCGATCAAGAGGAAAAATGCCGCTTTGTGATCGCGACGGTCAAAGGCGATATTCACGATATCGGTAAGAATATTGTGAAACTTCTGCTCGAAAACTATGGGTTTGCGGTGACGGATCTTGGCAAGGACGTTCCCCCGGAGACGGTGGCGGAAACGGTCAAACGCCTGCATGCGCCATTGGCGGGACTCAGTGCTTTGATGACGACAACGGTGCCTGCTATGGAGGAGACGGTCCGTCTTTTAAAACGGGAAGCACCCTGGTGTAAAACGCTGGTCGGCGGTGCGGTTTTAACGCAGGAATACGCGGACAGTATCGGGGCGGATCATTACGCCAAAGACGCGATGGAAGCGGTTCGGTATGCCGAGACCGTTTGGAAAGAGACAGCGAAAGACTGCTGACAGAGCATTCTCGACAGCAATAAGGAGACAGTAAAAATCAATGGATATCAAAGAGAAAGCCTTACAAAAGCATGCTGAATGGAAAGGAAAACTGGAAGTGACCGCGCGTACTTCGGTACGAACCTCCCAAGATCTTTCTCTTGCTTATACGCCCGGCGTGGCGCAGCCTTGTCTGGAGATCCAAAAAGACCCCGAAAAATCGTTTGAACTCACTCGCCGTTGGAATTTGATCGGTGTGATCACCGACGGAACGGCCGTTTTAGGTCTTGGCGATATCGGTCCTGAAGCCGGAATGCCGGTTATGGAGGGGAAATGCGTTCTCTTTAAAGAGTTCGCAGGGATCGACGCGTTTCCGCTTTGTATCCGCTCGCACAATGTGGATGAAATCGTGGAGACGGTTTATCGGATCTCCGGGTCGTTCGGCGGGATCAATTTGGAAGATATTTCCGCTCCCCGCTGTTTTGAAATTGAAAAGAAACTGAAAGAAAAGTGCGATATTCCGATTTTTCATGACGATCAGCACGGAACCGCGATCGTGGTGGCCGCGGCGTTGCTGAATGCTTTAAAACTGGTAAAAAAAGAAATCGGTCAGATCAAATGTGTCATCAACGGCGCGGGTGCGGCCGGTACGGCGATCGGGGAACATCTTTTGAGGTTAGGCGTACAAAACCTTGTGATGTGCGACCGGTTCGGCGCGATTGCCAAAGGCATGGAAGGTCTTTCCCCGGCGCATGCGGCACTGGCGGATGAAACCAATCCGAACGGGGAACAGGGGAGCCTTTCGGATATCCTTCGTGGTGCGGATGTCTTCATCGGCGTGTCGGCGCCGGGGATCGTCACGCCCGAAATGGTTTCGACCATGGCGCCGAAAGCGATCGTCTTTCCAATGGCCAACCCCACACCGGAGATCATGCCGGATGACGCTCTGAAAGGCGGCGCCTACATTGTGGGGACCGGGCGCTCGGATTTTCCCAACCAAATCAATAACGTGTTGGCTTTCCCCGGTATTTTCCGCGGCGCACTGGATGTTCGCGCAACCGATATCAACGAAGAAATGAAAATGGCGGCATCTTTCGCCATCGCTTCGCTGGTTTCGGAGGAGGAACTTGCCACCGATTATATTTTACCGAAGGCGTTTGATCCGCGGATCGCTGGAACCGTTGCTGCCGCGGTCGCTAAAGCCGCCCGCAAAAGCGGTGTGGCAAGAAGATAACGAATGACCCGAAACTACTGTTTTGGCCGGCTTCGGGTCACTCTTGCATTTCGGGCAAAAAAACGGTATAATAGAGAACGAAAATGAGCGGTATGGGAGGGATTTTATGTATGATGAGTTGACCAGGGTCGACTTGGAAAAGATGAAAGAAGAACTTGAATACCGCATTTCGGTGGTGCGCCCTCAAATTCTGGAAGAAGTGAAATTCACAAGAAGTTTCGGGGATTTGAGCGAAAACGCCGAGTATCACGCCGCGAAACGCGAACGCGGCCGTAACGAAAGCCGGATCCGTTATCTGCGTAATATGATCAAAACGGCGGTTCTCATTGATCCGCAAAGCAAAGCGGACGAAGTCGGATTGTTTGACACCGTGGAGTACTATGTGGAAGAAGACGACGCGGTGGAATCGGTCCGGATTGTGACAACGCTTCGTCAAAATTCCCTGCAACGGCTGATCAGCCCTGAATCTCCGCTTGGGAAGGCGTTGATGGGCAAAAAGGTCGGCGACCGGGTGCGGGTAACCGTCAATGAAGAATACGGGTATGATCTTGTGATCAAAAGCCTTCAAAAAGGCGAAGACGACCGTTCGTTGGAAATCAGGAAGTTTTAACCGAACATATTTAGGAGGAAATCATCATGGAAAAAGTCATCGGAAACGGCACAAAAAAACTCATTGCGGCGGCAGGGATCATCATTCTTGTTTGTCTGCTGTTGTGGAATTGTTTTTCAGTGGTCGAACCCGGTCATACCGGCGTCATCGTCACACTCGGCAAGGTCAATGAAAATGTTTTGCAGGAGGGGATCCATGCCAAGATCCCGTTTGTGCAAAACGTGGTGAAAATCGATAACCGTATTACCAAGTTGGATGTTGCCACGGAAGCCTTTTCAAAGGATTTGCAAACCGTTTCCACGACTTTGGCGGTCAATTACCGTGTCGATACGGCAAAATCCTACAGCATTTATAAAAACATCGGTGCGGATTATGAAGTGGTTCTCGTCACCCCCGCCGTTAACGAGGTGTTAAAAGCGATCGTATCCAAATACACCGCCGAACAGAGTGTCACCAACCGGATGTTGATTTCAGAAGGACTGGTAACGGGACTGAACGAAAAACTCAATGATATCGGTCTTTATATCACCGATGTCAATATTATCGACTTTGATTTTTCCGAGGCGTTTATTACCGCGATTGAAGAAAAACAGGTCGCTCAACAACAACTTTTAAAGGCGGAAACCGAAAAGCAGACCAAAATCACCAATGCTCAGGCGGAAGCGGAAGTCAAGGTGACGCAAGCCGAAGCCGAGGCAAAAGCCAACCGGCTTCTCAATCAGGAACTGACCGAAAAGATCATTCAAAAGCAGTTCATTGAAAAGTGGGACGGCAAACTTCCCGTTGTCAGCGGGGAAGGTTCGATCCTTAATATCCCCGAAGAACTTTTTAAATCGGCGGCGGAATAAGAGAAAACCGGAAAACAACGTGTAAAAGGAGAGTATTATGGCAACTGTCGTTTTGTTGGCGCATACGCCCAATCCCGAACATACCGTCGCCGCGGCGGCGAAACTTTGTTACAGCAGTTCGGAAATCACACAACTTCACCGCGACCTGACCGATGAAAAAGCCGCCGCTTTTGTGGAGATGCTTTCGGAAATCGGGCATGAAAGTCCGATTGAGCACGCCTCTTTCACGTTCGGTATCGGGGGCGTTTCGCGGTCTCTTTTAGCGCAGATCACCCGTCACCGTATGGCTTCGTTTTCGGTCAAAAGTCAGCGTTATGTGCGGGAGGGCAGTTTTGCCTATGTCACCCCGCCGGAAATCGAGGCCGTGCCGGAAGCCAAAGCCATTTACGAGGAGATCATGGCGGAAGATCAGCGGCGGTACGACCGGCTGACGGAGATTTTAAAAGCACGCCATCGGGAAACCTTCATAAAGGAAGGAAAAGACGAAAAAACCGCCGATCGACTGGCGGAGAAGAAAGCCATTGAGGACGCTCGTTTTGTTCTTCCGAATTCGTGTGAAACCCAAATGGTCATGACGATGAACGCCCGCTCGTTGATGAATTTCTTCAAAATCCGCTGTTGCCGCCGCGCGCAGTGGGAAATTCAGGATGTGGCCAATCAAATGCTGGCGCTGGTCGTCAAGGTCGCGCCTGAGTTGTTTAAAAACGCGGGGCCGTCCTGTTTGCGCGGCGCGTGCGGGGAAGGAAAAATGTCTTGCGGAAAAGCCGATCAGGTTCGCGCGTTTTATCGGGAATTGAAAAATGGGTAAATTGATTGTCATTGAAGGATTGGACGGAAGCGGAAAATCCACCCAACTGGACCTGCTTTACCGTCGGCTTTCCGAGGCGGGGNNCCCGCCTATGAAAGCGATTCCAGCGCATTGGTAAAACTCTATTTGTCGGGCGCTTTCGGCAGTCAGCCGGGCGATGTCAACGCCTACGCCGCATCCGCCTTTTACACGGTGGATCGTTTCGCTTCGTATAAGACTGATTGGGGCGAGTATTACCAAAGCGGCGGGATTGTCATCGCCGGGAGATATACCACTTCTAACGCGGTTCATCAGGCTTCTAAACTGCCGGAGGATCAATGGGAACCGTTCCTCGATTGGCTTTATGATTTTGAATATGACAAAATCGGGATCCCGAAACCGGACCACGTTTTCTTTTTGGATATGCCGATCGCGGTTTCCCAAACACTTTTAAAGAACCGGTATTCCTCTTCCGGCGGGGAAAAAGATATCCATGAAAAGGATGTTGCGTATTTGGAACGTTGCCGCCGCGCGGCGCTCTTTACTGCACGGTATTCCGGGTGGGAGATCGTTTCCTGCGCGAAGGGCGAAACGCCGCGACCGGTGGAGGATATTTCCGATGATTTAATGGCGGCAGTGACCGCGTTGTGGAAGGGGTAAACGGCATGGTGTATGTGTTTTTGGCGGAAGGCTTTGAGGAATGTGAAGCGTTGGCACCGGTCGATATCCTGCGCCGGGGCGGCGTGGAAGTGCGCACCGTCGGCGTGGGGACAAAAACCGTTGTTGGTTCCCACGGGATCCCGGTCACCTGTGATATCACCGAAGACGAAGTCGTGACCGATGGCTTGCAGGCGGTCATTCTGCCGGGCGGTATGCCCGGCACATTGGGTTTGAAAGCAAGCGAAACGGTTCGTTCGTTTTTAACGATCGCCCATGAGCAAGAACTTCTGATCGGTGCGATTTGCGCTGCTCCCTCTGTGTTGGGATCCATGGGATTTTTAAAAGGCAAACGTGCTGTCTGTTATCCCGGCTTTGAAAACGAGTTGCTCGGCGCCGAGGTCGTGAACGAAAGCGTCGTGCGGGACGGACAGATCATCACCGCTGTCGGCGCGGGGGCGGCCTTTGCGTTTAGTTTGGCGCTTTTGGCGGCGTTAAAGGATGAAAAACAAGCGGAAAAAATTCGGGGAAGCATGAAAATTACCGGCTGACCCGGAAAACAAGTTTCGGAGGAACAACATGGACGAAAAAAACCAAGGATCTTTGCCGTCCGGTGAGGAACAGGACGAATTTGTAATCGGAAAAGGCTTTACCATCCCTGAAGAACAGCCGGTGGATGAGTTGCCGGCTTCTCCGGCGAAAGAAAAGAAAAAATCGTCGGGCGGTGCGCTGAAAAATGTGATTTGGATCTTTCTCATTTTGGTGATCTCAATCGGGCTGGCGTTCGGTGCGATCTATGCCGGTGCGGACTATATGGGGATCGGCTTTGGTCGCGGAGAAGAAACCGTGATCGAAATCGCAAAGGGTTCCAGCACCAAAAGTATTGCCGATGCATTGCAGGAGTCGGGTGCTGTCAAAATGCCGGTTTTATTCCGTTTATACGCGAAATTCAAGCATTTTGACGCAAAGTTCCAATACGGCGTTTATCATTTTAATACCGAATCGGGGTATGAAGCCATCGCGCAGATGTTGATGGAGGAAGGCGCGCGCGCGCAAAGCGTGACCGTGACGATTCCCGAAATGTCCACGGTGGACGATATGGCAAAAATTCTGGAAGATAACGGTGTTTGTACGGCTTCGGATTTCATTGAGGAAGTTCAGCACGGTACGTTTTCCTATGATTTTGTCAAAGACATTCCCGAACAAATGGTGTATTACCGGTTAGAGGGATATCTGTTCCCCGAAACCTATGATTTTTATTGCTATGAATCCAAAGAATGTGCGCATTTGGCGGTGGAAAAAATGTTGAAAACGCTGGATGGGGTCCTGACGCAGGAGGTGCGCCAGAGCATTTCCAACAGCGGGTATTCCCTCCATGAAGTGATGACCATGGCTTCTATTGTGGAATTAGAAGCGGGCGGAACGCCCGATGAGGCGTCGAAGGTCGCGGCGGTTTTCTATAATCGCTTAAAAAGCGACGATTTTATGAAGTTGGAATCCTCGCCGACAAAGAAGTATCCCCACGGTTCCGGGAAATATGATACCTATCAGTGTATCGGGTTACCGCCCGGACCGCTTTGCTCGCCGAGCCGCCGTTCCATTTTAGCGGCGGGGCGGTCAACCCGGAAAAAGGTTTTGAATATTATTACTTTGTGACCGACGCGAGCATGAAGTTTTATTATAACAAAACCCTGGCACAGCATAACAGCACCATTGCAAAACTCAAGAGGGAGAACAACTGGATTGGCGACCTTTAAAATTCCAGAACTCTTATGTCCCGCCGGTGATTTATCACGGCTGAAAGCGGCGGTCGATTTCGGAGCGGACGCGGTATACCTTGCCGGCGAAGAATTCGGCATGCGTACCGCGACCTCCAATTTCGGGGAAGAAGACCTCGCGGCGGGTGTGGCGTATGCTCATTCTCACGGCGTCAAAGTGCATGTTGCCTGCAACACAATTCCGCATAACGACGAGATTTCACGGTTGCCCGCTTTTCTGCAAAAACTTGACGCTCTCAAAGTGGATGCGATCATTGCTTCCGATTTGGGAACGATCGAAGCGGTGAAGACCTATGCGCCGCATTGTGATTTGCACATTTCGGTTCAATCGGGCGTTTGTAATTACGCCGCGGCGACCGCTTTTTATCGGCTTGGCGCGAAACGTGTGGTACTGGCAAGGGAATTATCACTTCATGAAATTGCCGAAATTCGGCAAAAGACCCCCAAAGACTTGGAATTAGAAGCGTTTGTACACGGCGCGGTTTGCGTTTCGTTTTCCGCGCGCTGTTTGCTTTCCGATTATATGACGGGGCGGGACGCCAATCGCGGCGATTGCGCACAACCCTGCCGCTGGAAGTATTCGTTGGTCGAAGAAAAACGTCCCGGCGAGTATTATGACATCGTCGAGCAGGAAAACGGAACCTATCTTCTCAACGCGAATGATTTATGTATGGCGCGGCATTTGGACCGGTTAGCCGCTTGTGGGATCGACAGTTTAAAGATCGAAGGGCGGGCGAAATCCGCTTATTATACCGCGGTCACCGCGAACGCCTACCGTGCGGCGCTTGACAGTTTGTGGGATTCAGAAGGGGAGTGGCAAGTGCCGGAATGGGTGATGGAGGAACTTTCCAAAATCAGCCATCGCACCTATTCGACCGGCTTTTTCTTTGGAAGACCTAAGAACGCGCAAACTTATCAAAACGGCGGTTATATCCGCGATTACGCGGTCGCCGCTGTGGTGACGGGGTATGAAAACGGCTGTATCACGGCAACGCTCAAGAATAAGTTTTTCAGAGGGCAAACGCTGGATTGCCTGGAACCGAAAAGAAAACCGTTTCTGATCACGGCGAATGAACTGTTCGACGGCGACGGAAAACCGATCGAAAGCGCCCCGCACGCGATGATGACGGTACTCATTCCCTTTGAAAGACCGGTTGCGACCGGTGCCTTGCTTCGCATGAAACGGGAGCCTGAATCTTGACAAAAGCAGGAATATCTTGTATATTTTTTTTAATGAAAGCGTTTGATTTTCAGGTAAGCACGGTTTTACGCCGCTTTCAAAACCGATGCTCATTTTATCAAGCGGTAGATTGGAGAAACCATATGGAACAAACAGTCAACATCCCGGCTCGTCAACTTCGAACCAATCGCAGTCTCATCAAATACATTCTTTTAAGCATCATTACCCTTGGAATTTATGAACTTGTGATGATGTCCCACATTTCGGAAGAAATCAATTTGGTGGCCTCTCCCCATGACGGCAAAAAAACCATGCATTTCTGCCTGCTTTTCTTCATTTTTTCATGGTTGACACTCGGCATTGCACCCTTTGTGTGGTTTCACCGCATTTCTGCCCGTATGGGAAATGAGTTAACCCGTCGCGGCATTTCCTATTCGTTCGGCGCTTCTGATTTCTGGCTTTGGAATATCTTGGGTGCGATTATTATCGTCGGTCCGTTTGTGTATATTCACAAGTTTTTGAAAGCACAGAATCTCATCAACGCGGATTACAACCAAAAAGGATGATCACTGCTGTTTTCCCAAACCATACTTAGGACGGTTCGTTTGAACCGTCTGTTTTTTTGGCTTTCCATGCGGTCAGGAGAGGTTCATATTCTCCGTACCGCTTCGGCCGGATCGGCCGTAAAAACGGCGGTTTGTTAAAGGAAAGCACCAAACATTCTCCAATTCCCGGATAGTCGTTTGTAAAGAAAAAACCTCTCAATTCCCCGTTACGGATCCTCTTTTTGACCGTATGATGATAGGAATACATCGTGTGCTCCTTTCGGTAACAGATTGCTTTTATTTTCCCACTTGATAGAGAATTTAATATAACAAAATAGAAATTTTCATAGAAAAGAACCGATCCTATGATGCTCATCATCTAAGGATCGGTTAAAGATGGATGGGGTTTTAATCGGATTTTTCCAAAAAGGAAAACAGACTTGTTAAAAAAACGTCCAAAACGTCATCGGTAGAACCGTAGGATTCATGCTTGGCACCGTGAATTTCTTCAAGGGAACAATTCGGAAAAGCAGCCGCTAATTCTTCCTGCGGTTTCCGATCTACCACGGTATCGTTCTCTGCGACAAACATTTTCACCGGGATGGTCACACGCTCCGGCGCGTGATGAGCAAAAATCAATTTTTTCACGCGCAGGGATTCACCGACCCACCCGTAGGTGGGGGAGTAGTTTTGTAAATGCTTTGTGGAACGTTTGAGCAGTTCGTAATGCTCAAAGCGCACACGGCTGGTGGAGCAGGAATGTTCGAATTCTTCATAACCCGGATATTCCTTCGAAATAAACGCACGTTTTTGGGATTGCCCGAATAAGCGAAGGAAAAAAACGAGTGTTTTGGCAAAAATCAGAGGAATTCCGCCACTTGACGGCACGACCATAGGAGAAGACAACACGGCTTTTTTAAAAAAGGTCGGGTGCTTTTCCAAAAACAGCGTGCCGATGGCGCCGCCCATCGAATGTGCAAAGAGATAAAGCGGTTTGTCTGTTTCTTTCGGAGCGACGATCTGTTCGGTGAAACATTCAAAGTCTTTGACATACTCTTCAAAACGGTCAATATGGGTCAGGGTCATATTGTTTACTTTTCGATAGGAAAGCCCGTGCCCCCGGTGTTCGGGAATATAGACGGAAAATCCGCATACCAGAAAATAATAGGTCAGTTCATGAAATTTTTCACAAGATTCCGTAAATCCGTGGCAGAGAATCACCACACCCTTTTCGTCATCGGCGTGAAAATAGGCAAAATGCAGTTTTTGACCGTCATATCCGGCAAACTCGCCGTCCTGCCGTCGGGAAGAAAGGGTTGGGAGCACAAGGCTTTCCATGTCCTTTGCGTAAGAGGATTCCCGGATCCGTTTGCTGTCTAAAAGCATCCAATCACCTGCTTTCAGGGCTTTCATCGGATTTCATAATCGTCCGATACACTTTTCCTTCGTTATAGAAGAAAAAGATGATGCCGCCAAGCAGACAAACCGCCGCCGCCGAAAGGGCTACAATGCGGTAGCCGAGTCCGATGTCCGAGCGGATCGTGGCGATCGCGGTAAAGAGCAACATGGCAAGGCTTTGTCCTAATTTAAAGGCAAAAGTACGCGCCGCGTAAAACATACCGGAACGGTTTTCGCTGGTTTCAATCGCGTCGCTTTCAGCAATATCCGCCACAACGGCTTGCGGTAAAATACCGAAAATCGCCATAGCAGGCGCCGCGACCGCGCACAAGATATAGCCTTGCACCGCCGCCGGGATCGGCAGATGTTCTCCCATGCTGGCGGTATAGACAAAGCAAATTGTGAAAATCACAAAAGCAGTTAAAATCAATTTTTTCTTTCCGAGTTTTGGGGTCAATTTATTGATCGGAATGTAGAAAATCAGTGAAAGTGCCGTCATCAACACGAAATAGACGGTTGACATGCTTTCATCCAGTTTTAACAGACTGGTGACAAAATAGGGAAGCGCGGTCTGGAACATAGTGATGCCGAGGAAATAGGCAATATCGGAAGCGACAAAGCGCCGGAAATCGCCGTTGCGGAAGGTTTTTAAAAGAGAACGCATGGCGGTGGATTCCGCAGGAGCGGCCTGTACATAGTCGGTTTCTTTAATGGTGAAGACCGGCACAAACAGGCATATCAGCCCGATCACCGCCAGCAACGCAAAGGTAAACCGCATGGCGGTCATGCGATCCATAGAGGTCTCCAAAGCGTCCCAAATCACCGGCGCGACATAGACTAACGCCATACCGGCAATATAGGTAAATGAAATGGAGGTCGAAATGGCCATACGGGTGGATTGCGTGCTTCCCAATTCCGGGATCAAAGCGTTGTAGGGTGTGCAGTACATGGTCATGAACAGATAGAACAAGGTCAACATCACGAAAAGCACCACTGCATTGATCGGCGATTCACTTTGAACGGGAGAAACAAAAGTCAAAATCGTCGCGGCGGCAAACGGAATGGCGGCGGCACGCATAAAAGGAATCCGACGCCCTGTTTTGGATTTGCATTTATCTGACGCCGAGGCGATCAGCGGGTCGGAAACCGCATCAAAAATCCGGCCAAATGCCGTAATGGCGCCTAAAATGGTGGCGATCCCGAAAATGACCAGTCCTTGCGGGATCAAAATCTTTTGCCCTTGTGCGATCAGTTCATCGGCCGGCTGGTAAAAATAAACCAACCAGTTGGACATGATAGCCGCCAAAACCGACCAGCCGAACTGTCCGATGGCAAAACACCAAATTTTTCCGGTAGATAACTGTTTCATAGGTTTCTCCATTCTGCCACCCGCTGGGCGGCATTGTTTTTGGCAAATCGCATAAGTTTACCTCTTTTTTAATATAACATTTTATGAAGATTTCGTCAACCTTTTAACAGAAAGAATTGATGATTTGTGATAGGATCATCTTTTGCACTTGAAATTCCTATTCACCCTGTGGTAAAATAGGCTTATAGATGGGAGGAGTTGTATGATCATCTCAACCAAGGGCAGATATGCGTTACGCGTCATGATTGATTTAGCGGAACACCAAACAGACGCCTTTATACCTTTAAAGGATATAGCCGAGCGACAGGACATTTCCAAAAAGTATTTGGAAATCATTGTGCGTGATCTGGTGAAGGGGAAGTTGATTGCCGGTTCCAGCGGAAAAGGCGGGGGATATAAACTCTGCAAAATGCCGGAGGAATACACCGTCGGTGAAATTTTAAAGCAGACTGAAAATTCTCTCGCAGTCGTGGCGTGTCTTGCCGGGGAGGACGTATCCTGCCCGCGGGCGGCAACCTGCAAGACCCTCTCGTTATGGAGTGAACTCGACCAACTGATACACGGTTTTTTATATTCCAAAAAACTGAGCGATTTCATCGGACAACAGTAAATCAAACGGCAGAAATTGAAAATATGTATTTTACATACGGCGAAAAAGAAACCAAATACTTGAAGGCAAAAGATAAAAAGTTAGCGGCGGTTATTGACCGAATTGGACATCTTGATCGCACCGTCGATACCGATTTATATGCGTCTGTTGTTCATCATATCATCGGTCAGCAAATCACCGCGAAAGCACAACAGACCATTTGGAACCGCATGCGGGAATCGTTTGGCGTCATCACACCCGAATCCATCGGAAACGCTGATATTTCCCGTCTACAGTCTTTCGGTATAACTTTTCGCAAAGCGACTTATATTAAAGTGTTTTCTCAAAAAGTATTGACCGGGGAGTTTGATCTTTCGGCTATTCGCCAAATGTCTGACGAAGACGCCATCAATGCTTTGACAAAACTTTCGGGCGTCGGCAGGTGGACGGCGGAAATGATCCTGCTGTTTTGTTTACAGCGATCCGATGTTCTGAGTTATGGCGATTTTGGTATTCACCGTGGAATGAGAATGGTTTATCGCCATCAAGAAATCGACAAAAAGCGGTTTGCGATTTATCAAAAACGCCTGTCGCCTTATGGGAGCGTGGCAAGTTTATATTTTTGGGCGGTAGCCGGTGGCGCGATTCCCGAATTGACTGATCCCGCAACCCGGATAGGAAAGGAAAAATGACTGATATCAAAAGCGTCGGGCGTGCGCCGTGTCCTGATGAGACAAATTATCATTTCGGAATGGCTGACACCCCATAAAGGAAAGCACCGCTGTTTGGATAGACAACGGTGCTTTTTATCGTTATTCTGCCGAAATCAGTCTAAAGGCTTCATCGCCGGGATAATCATTGGGTAAAAAACCTCAAGAAAAATTATCTTGCCGTATATTTCCTTTTCTTAACTTTTCTTGGTCACGAAATGGTCTAAAACTGGTCTAAAACTAAAAATAAAATTTGTATTGTTTCAGGGACACCTAATTGCTATCGTTTTGATATTTCTGAATTTTAAAAAATAAATGTCGTCAATCTTCTTGTGCGCCGTCAATTTCTTCATAATAATAAGAATAATCAATGCCTTTCATTATGATTTCACGATTGTTGATATCATCGGTCAAAGCATTTTTAATTAGTTCCAAAATTTTATCGTAATTATCAATGCTTTCTTTCATAGCATCAAGATAATCAGTTTTATTGATTAAACTCCAATCCACACACTTTTTTAAATTTTTCTTAAGAATTAAATCGAGCCATATTCTCGTGCTTCTGCCGTTCCCTTCCATAAACGGATGTGTCACATTCATTTCCACATATTTTTTTACGATGTTTTCGAGAGTGTTTTCCGGCATTCTTTCTACATAGTCGAGGGCACCATCTAAATACATTGCAGGTGCAAAAGCAAACCCGCCCTTTGCAATATTAACAGACCGTACTTGTCCTGCAAAATTATAAAGTCCGCCGAAAATATATCCGTGTATTTGTTTTAATCCCTTTGCTGTGCCAACCTCAATGTTATCAATAAATCCGCTTTCAAATAGTTCATACGCTTTTTGCTTGCTCTTTTCATCAAGTGAAGTTTCCAAATTCTTCATCCAACGGGCAAAAACATTCGTTTTTTTACTTGGAACAAGTGCAATTACGGTGTTGATACCTTGTTCATCAACAACATCGGTATTATAAAATTTCCCGTCTTTTGCCTTTAACTTCAGTTGCTTGCAAATTGCAATCAACTGCGGATTTCTTCTTTTAATTGTTGCCCAATACACTCTTGGGTTCGCCGATTTTGTGAGTGCTTCTNNCCACCATTTGGAATTTTCTTCATCCCAAACGGAACGAACCGCAACGCCGTTAAAAAATCTTATTGAGGTTTTTTGAAAACTCTTTTTCATTTTATAACACCTCGTTTATTTACGGCTCATTTTTAAGAAAAATTACCTATAACGGACTAAAAGTGGTCTAAAACACGTTTTTTATACCTTTTGAAAGTCTGCAAACCCGCATAAATAAAGGATTTTGTTAGTCCAACGGCTTCATTGNNGTTCATATCCGTTTATTTCCCGATGTTTCGGACATTTGCAGATTCTTGATTTTGCCGTAACTCTTCATAAGTTTTCATAAAGATTCGGCATTTTGGCGTAGTAATTGGCGTAGTAGTGGCGTAGCGGAATTAAGCATACACCGTTTTCATAAATTCACCCAGCGTACCCATCTCTTTTTTCTTCATATCCTTGGTCACGTCGCAATAAATGTTCATTGTCGTACTGATGTCGGCATGGCCTAACATGTCCTGTATGACTTTTACATTTACGCCTGCGTCACACATTCTTGTAGTAAATGTGTGTCTGAGTGAATGGCAGCTGAACGGCGGGAGCAGGGTGGGATTCTTTTCACCTTTAAGCAAAACTTCATCATTACAGTCCCGAATGATTCGGCGGATCGCTTTATTAAGCGTTCCCTGGTGCTGTACATCACCGAAACGGTTAATAAAGATGAAATCGGTATAGCAATCAACTGTTGCTTTACAAGTCAGTCCTGTTTCTTCCTGATACGCCTTTTCTTGCAGGAAAGCATCCTTAACATAATCAAGCATCATAATGGTGCGTTCGCCGGCCTTGATTTTCGGGGTGTTGATGCTAAAAGAACATCCATTTCCACCGCCGTGATTGTAGTACACCAATGTATGATTGACATGGATTATTCCTTCATCAAGGTCAATATCACACCATCTGAGTCCTACGGTTTCACCGACGCGCATCCCTGTTCCAAGCATGACTGCAAACACCGGATACCAATGGTTATACTGCGGATGATTTTTGAGAAAATCAATAAACAGCTTTTCTTCGTCCTTTGTCAGTGCCTTGCGTTTTTCCACCTCAAAATTGTGGGATTGCTTTAATTCTTTGAGCATACCGTCAGACGGGTTGATGCGGATATATCCGTCATCCACTGCCAAATCAAACACCTGATGCAAAACCGTATGAACATTGTCAATGGTCGCAATCGTAAGTATTTTTTCGTCTGCAAGCCGGTTATAGAAGCGTTTCACATCGGATTTAAGAACTTTTGAAATGCATAGCTTACCGAAAGTCGGACGGACAAACATATTGTACATATACTTGTAGTTTTGAAAGGTATTATCTTTCAGCCCTCGTTTCAGATCGCACCACAGGTCAAAAACATCATTTACGGTCTTTGTACGGTTTTCTGTTTTGATACCGTCGTGTTTATCCATAATAATCTGTTCTTCTTTTTCACGCAGTTCTTCAAGAGAACCTGCATAGATGGAATGACGCTTACCGTCCGGGGTACTCCACCGGTAATCATAAATACCGTCGGGACGCTGTGTTTCGCCTTTGCGAAGCGTAACCCTGTCCTTATCTAATCTTCTGCTTTTTCCTTTCTTTGATGCCATATTTATCGAACTCCTTTCAATACCTGTCAGCATTGAAAAGCATTCGACACCGCATATATTATAGCGTAACTACGCCATATTTGCAAGTCCTCTTTCCGCCGCTGACAGGTACATAAGAGAAAAATTATTGTGAATTATCAGATCGAATACGATTTCTCAAGATATTCGTCCAGCTTCTTGCGTTTGATTAAACGCTTAGTGCCAACCCATAGCACAAACTCACAATGTTCATCATTAGAAAGTTTTCGCAGTTTGTTAATACCGATGTTTGAATAAGCAGCTGCTTCTTCCAAAGTCAGATTGCTTTTTTCATAAATAGGCACTTCATATTTCATGAGGCACGGCCTCCTTTGTCCTAAATTACCCCCTTTCTGCCGGAGGCGTGGCATTGTCTTTGTTTCATAATTGAAATTTCTCCTTCATAAATTAGAATTTACACTTCCTTAGGAATTACCGCTGATGCAGCTTGTGTACAAATCGAATGACCTACCGTTCACAACGAATGGCGGGCGGGGAATACTGCTTTTGGCTGTACCTTGTGTTTTTAGATATAAATTGGACATGTTCTCTCTCCTTTCGCACAACCGGGATTTGATTATTTTTAATCAGAGTTATGTATAAAGGGCAGCCATGATTAAAATAAGCTGTCCTCAACATTTATCGAGGCGAGCAAAAAAATTTGATATAATGAAACCGATACCACCAGTACTTTTTAAAGAATTTATGTTTACATTCATTGAATCCGCAAATACAATGCAGCATAAAAATCTTTAAAAACTACGGATGATATCGGCTTTACTTTCTTAAACATTATATTCAATTTTCACGCAGATTTTTCATCTGCAAGTATACTATAACATACTCTTCTTTGCTTGTCAATACCCCTAAAATACGGTAAAAACAATGGTTTTCGACATTGATAGGTTGTAAAGATTTGTGTAGAGTTATACAGTCCCATGTAGCGAACTCATGGAAGAATAATTTTTTAATAAATTATTTTTATCTGTGCAAATAACCGATTTTTAACAGTAAAATGTTCGAATCGTCCAGTTTCTCCATATCGTCCAATAAACCCATTTTTACTGGGTTTATTGGACTCTCCGAAATAAATGGACATGACAAACGTCCATTTATTTTTTACAGTCCATTTCAATCGGGACAAAAAAGAGGGGTAGAGATTTTCTTGCAATTAGTTGGCAGAACCTACTGTCATATTTGTTTTACAAATGTGCTCTTGCTATCCCACATTTTTATTGCACTTCAAAAGATGCTGTTTTTTCTGCAATCTTATCAAAATTTTTTGAATCCGTTTGAATACATTTTAATCTACCAGAATTTTCACTGGTTAGTTCGGCTGATCTAACTTTTTTAAATTGAATAGCAATGTCTTGGCTAGAATTGAATATGCAGTCCTTGCACATATAATGAAAGAACCGCCTATTATTCATAAGAAAGGCGGTAACATTCTAATACTTCGTATTTAAGAACTTTTCAACTTCTATAATAAATCTTTTAGAGTTTTCAAGTTGTTCTTCGACTTCTTCCTTCGATNNTGCTTCAACAAGGCCGTCAATCATAGGAGAAAGATCCTTGGGTAAAAGCTCTGTTTTCAAGTAATTCTTTCTGAACTCTGCAATAATACCGGAGTGCTTTTTGGAATCAAATCCGTCTAAAGCCAACACCGCTCTCATTGCAGAAAATACTGCGTAGTATGAACGGTTGGCAACTGTTTTATAATCACCAAGCTTCATAATTTCATCAGCATAAGCAATTCGTTCTTTCGCAATATCAAGACGAGTTTTAGAAAGACTCAGTTTTTCTTCAGACAGCAATTCTAATTCCCTCTTTCTTGACATTAGCATAAAAAGGAACGGCTTCCAAATACTTATTGAAGGTTTCGGTGTCCTTTAATGTTACGGTAACTACAACATCATGAAGAAGACCAAGTTCGGAAGTAAGTGATATAAAAGGCTTTTTATNNCAATATCAGATTCAGAAGTTTGCTCTCCTCTTGCGTATGAACCATACAAAAGCGTTGAATCAAGTTTGTCTCCAAAAACAGACTTAGACAAGGAAGCCACCTTTTCAGTAATCTCTGTTAACTGGTTTTTCGTACACATTAAATCACACCCTTTCTTCAAACTCACAAGTATATTATACTCATTTTCATAAAATAAGTCAACCGTGTTGATTTTTATCAAAAATATTTTTTCCACAATCTTATCAAGATTTCTTTAAATCCGTTTGAATGTAGGCTCTATAATAAATGTTGGGGTGGCGAAATAGAGCCTACAAAAGCTGTCTCTTATACACATCTGACGCTGC
>LXOW01042772.1_pt1 | contig 17677 bp, 11 predicted proteins | sample 1368591 | NCBI WGS metagenome assembly LXOW01 (sample SAMN04884650, study PRJNA319009) | bovine gut metagenome | isolation source: Cow rumen | host: Bos taurus | place: Italy: Legnaro (PD) | collected 2014-07-09 | reverse complement strand
TCCATCATCCATCTTCCATCATCCATCTTCCATCATCCATCTTCCATCATCCATCTTCCATCGACCCATGACTCTCGCCCTCTTCCAACAACCCATCTGCTGGGAAGACCCTGCTGCCAATTTCCGCATGGTGGAACAGCAGTTGGCTTCGCTGACCTCGCCTGTCGACATCATCCTGCTGCCCGAGACCTTCTCCACGGGTTTCAGCGACAATATGGCACGCATGGCTGACGCTCCGGAGGGACCGACGCTGGACTTCGCCCGCCGGATGGCGGCCCGACACGATGCGTTGTTCGTCGCTTCCTGGACGGTTCGCGACGCGTCGGGTGCGGTCTACAACAGGCTGCACTGGGTGCGCCCCGACGGCACGTTTGGTACTTACGACAAGGCGCACACCTTTCGGATGAGCAGCGAGGCCAGTCAGCTGGTGGCGGGCCGACAGGCGCTCTGCTTCGAGTGGCGCGGCTGGCGCATCCGTCCTGCTGTGTGCTACGACCTGCGATTTCCGGTATGGCTGCGCAATCGATACGATGCCGCTGCCGACCGTCTCGACTACGACCTGTTGCTGGTCTGCGCCAACTGGCCGGCATCGCGTCATCAGGCATGGTCGACATTGTTGCGTGCCCGTGCCATTGAGAATCAGTGCTACGTGGCGGGCGTCAACAGGGTAGGGGACGACGGTGTCGGCATCCACTACGCCGGCTATTCGGCTGCGGTGGACTTCAAAGGTGAAGACAGGGTGGTGTGCCAGCCCGACGCACCGGACTTCCAGTGTGTCACGCTCGACAAAGAAGCCTTGCAGACCTTCCGTTCCCATTGGCCTTTCTACCTCGATGGGGATGGTTTTTCAATTGCCAATTAGCCCAATTATCCCAATGGGTCTAATTAGTCCAATATGTTCAATAAGTCTCAACAAATCAACCCTCCAACTTTTAAACACTTAAACCCTAAAACCCTCCAACCCCTCCATGGAACACCGATTAGGTTTTGACCGCATACGAGAGATGTTGCTCGACAACGCCACCAACGAACTGGCGCGGCGCATGATACAGGAACTTGCCTTTATGACCGACTACGATGCGGTGTGCAACGAGCTGGATCTGACGGAGGAGATGCGGCATATCCTGCTGATGGCCGACGGCTTCCCGATGCAGGACTACCTGGATGTCAGCGAGCTGCTGGTTCGCCTGCGCACTCCGGGCAGCACGGTCACCTGTGAGGAACTCTTTGCATTGAAGATTTCATTGCAGACCATTGCGTCACTGCTGAACTTTCTATTGCCGGACGACCGCAAGGCGACGGCCGACGGCAATACCGACAACAAACCCGCCTATCCCCACCTTTCGGCTTTGGCAGCCCCCATCGAGTATAACCCGGCATTGAGCCGCGAATTGGATAAGTTGATTGACGACCGTGGCGAGCTCTACGACAATGCATCGGAGACGTTGCTCGACATCCGTCGACAGATGGCACGCAAACGTAGCGAGGTCGATGTGCAGGTGGCACGTGCGTTGGCGCACGCCAAGCATGAAGGATGGGCTCCTGCCAACGCGGAGGCCACCATCCGTAACGGTCGCCCGGTGATACCGATGCTCGACACCCACCGTCGCAAGATGCGCGGCATCATCCACGACGAGTCGGCGTCGCGTCAGACGGCTTTTGTCGAGCCCTCCGATGTGGTGGAGCTGGGCAACGACCTGCGTCAGCTGCAGTTCGACGAACACCACGAAATACAGCGCATCTTGCTGCAGACGGCCGACCGCCTGCGGCCACAGTTGCCGCAGCTGATGGAGGCCTACACCTTTCTGGCCAAGATGGATTTCCTCAGGGCAAAAGCCCAGGTGGCCATCCAACTGCACGCCGTCCGGCCCATCGTCGACCGCGACACCCGCATCAACTGGATCGACGCGCGCCATCCCTTGCTGCACCTGGGCACGGCGGCGCAGCGCGATGTGGTGCCCTTCAACCTCTCGCTCGACACCCACCAGCGCATCCTGATTGTGTCGGGTCCCAACGCTGGCGGCAAATCGGTGCTGCTCAAGGCGGTGGGTCTGTTGCAGTATATGTTGCAGTGCGGTCTTTTGGTGCCCTGCCGCGAGACATCCGAGTGGGGCATCTTCGACAATATCTTTATTGACATCGGCGACCAGCAGTCCATCGACGACGACCTGAGTACCTACACGTCGCATCTGCGCAACATGAACCACCTGCTCGAGGTGGCGACGCCGCGCACCCTCTTCTTGCTCGACGAGTTGGGTGGCGGCACCGAGCCGCGCGCGGGCTGTGCCATCGCTACGGCATTGCTGGAAGAGCTCTGCGAGCGTGGCTCGCTGGGTGTCGTCACCACCCATTACGCCGACCTCAAGCAGTTGGCCGACGAGCACGAGGCGATTGTCAACGGCGCCATGCTGTTCGACACCACGCAGATGCGTCCGCTCTACAAGTTGCGGGTGGGTCTGCCCGGCAGCTCTTTCGCCTTTGAGATAGCCAAGAACGTGGGTTTCCCGCAGGCGTTGCTCGACCGCGCCTCGGAGCATGTGGGTGGCGCCATCCTCAACTTCGAACAGCAGCTGCAACAGCTGGAGGCCGACAAGGCGGCGCTGGAACAGAAGAGAACCGAGGTACAGCTGGCCGACAGCTTCTTGGCTGAGGTGATTGCCAAGTACGAAAAGCTCAACAGTCGGCTTGAGACAAAGAAGCATGAGATTATCTCCCAGGCTCGCACCGAGGCACGTCAGATATTGGCCGACGCCAATCGAACGGTGGAGCGCACCATCAGTGATATCCGCGAGTCACAGGCCGAGAAACAGAAGACCCAGCAGGCGCGACAGCGGCTGCAGGAGGAGTCGGAACGTCTTGCCTCTCAGCAGGAACGCCACGACGACGAACTCAGTCGTGCAGTGCAGATGCAGACCCTGCCCGCCGCTCCCGAACCCGAGGTCGAACAGCTGGACGCCAGCCTTCCCATCAAGGTGGGCACCATCGTGGGCATCGACGGTCAGCAGACCTTCGGACAGGTGATGGAGATACGCGGCAAAAAGGCGGTGGTGGAAAGCAACAGTATGCGCATGACCATTGCACTGGACCGACTGACGGCGACGGCCAAGAAACATCTGCCGCGCGACAAGAGCAGTCGCAGCGAGGGCCGCTTCCAAAGCGTCTTCGACGACATCAACGAAAAACGCAAGTCCTTCTCGCCCAAGCTGGACATCCGCGGCCAGCGGGTCGACGAGGCCATCGACAATCTGCAACATTTTTTCGACGACGCCCGACTGCTCAGCGAGCACGAGTTGCGCATCCTCCACGGCAAGGGCTATGGCATCCTGAAACAGGCTGTGCGTCAGTGGCTCCACAGTCAACCCGACGTGACGGATGTACGCTCCGAACACCTCGAACTGGGGGGCGAAGGCATCACCGTCGTACAACTGAAATAAGAGTTTTCTGCAAGAAATAATTGATGAAAGGTACAATATAAAGACCCCACATCCGTTATTTTGATATTCTATCCCTCTGTTGAATTTATCAATCAAAAAATAACCCCAATGAAAAAGTTATTCCTTTTACCCCTTGTGGCGGTTCTTTTCGCCATGGTTGGTTGTACCAAAGAAGAAACGGTCATTGTGCAAAGCAGTGCGTATGTCTATACAGAATACCCGCAGGTGAAGGCCAACGAGTGGGTGCCCAGCTATGATTTGCACCCGGATGGTACCTATACCACCAATTACCTCTATTACACCTATCAGAACGATTACATCAACCAGAATCTGCTGAATGACAGTTTCGTGCTGACCTACTACATCGACGACAACAACTACGATGTGCCGCTGCCCGCAGTGATTACCAGTGCCGACGGTCTGCATTCCGCCTTGATCCGTTACGATATACAGCTGGGATCGGTGACCTTTATCCTGGAGAGCCTCGATGGCGACTATACTGCCTTGCAGAGCTTTATCCCCGCTACTATGTCCTTCAAGGTCTGTATGATGATCAATCAGTAAGGTCGGTTGTTGCGAATGGATTATGAGAGCGTTTCACGTTGATGAAACGCTCTTTTATTATTTAATAAAAAAATCGTAATTTTGCAGATAATTTTCATTTGAAATAATAGACCTATGTTTACAGATGCCTCTAAATTCGTCGGCGAAGGCCTTACTTACGACGATGTTCTTCTCATCCCCGCTTATTCCGAGGTGATTCCCAGCGAAGTCACCGTTGCGTCGCGCTTCTCGAAGCGCATCATGCTCAATACGCCGTTGGTTTCGGCAGCCATGGACACCGTCACCGAGGCGGCAATGGCCATTGCGATGGCCCAGGAAGGCGGCATTGGCGTGTTGCACAAGAATATGAGTATCGAGGCGCAGGCCAACGAGGTGCGCAAGGTGAAACGTGCCGAGAACGGCATGATTATCGATCCCGTGACGCTCGACAAAGAAGCCAAAGTGAAGGATGCACTGCGCATCATGGAAGAATACGGCATTGGAGGCATCCCCATCGTGGACGAGAACAGGATGCTTATCGGCATGGTGACCAACCGCGACCTCCGTTTCGAGCGCGACATGGAGCGTCCGTTGAGCGAGATCATGATTACCAAGCTCATCACCACCCATGTGGGCACCACCTTTGCCGAAGCCACCGATATCCTGCAGCAGCACAAGATTGAGAAGCTGCCGGTGGTCAACGAGGAAGGCCAGTTCATGGGTCTCATCACCTATCGCGACATCATGAAGACCAAGGAGCGCCCGATGGCTTGCAAGGATAGCAACGGCCGTCTGCGTGTGGCTGCCGGTGTGGGCATCACGCCCGACATGATGAACCGTGTCGACGCGCTGGTGAAAGCCGGTGCCGACGCCATCGTCATCGATACCGCCCACGGCCACAGCGCCAATGTGGTGAAGGCGCTCAAGTCGGTGAAAGCCAAATATTCCGATATCGATGTGGTGGTGGGTAATATCGCCACCGGCGAGGCTGCCATCATGCTGGCCGAGGCGGGTGCCGACGCCATCAAGGTGGGTATCGGACCTGGAAGCATCTGCTCCACCCGTATCGTCGCCGGCATCGGTGTGCCGCAGCTCACAGCGGTCTGCGAGGTGGCGGGTGCCCTGAAGCAGAAAGGCTACGATGTGCCCATCATCGCCGACGGCGGCATCCGCTACAGCGGCGACATTGTCAAGGCCCTCGCCGCCGGAGCCAGCACCGTCATGGTGGGCTCATTGGTGGCCGGTACCGACGAGGCACCAGGCGAGACCATCATCTATGAAGGCCGCAAGTTCAAGTCGTACCGTGGCATGGGCTCCCTCGAGGCCATGCAGGCGGGTAGCAAGGACCGTTACTTCCAGGACAAGGAGACCGACGCCAAGAAACTGGTGCCCGAAGGTGTGGTGGGACGCGTCCCCTACAAGGGTACCCTCAGCGAGATTCTCTACCAGCTGGTTGGTGGTTTGAAGGCCGGTATGGGCTACACGGGCAGCCCCAACATCGCCGCGCTGCAGAATGCCAAGTTTATCCGCATCACCGCCGCCGGTCGCACGGAGAGCCATCCCCACGACATCACCATCACCCGCGAAGCCCCCAACTATTCTAGATAGCATTTAGCAGCTAGCAGTTAGCAGTTAGCTTTGCCCATTAAACCCATTAGACCCATTAAACCCATTAAACCCATTAAACTAAAAGCAGCTTAATGCGAAAGTTTTTTCTTTTCCTTATAGCCGCCTCTATTGTCGCACCTTCGTTTGCACAGCAGTCTGACGACCCCGTGCTGGTGGAGATAGGCTCACAAAAGATTCGTCAATCGGAGTTCAAACGCGAGTTTCTGCGCTCCATCGGACAGGACCCCGCGGCAGCACCTACCGCCTGCACCTACGAGAAACGGCAGAAGATAGAGGAGTATGCCCGTCTGTTCGTCAATTTCCGCACCAAACTGGCCGACGCCTACGCACTGGGTTACGATACGATGCCTTCGCTGGTGCGCGAGTTGTCGACCTATCGGCAGGAGTTGGCGCAGCCCTATCTCATGGATTCCGCCACGCTGAAAAACATCATGCAGGAGGCGTATGAGCGCAACCAGTATGCGTTGCACGCGGCCCACATCCTAATCCATGTCGAGCAGAAAAACGACACAGCCGAGGCTTACGAGATGGCCATGGAGGCCTATCGTCGCGCCGTGGCCGGCGAGGATTTCTATGAATTGGCCTCCGAGATGACAGTGCGCCAGTTGACGGACCAACAAAAGCTGCAGTACCGCAAGAATCCGTTGGAAGGTGACCTCGGATGCTTCACCGCGTTCGACATGATATATCCTTTCGAGTCGGCGGCCTATGCGTTGCAGCCGGGCGAGGTCTCCAAGCCCGTCCGCACACGCTACGGCTATCACATCATCAAGCTTTTCTCCAAGACGCCCTTCTTCGGTCAGGTGTCGCTGCGCCACATCTGGGTGGCGGAGACACCGATGGCTTCGCGTAGCGAGTCGCGCATCCGATTGGCCTACAGTCAGCTGCAAAATGGCGAGGATTTCGCAACGGTTTTCAATAACTATAGCGACGACGCTTCGAATACCGATCATCCGGGCGGCTTGATGTCGAACTTCGTCTGCAGCCAGCTGCCGCCCGAATATGTGGAGCAGTTGTCCAAGCTGCAGAACGAGGGCGACTATTCCGAACCGTTCCACACCGGTTTTGGTTGGCATATCGTGCAGCTGGTGAGCCGCGAGACCATCCGTCCGCTGGAAGACATGATGCCGCTCTACAAGCAGCGTATGTCCCACGATTCGCGCAGCACGATGCCGCGCGAAGAATTTATTGTCCACAACTTGGACAAATACCATTTTGTCGACTACACCAAGACCAACGGCAGCTGGAAGCAGACGGAGGGAGGCTGGCAGTTCATCCCTGCCACCAAGAAGACGAAGCATCCCAAGCCGGCCTCCTCGCTCGACGCGGTGGTGGCTATCGCCACCGATTCGCTGTTCGACAAGCGCTGGGTGTTCGACAGCACGGCGCTGACCGACCACCGTCCGCTGATGGAGATCGACGGCATACGATACACCACCGACGATTTCTGCCGTTACCTGGCGTTGAACCAGCAGCTGGCGGTCCGCCGCAGCCTTGCTTCCTATATTGCCATCCGCTATCAGAACTTCATCGGCGACATGGTGACCCGTTATGTCGACAGCCGTCTCGAGACCGATTATCCCGAGTTCCGCGAGGTGATGGAGGAGTACCGTCACGGTCTGATGATATTCGCCTACAACGACGAAATGATTTGGAAGGTGGCGTCGGCCGACACGGTGGGTCTGCAACAGTTCTATGAGGCCCGTCAGTCGCAGATTAGCTACGACAACCCCGACGACGCGGTCTATTTCTGGAATTCCCGAGCCCGTGTCAATGTCTACACCATTGCCGACAGCGCCGAGCTGGCACCCGAGAAGGCAATGAAGCTGATGGACAAAGCCGCCCGCAAACATTGGGACTCCAGCAAAATCCGTGAGGAGCTGCAGAAAGCCGAGAAGGGTGGGAGCGAGGTCTCCCTGCGTCTGGAACTCTATGAGGATGAACGCCAGCATGTGCTCTCCTCCAACGAGTGGCGTGTCGGTGTTTATGTGCATCCCGGCAAGGATAAGGGCTACCAAATCCTGCAGGTGGAATCGATAATGCCGCCTACCGCAAAACTGTTGAGTGAGGCGCGTGGCTATTATATCAACGACTACCAGAACGAAATGGAACGCCGTCTTGTGGAACGTCTGCGTGAGAAATACAACGTGGTGTTCCATCAGGACGTGCTGGATGAAATTACCTATTAAGAATGAAACGAATACTCATACCCATCCTCCTTGCCGTGCTGCCGTGCTGTGCGGTGGCGCAGGAGGAGATGATTGTCGACCAGGTGGTGGCGGTTGTCGGACAGAATGTTATCAAGCTCTCCGACATTGAGAACAGCTATACCCAGATACGTATGCGCCAGGGTGCCGGCAATGCGCAGGAGAACCGTTGCCGTATTCTGGAGAACATCCTGCTGACCAAGCTGATGGTCCACAAAGGACTGGTCGACAGTGTCGAGGTGGCCGACGAGGATGTGGAGCAGCAGGTGCAGTACTACCTGAAATCCTTTATGCGCCAGTATGGCGGCAAGGAGGGGCTGCGTCAGGCTACAGGCTATTCCTACGACGAGTTTCACGATATCTATTTCGACCTGCTGAAAGATCGCATCCTGAGTCAGCGTGTGGAGTACAACCTGACGCAGAATGTGAAGATTACCCCCGCCGAGGTCGCCGAATACTATCGGCAGATACCGGCGGACAGCCTCCCCACGATTGCCGAAAGCTACGAGCTGGCGGAGATTGTGCTGCGTCCCAAGGTCTCCGAGGAGGAACGCGACCGCATCCGTATGGAGTTGAACAAGCTGCGTGAGCGTGTGCTCAACGGCGAGAAATTCAGCATGTTGGCTACCCTCTATTCGCAGGACCCCGGTTCTGCCAAGAAGGGTGGCGAGTTGGGTTTCTTCACTCGTGGCGATATGGTGGGTGAATTCGAGGCGGCGGCTTTCGCCTTGAAACCCGGCGAGGTGTCGCCGGTCATCGAGACCAGCTACGGTTTCCATATCATCCAACTCATCGAGCGTCGCGGCAACACGGTCAATGCCCGTCATATTCTGATGAAGGCACAGCCTTCGTCGGAGGACCTGTTGGCGGCCCGTATGCGTCTCGACAGCATCGCCCACGAGATACAGCTGGGCAACATCACCTTTGAGGAGGCGGCACGGAAATATTCCGAGGCCGACAGTCGATTGGTGGGCGGCACCATGGCCAACCCCAATACGGGTGTCAACAACTTTACCAAAGAGGAGTTCACGGCGCTCTATCCGGGCATCGCCATCAGTGGCATGAATGCAGGTGAGGTGTCGACGGCAGTCGCCATGCAGGACGACGAAGGACAGTCGGTCTACCGCATCGTCTCGCTGGTCAAAAAGAGACCGGCACATGTCGCCAACCTCAACGACGACTACGACAAGATTTACAACGCCGCATTGCAGGAGTCCAAGAACAAGAAAATCATGGAATGGGCGTCGCGCATGATTAAAAATACCTACGTCTACGTCACCGACGACTACAAGCAATGCGACTTCCAACTGCAATGGTTCTGATTGTAAAACTAAAAAGTAAAAACTAAAAAAGCAGTTAGCAGTTAGCGGTTAGCGATAATATTGTTTAGGTGTTAAGATGTGAAGATGATAATATCCCAACTTCACAATTTCACAACTTCACGATTTCACAACTTCACAATTCACTATTCACAATTCACGAATTTCAATTTTCAATTCGAATGTCCGATTCTCAGATACTCAACCAACTGTCGGCCGATTATACACGCATGCGCGACGAGATAGCCAAGGTCATTGTGGGCCAGGATGCCGCTGTCGACAGTCTGCTGACGGCGGTCTTTTCCGGTGGTCACTGCCTGCTGATAGGTGTGCCGGGATTGGCCAAAACTCTTCTTGTCAACACCCTGTCGCGCACCTTGGGCTTGCAGTTCAGCCGCATCCAGTTTACACCCGACTTGATGCCTTCCGACATCACGGGTGCTGAGATTTTGGACGAGAACCGTCGCTTCAAATTCGTGAAGGGTCCCTTGTTCGCCAACATCGTGTTGGCCGACGAGATCAACCGTACACCGCCCAAGACCCAGTCGGCGTTGCTTGAAGCCATGCAGGAACATGCGGTCACCGTGTCGGGTACCTCCTATCCGCTGCCGTCGCCCTTCTTCGTGCTGGCCACGCAGAACCCCATCGAGCAGGAGGGCACCTATCCGTTGCCCGAGGCACAGCTCGACCGATTCATGCTTGACGTGGTGCTCGACTACCCTTCGTTCGAGGAGGAACTGCAGGTGGTGAAGACCACCACCGTCGACCGCGACAGTAACATCGACGTCGTACTGTCGGCCGATCAGATTATGGAGTACCAGCGGATTATCCGCAAAATGCCCGTCGTCGACAACGTGTGCGAGTATGCCGTGCGACTGGTCACGTCGACACGTCCCAGCAAAGGCGCACAGCACGACGCACAGCGCATCGCCGACAAGTATGTGTCGTGGGGTGCCGGTCCGCGTGCATCGCAGTATCTTATAATGGGTGCCAAAACCCATGCAGCCTTCCACGGTAAGTATGCGCCCGACATCGAAGATGTGCGCGCCGTCGCCGTCGAGGTCCTGCGTCACCGCCTGGTGCGTAACTACTACGCCGAAGCCGAAGGCGTCACCACCGACACCATCATCACCGAGCTGATGAAAATGTGAAGATGTGAAAATGTGAAGATGTGAAATTGTGAAAATGTGAAGTTGTAAAAATGTGAAAACCCTTAACACCTTAACACCTTAACATCTTAACACCTAAACAACTCAACCCCTCAACATCTCAACATCTCAACATCTTAACATCTTAACATCTTAACAACTCAACACCTCAACACCTCAACCCCCATGCGCCGCCTTCTCCCCATCCTCCTTGTCTTTCTGACTCTCACCCCTCTGCTCAACGCGCAGCCGGGTTTCTATATCCCTGGCAACACACGTGTCAAGGATATGCAGAAAGCCCTGCAGGATCCCGAGCAATTCGCGCTGCTCTTGCAGTTCTCGGGCAGAGACACCTCGCTGACGCTGTCGCATCTCGACTGGCTCGATTCCGCCTATGGCATCGCCTTCGACATGCAGAGTCAGCGCTTCTACACCATGCGCGTGGAGGCTTTTGCTGCCGACTCGGCGGTGGGTCAGGCGNNGTATAAGAGACAGCTTCTACACCATGCGCGTGGAGGCTTTTGCTGCCGACTCGGCGGTGGGTCAGGCGTGGGCCGACGCGGTGGTGCGCTACTTTGCGCGCCGCTCGCGCATGCCGTTCCCGGTGCGCTATGCCGTCAACCCCATCCATTGCGCCTGTATGGGCGACACCACCGAGCTGGTGCGCTACGAGGTGCCGATGACTGTGGAATCCTACAACTATGACGCGTTGCCCGAGAGTCGGCGGGTGCTCAACAAAACGGTGACGTTGAAAGATGCCGTGCTGCTTACCTTCACCCACAACCCCGACGCAAGCCTGGGTGCCGCCCGCGGTTGCTATGTGCCGGCGCACGACAGCACCATCCATGGCTACTACACCGAGCTGTCACTTAAAAAGGGTTCCCTCTATTCCGTCGACGGCACCAAAGACTCCTGTCCTTCCAACGTCTCGGTCACCATTGAGGAGCATCTGGACTACCGCGCCGTCGTGGAGCGCTACTTCCTCATACCGCACAAACGCAACATCCTGGTGCAGTCAGGCTATGTGGTCTTGCATACCGACTCGCTGATGCCTGTTCACGAATGCCGTCAGGCGCTGCCCGACTCCATCACCATACAGCTGCCCGCCACGCAAGAGCAGTGGGACAGCAAGGTGCGCTTCTTCGCCAAGCGTTATACCGACAAGGGCGTCGAGTACCGCTCGCTGGCCACCAAGAAGGTCGTCAACAAAAAAGTGGGCACTATCCACATCAAAGCCGCTATCAATCTAACACAGTTTGACACTATATTTCTGGGTAAACGAATCAAGGAGAGCGAGTTGGATGACTATTTTTATGAGGTCGACAACAACCGTGATGTCGGCGCTTTCACCGTGGGTAAAAAGCACTACGTGGCCTACCGCATGGATCGCCACGGCGAATACGAGATGAAGAAAGACTTGCGTCGTATGTTCCGTATCGTCGAAGAGGCGGAAGACCCCGAACCCACTGCCCCCACCATCGAAGAAGACGATGATTTCTAATCCCTTCACCCCTTCACATCTTCACATCTTCACATCTTCACATCTTCACCCCTCAACCCCTCAACCCCTCAACAACCCCCTCAACAACTTCACCCCTTCACCCCTTCACATCTTCACATCTTCACAACTAAACAACTCAACCCCTCAACCCCTCAACCCCTCTCCCATGTCCTATCTCCAAACCGATGTAACCAAGGTTACCACCCGTGTGTTACAGAATATGAAGCACCGTGGCGAGAAAATCGCCATGCTGACGGCTTACGACTATTCCATGGCCAAGCTGCTCGACAGCACCAAGATAGATGTCGTCTTGGTCGGCGACTCCGCTGCCAACGTCATGGAGGGCTATGATACCACGCTGCCCATCACCCTTGACGAGATGATTGTCTACGCCTCCTCTGTCAAGCGTGCCATCCGTCGTGCCCTCGTCGTCGTCGACATGCCCTTCGGCACCTACCAGGGCAACTCCAAGCAGGCTCTGGCCTCCGCCATCCGCATCATGAAAGAGACCGGCGCCGACGCCGTCAAGCTCGAGGGTGGGGAAGAGGTGCTGGAATCCATCTCGCGCATCCTCTCGGCGGGCATCCCCGTCATGGGTCATCTCGGTCTGACACCGCAGAGCATCAACAAGTTCGGCACCTATGTCGTCCGCGCCACCGAGGCCGACGAGGCCGAGCGGCTGGTTCACGACGCGCAGGTGCTCGACCAGGCGGGCTGTTTTGCCATCGTGCTGGAGAAGATTCCGGCGTCGCTGGCCGAGAAGGTCACCAAGCTGATTTCCGTCCCCACCATCGGCATCGGTGCCGGCAGTGCCACCGACGGTCAGGTGCTTGTGCTGCAGGACATGCTGGGCATCACCCAGCAGTTCAAACCTCGCTATCTGCGTACCTACGGCACTTTCGGCGACGACATCGCCCATGCCGTCAAGCAGTACATCGCCGACGTCAAAAGCGTCAACTTCCCCAACGAGAAAGAGCAATACTGATCGCGGTGATCGATCTCGGCCACAGCAACCCCTACTTCACCTTATCCCAGAGGTAAGCCCCGCCGTAGGCGTCGCTGTACGCCAGCGTCTCCGCATCCACAAAAGTAACGGTGTAGTGCTTGAGAACCACGCCTCCCATTTGTATAGTTAGTGTGATCTCCAGTTCGTTGTCGACCATCTTCCAATGAAAGGTCTGCGCCTCTTCGCGCGTCACGTCGTCGTCCGTGTCCCAGCAGAACCCTGTCCCGTCGGAACGGTATACCCAGTGTTCGCCGCCGTGTCGCCATTCGCCTACCAGCAGGGTTGGGCTGTAGATTTTCGTCGGTTTCTTCCTTAAAACACGCAGATGGGTCGTCTGTGCGCTGTCGTGTTGGAGCGTGTGGCGTCCGCCCGCTGCTGCGCTTGGGTCTGCCGTTGTGCCGGCTTCAACCCCTGCTGTGTCTGCATCCCCCGCGTTGCCCGATTCCGGCCACAGCGTGTCTCCGCTCTCCGCCCCCTGCCGTGGCTCTTTAGGGTGGCAGGCCGCCAGCAACAGCACGGCTGCCACGATAACGCCCCACCGCCTCATAGTCTCACTATTTTAGCGCTTACGCCCTTGAACTGTGGCATGGTCTCGCCCACGTCGGCGCCGATATAGGTGGGGTCGCACACCGTGTAGCGCCGTCCGTCAACGACGAAGTAGTCGCCTTGCACCTCTTCTGGAAACGCCACGGCGGTGCCCAGATGTCCCGGCCAGTGTACCAGCACCACATCCAGCCCCAGCAGGTCGCGCACCAGTATGCTGTAGACGATGGTGCGGTCCTCGCAGTCGTTCTTCGGGTAGTAGAAGCTCTCGTCGCCGAACAGCGGACGCTCATAGCCGAACTGCTCTTGGTCGGTGGCATACTGGAAGGCGTGCTGTACGAAGTCCAGCAGCATGTTGGCGGCCTTATGCTTGCTCTTGCCCTCGATCTGGCTGCGCAGGACGGGGTAGAGGGTTGCCTTCACCTCGTTGCTGAAGCCCGCCAGCGAGTAGTAGTCCCATGCGTCGCTCAGCGGGTAGTCGTTCAGGAAGTTGATGAGGTTCTTGTCCACCGCCACCTCGGCCTGCATGGTTCCGAAGCGCTTTCCCGAGAAGCTGCGTTTAGACTGTCGGTTGCCGTTCAGTGCGGGCAGCTCGGTCAGCAGGATGTTGGCCATCTGTTCTTTGGGGAAACTGACGGAGCATACATAGATGCTTTTTTGTCTGTTTTTACTGAGGACGTAGTGTTTTATTCCGTCAAGGGTGATATAGGAGTAGTTGTAGATAGAACGGTTGAACGGCACCAGCAGCACCAGTCTGTCGTCTTCGCGCGCCATCCGCACGCGGTAGCCCGACTGGGCGAAGAGGTACATCTGCAGCAGCACCGCCTCGTTGCTCCCTTTCCCCAGCAGCTGTTCGCTCATGTTCTGCAGCAGCTGCAGGTAGCCCCAGTCGGCCAGGTGCAGCGCTTCGCGCTGTGCCAGGCAGTCGTGCAGCAATCCGTCGTACTTCTCCTGTGACAGCTCTTGCCAGGCTTTGGCTATGCTGTTCTCGTCGGTGCCAGATAGCCTGAATTGCAGACTCCTTTTGTCGGCGTGCACGTTGCACAGCGTGCTGTAGAGATCGAACTGCAGGGTCGGTACTTCGGGCTCTGGCTCAGGGATCGGTGGCAGTGGCTGCGGTGTCGGTCTGGCTGGCGCGGGCTCCACCGTCGACTGTGGCAGCCGTATGGTGGTGGGTATGCGGTCGGGGACCGGTGCTGGCGGCCTGGGTGCGGGAGGTTCCGCGGGCTTTGGCTCGGCCGCCTGGATGCCCATGTGTGTCCATGCCTTCTGTACCGCCTGTGCATATTCCTCGTTGGCCTTCTTGCGGAACGCCGCATACTCTTCCATCGCCTTGCGTTGCGCCTCGCTGTATTGCTGTCTGGCTTTGTTACGTGAGTTCGCATACTGCTCGCGCATCTGCTGCCGCTGCCTGTTGAATGCGTCGCTGTTCACCTGCGCAGTCGCCGTCGCAGCCAGCAGCAAGGTCGTCAGGAATAGTGCCGATTGTTTCATCAAATGTGTTGTTTAGTAATAGTAAAAGATTGCTATTATCCGTTTCGTCAAAGATTTTTCTTTTGCCCCCATCTCTCTTTTTACTATTGTTTGTATAGAATTAGTTTTCTATACGGATGGGACGTACTTGTATACTATAATAATCTCCTGTATTATCAGGAATGCATTCTACATCTCCTCTATTAAAATTAATGCCGTGATGTAGTGGGGCGGATCCTCCTACGGTACTTATATCACAAGTTGTACTAGTCCAGATTATATCTCGGCCAAAACCACCGATGGCATTTCTGTCGTTGTACATTTGTAAAAGCTCATTTTTAGTTGGTAAACGCCAGTCGGTACATCCGTACAAGGTTAGATTATTGCAATACGTATTGGCATCATCCCAGTCCAATGTGTTGTTCGCAGTTGGCGCTACTCTGTATGTGTGGCCGTTATATTGGAAGGTTGGCAATTGATCATATGGCTGTGTCACCGTAACCTGCTCTCCGTATGATGTTCCATTGGCATTGGTGGCATAAGCCCTTACGTAGTACATACCGCTACCGTTAGGTAGGCTGAACTGCGAAGAAAAATAGCCTGTGCCACTCCCATTGGTAGTATGGCTATAGGTGCTTGTTAGGTCGGGGTATGGTAACGGACNNCCGTGACAGAAAAGCCTCCGTCGGAAGTTACATTTCCGCCAGTCGCTACTGTGCTGCCCGTCAGTGTCGGGGTGGTGGTTGTTACTGTGGGCAAGCCATCACCCGTGGTGAAACTCACCTGTTCTCCGTATGCTGTACCTGTACTGTTGGTAGCGTATGCGCGGACATAGTAGGTGGTTCCAATTGAAAGGTTGGTCAATGAGCCGTTGAAACTACCCGTGCCGCTCCCTTCATTGCTATGCGTGCCACTAACTGTTGGGTATTGTGATGTACTCCAACAGAACCCTTTTGCTGTCACTGAAATGCCGCCATCAGTTGTTACATTACCGCTACATACGGCCGAGGTGGCAGTAATATTGCTTACAGTGCCGGTGGACACCTGTGGCATGCCGTTGGTAGTTGTAAATGTCTGCTCGGCACCATAGACGGTGCCTGTGCTGTTGGTGGCGTATGCTCGGACATGGTAAGTGACACCTGGAGTGAGGTTGGTTATGTTAGCAGAGAATGTACCTGTTCCTGAACCATTGGTTGTATGCGTGGCGTTGATATCAGGATTGCCTACGGTGTTCCAACAGACACCGCGGGCAGTCACACTAAAGCCACCGTCAGAGGTCACGTTTCCTCCACAAACGGCGGTGGTGGCAGTCACATTACTCACCGAGCCAGTGGTTACCTGCGGCATACCACTGTTAGTGGTAAATGTTTGCTCGGCACCATAGACGGTGCCGGTACTATTAGTAGCGTAGGCACGGACATGATAGGTGGTACTGGGGTTCAGATTGGTCAAATTGGAGGTGAAGGTGCCGTTGCCATTACCATTATTGGTATGGTCACCGTTGAGGTCGGGATTGCCGACGGTGTTCCAGCATACACCACGTGCCGTAACGGCAAAGCCTCCATTGTTACTGATATTGCCACCGCTCTTAGCCGAGTTGGCAGTAATGTTGCTCACTGTGGTGGTAGTGATTGTCGGTAGACCACTGCCGGTGGAGAAGGATTGTTGCGTGGAGTAAGCAGTGCCAGCCTGATTGACGGCAAAGGCGCGTACATAGTATGTAGTAGAGGGCTGCAGACCAGTTATTGTTGCGGTATAGCTCCCGTTACCCATTCCTAAACTCATCTGTGAACTTTCAGTCGTAGGGTATTGGGTGGTGGCCCAACAGAAGCCTCGTGAGGCAATTGGAGCCCCACCGTCATCGGTGATATTAGCTGTACAAGTGGCCGATGAAGCCGTGACGTCGGTCGGTTCGGACAACTCAATGGTGACGTTGCCGCTTGGAGTGGTAAATGTCTTCTCAGAACCGTAACTTGTGCCTGATTGGTTAGTGGCGTAGGCACGAACATAATAAGTAGTTCCGAGATCAATACCGGTAATATTGCTAGTGAAGCTACCGTTGCCACTTCCGTTGGTGGTGTGCCGGTCGTTGAGGTCGGGGCTTCCCAGAGTGTTCCAGCAAACACCGCGGGCGGTAACGTTGAAGCCTCCATTGTTAGTCACGTTTCCACCGCTCTTGGCTGAGGAAGAAGTAATATCTGTTACATTTGTGGTCGTCACCGTGGGCATACCGTCATTTGTGGTAAAGCTGACTATATTGGAAGAATAGTAGGTGCCGTTGCGGTTGGTGGCGTAGGCACGGGCATAGTAGGTGGTCGAAGAGAGAAGGTTCGTGATGTTATGGCTGAAGGTTCCTGTTCCAGATCCATCTTCGGTATGGTCTCCGTCGATATCGGGTGTCTGCGAGGTACCATAGCAGATGCCACGTGCAATCACAGGACGACCACCGTCGTCAGTAATATTGCCACCCACAGTGACCGACGATGCAGTCACGCTGGTCGGTTGTGATGTGGTAATGGCTACGGTGCCACGGAAAGTGGCCTTTACTACCAACTCATTGCTGCCGTTGCCTGATGTGATGTAGAGGAATGTGGTGTTGACTCCGTCGGCCAATGCCACACGATCAATTCTCACCGTTACCGGGACGGTCTGTCCGGAAGGGATGTCGTTCTCCAAACCCGATACGTTAGTAATCCACTCGCATTCATGACTTGCCGAACATGACAACTTCTCTGTTCCGTTATTGAAGATATTAAACGTTTTGACGGTCACCGACTCCTCCTCACCGAAGTCAAGTGTATCTAGTTGACTGCCATTCATGTCAACAATTTGCAGTGAGGCAATCTGCTTGCGCATCTGCACATCGCGTTTTAC
>LXOW01161387.1_pt1 | contig 17679 bp, 12 predicted proteins | sample 1368591 | NCBI WGS metagenome assembly LXOW01 (sample SAMN04884650, study PRJNA319009) | bovine gut metagenome | isolation source: Cow rumen | host: Bos taurus | place: Italy: Legnaro (PD) | collected 2014-07-09 | reverse complement strand
CCCCCAGTGAGAGCCCGGAGGCCAGTGAGTCGCCCGCCCCTAGTGAGAGCCCGGAGGCCAGTGAGTCGCCGTCTCCCAGCGAGACGCCCGAAGCCGGCGAATCCCCAACCCCCAGCGAGAGCCCGGAGGCCAGCGAATCCCCCACGCCCAGCGAGACGCCCGAAGCCAGCGAATCCCCGTCTCCCAGTGAGTCTCCCGAGGCCACGGAGAGCCCGGAGCCTACGGAGTCCCCTGAACCCACCGAGACGCCGGAACCCACGGACACCCCCAAGCCCACAGCTACGCCCAAGCCTACGGCCACCCCCACCAAAAAGCCCACGGCTGAACCGGCCATCCGGCTCAGCAAGGGCGACGTCAACGGGGACCAGCTGGTCTCCGCGGCGGATGCGGCGCTGATCCTCCGCTACTGCGGCGGGCTCATCGACCTGGAGGAGTATCAGCTGGAGGCAGCGGACATGGACGGCGACGGCCAGGTGACCCAGGCGGACGCCAAGCTCCTGCTGCAGAGCATCGCCAAGAAGCTGCTGTGACGGAACGGAACAGAACACGAAAGGACCCGGCCCCGGTCGGGCCCTTTTTGCGTCCTCTATGCAGAAAAAGCTTGCGCCCACGGAAAAATGTGATATACTATTACGGTTTGTAAAAGAACTAAGGCTTTTTTTCGAGGAATAACAATGGAGATCAGAAACGTTGCGATCATCGCCCATGTAGACCACGGCAAGACCACCCTGGTGGATCACCTCCTCCAGGACGCCGGCGTGCTGCGCCGCAGCGAGGTGGGCGTGGACCGCGTTATGGACAGCGGGGATCTGGAGCGGGAGCGGGGCATCACCATCCTGTCCAAGAACACCGCCGTCAGCTATGGGGACGTGCGCATCAACATCGTGGACACCCCGGGCCACGCCGACTTCGGCGGCGAGGTGGAGCGCATTTTGCAGATGGTGGACGGCGTGCTGCTGCTGGTGGACGCCTTCGAGGGCTGCATGCCCCAGACCCGATTCGTGCTTAAGAAGGCGCTGGAGCTGGGCAAGGTGCCGGTGGTAGTCATCAACAAGGTGGACCGGGCCGACGCCCGCCCCGACGAGGTGGTGGACGAGACCCTGGAGCTGTTCATCGAGCTGGGCGCCACCGCGGAGCAGCTGGACTTCCCCATCGTCTACGCTTCCGCCCGGAACGGCATGTCCGGCTACGAGCTCGACAAGCTGGAGCACAGCATGAAGCCCATCTTCGACACCATTTTGAAGGCCATTCCCGCCCCGGCCATGGACGACACCGCGCCGCTGCAGATCCTCTTTTCTACCATCGACTATGACGATTACGTGGGCAAGATCGGCGTGGGCCGCATCGAGCGGGGCGTGGCCAAGCGGGGCCAGAGCATCGTCCTCTGCGGCGGCGAGGACAACAAGGTCCGGCCCGCCAAGATCTCCCGGTTGTACCGCTTCGAGGGACTGCATCGGGTGGAGGTGGAGGAGGTCCACGCCGGCGACATCCTCTGCATGGCCGGCGCCGAGGATTTGAACGTGGGCGAGACCGCCTGCGACCCCAATTGCGTGGAGCCCATGCCCTTCGTGCACATCGACGAGCCCACGGTCAGCATGCTGTTCAAGGTCAACGACAGCCCCTTTGCCGGCCGGGAGGGTCGGTATGTCACCAGCCGAAACATCCGGGAGCGGCTCTTCAAGGAGGTCAAGACCAACGTGTCCATGCGGGTGGAGGAGACCGAGACCACCGACACCTTCAAGGTCAGCGGCCGCGGCGAGCTGCACCTTTCGATCCTCATCGAGACCATGCGCCGGGAGGGGTACGAGTTCGCCGTGACCCGACCCAAGGTCATCATGAAGGAGGGCGAAAACGGCGAGATGCTGGAGCCCATGGAGGAGCTGACCATCGACGTGCCCACGGAGTTCATGGGCCCGGTCATGGAGAAGCTGGGGGCCCGGAAGGGCGAGATGACGGACATGACCGCTATCGGCGACTACAGTACCCGGGTGAAGTTCATGATCCCCGCCCGGGGGCTCATGGGCTATCGGAGCGAGCTGCTCACCGACACCAAGGGCAACGGCGTCATGAGCCACATCTTCGCCGGCTACGACACCTACAAGGGGCCCATCGAGAGCCGCAGCAGCGGGAGCCTGGTAGCCCACGAGACCGGCGATACGTCCAGCTACGGCCTCTTCTACGCCCAAGAACGTGGTCGCATGTTCGTAGGCCCCGGCGTCCCGGTGTACGAGGGCCAGGTGGTGGGCGAGAACGCCCGGGACGAGGACATCGTGGTGAACGTGTGCAAGAAGAAGCACGTGACCAACATGCGGGCCGCCGGCTCCGACGAGGCGCTGCGGCTGACGCCTCCCGTCATCTTCACCCTGGAGCAGTGCTTGGAGTTCATCGCGGACGATGAGCTCGTGGAGGTCACGCCCAAGAGCATCCGCATGCGCAAGAAGATCCTCAGTAAGGAGCAGCGCATGAAGTTGGCCGCCCGGGGGATACAGGTGTAATATCGGGAACAGGAATAATAGACCTCCTTTTGGCGCAGGCTAAGACCGAGACCAAAAAGGAGGTTTTTCAAATGGAAAAGAAACAGACCATCGGCTGCGACGTGACCAGCTGCGTGTACAACCATGAGGGCGTCAAGTGTGACCTCGATCACATCGAGGTCAGCTGCTGCGGCGAGAGCTGCGGCCGGGAGAACGAGAGCCTGTGCGCATCCTATCGGGGCGAGAAAGTGTATGAATAAGCCGGTCTGACCAGGACCTGCGCCCTTCCTGCGGGAAGGGCGTTTTTGTATGGGGCGAAACCACAAAATATTGGGCGGAGCCCTTTTTCTTTTCCTATTATAGTTTACAAACAGATCAACATATGGTATAATACGTTATTCTACTGGGGGTATGGGCTTTTGCGCATAACCGGGCTGAAACTGCATAATTTCCGCAACTACCAGGACCTGGAGGAGGCCTTCGAACCGGGGCTCACCGTGTTCACCGGCCTCAACGGGGCGGGGAAGACCAACGTCCTCGAAGCCATCTTCCTCTGCGCTCTCGGCAGGAGCCACCGGACCAGCCGGGACACTGAGCTCATCATGATGGGGGAGATGGAGACCATGGTCCTCCTGAACCTCACCACCCGGGGCGGCAGCCGCAGCATCCGGGAGGAGCTGACCTTCGGCGAGCGCAAGCGCATCTTCCTGGACGGGGCCCCGGTGGCCCGGTCCGGCGAGCTCATGGGCTGCCTCAACGTGGTCATGTTCTCTCCGGAGGACCTGGTCCTGGTCAAGGGCGGCCCCGCGGAGCGGCGGCGGTTCATGGACATGGAGATCTCCCAGCTGAAGCCCGCCTACTACTACGACCTGCAGCAGTACAACCAGGCCCTGAAGCAGCGGAACAACCTCCTGAAGGAGGGTATGGAGACCGCCGGGGACATGCTGGAGCTGTGGGACGAGCAGCTGAGCCGCCTGGGTGCCCGCATCGAGGTGGCCCGAGCTGCCTTCTGCCGGGACCTGAAGGAGCTTTCCGGGGAGCTCCACGCTCACATGAGCAGCGGCAGGGAGGAACTGCGGGTGGATTACGAGCCCAACGTGCCCCTGGGCGACGAGGACCTTATCCGGGAGGCCATCGCCGACGCCCTGGTGGGGAACCTCGATAAGGACCTCATCCGGGGCTTCACCTCGGCGGGCCCCCACCGGGACGACCTCCTTTTGGAGCTCAACGGCTGCGATGTGCGGACCTACGGCTCCCAGGGCCAGCAGCGGACCACGGCCCTGTCCCTGAAGCTCTCCGAGATCGCCCTCATGGAGCGATTGCGGCAGGAGAAGCCGGTGCTCCTCCTCGACGACGTGTTCTCGGAGCTGGACGAGGGGCGGCGAGAGCTGCTGTTGTCCGCTATCGACGGATGCCAGGGGTTCATCACCTGCACTCACCTCGCTGAGCTGGGCGCGGTCCAGGATCAGCCCCTGCAGGTATTTCGGGCCGGGAACGGCCGTTTGATCGAAGTATAACAGTTTTATCGCAACGTAAAGGAAAGAAAGCATGGAAGACATTCGCAACGAAGTGACAGGAAGCTACGACGCTTCCCAGATCCAGGTGCTGGAAGGGCTGGAGGCCGTGCGCCGCCGCCCCGGCATGTACATCGGCTCCACGGACGAGCGGGGCCTCCACCAGCTGGTGACCGAGATCGTAGACAACAGCGTGGACGAGGCTCTGGCGGGCTTCTGCACCCATATCGAGGTGTTCATCCACGAAGACAACGGCGTCACCGTCCGGGACAACGGCCGCGGCATCCCCGTGGGCTACCATGAGAAGACCGGCAAGGACGCCCTGGAGGTGGCCCTGACCATCCTCCACGCCGGCGGCAAGTTCGGCGGCGGGGGCTACAAGGTCTCCGGCGGTCTCCACGGCGTGGGCCTTTCCTGCGTGAACGCCCTCTCCGAGAAGCTCCGGGTGGAGGTCCGCCGGGACGGGAAGCTCCACGTCCAGGACTATTCGAGGGGCATCCCTCTCGACAGCGTCCACGTGGAGCCCGGCGAGGTCTCCGAGACCGGCACCACCGTCCATTTCTGGCCGGACCCAGAGATCTTCGACACCCTGGAGTTCGACTACGACACCCTGAAGCGCCGCCTCCGGGAGCTGGCGTTTTTGAACGCGGGCCTTCGCATCACCTTCACCGACGAGCGGGTGGAGCCCCACCGCAGCCAAAGCTTCTGCTACGAGGGCGGCATCCGGGAGTTCGTCACCTTCCTCAACAAGAACAAGGAGCTGCTGCAGCCCGCGCCTCTCTACTTCTCCGGCGCCCGCATGGAGGGGGAGGTGGAGACCGCCTCCGTGGAGGTGGCCATGCAGTACAACGACGGCTACAACGAGCTGATCCTCACCTACGCCAACAACATCGCCACCCACGAGGGCGGCTCCCATCTGGTGGGCTTCAAGGCGGCCCTCACCCGGGTGGTCAACGACTACGCCCGGAAGTTCAATTTCCTCAAGGCCACCGACGCCCCCCTCTCCGGCGACGACATCCGGGAGGGCCTCACGGCCATCATCTCCGTGAAGCTGGAGGAGCCCCAGTTCGAGGGCCAGACCAAGACCAAGCTGGGCAACGCCGACATCCGCCCCCTGGTGGACGGGGCTGTGGCCGACAAGCTCTCCGAGTACCTGGCCGAGAACCCGGCCCAGTCGAAGCTCATCATCGAGAAGTGCATCACCGCCTCCCGGGCCCGGGACGCGGCCCGCAAGGCTCGGGAGCTCACCCGGCGTAAGTCCGTCCTGGACTCCGCCGCCCTGCCCGGGAAGCTGGCCGACTGCCAGGAGAAGGACCCCAGTAAGTGCGAGATATTCATCGTGGAGGGCGACTCCGCCGGCGGCTCCGCCAAGATGGGCCGGGACCGCACCATCCAGGCCATCCTGCCGCTGCGGGGCAAGATCCTGAACGTGGAGAAGGCCCGGATGGACCGGATGCTGGCCAACAACGAGATCCGGGCCATGATCACCGCCTTCGGCGCGGGCATGGACTCCGACTTCGACGAAACGAAGCTCCGCTACCACAAGATCATCTGCATGACCGATGCGGATGTGGACGGCAGCCATATCCGGCTCCTGCTCCTCACCTTCTTCTTCCGGCACATGCGGCCCCTCATCGAGCACGGATACGTGTACATCGCCCAGCCGCCTCTCTACCTCGTGAAGCGGAACAAGTTCCAGCGGTACGTGTACACGGATGAAGAACTGGCGGCGTGCCTGGACGAGATCGGTCGGGATCCCAAGCCGGAGATCCAGCGGTACAAGGGCCTCGGCGAGATGGACGCGGAGCAGCTCTGGGACACCACCATGAACCCGGAGACCCGCATGATGTTGAAGGTGACCATGGAGGACGCGGCCCAGGCCGACGGTCTCTTCACCCTGCTCATGGGCGACCAGGTGGAGCCCAGAAGGGACTTCATCATCGCCAACAGCAAGCTGGTCACCTATCTGGACGTGTAAGAGGATACGGATATGAGCGAAAACGACAACAACAACGGCATCCAGAACGGCGGCATCGTGGCCCGCACGGTCCCCATGCTCCTGGAGCATGAGATGAGCAAGAGCTTCATCTCCTACGCCATGGCGGTCATCACGGACCGGGCCCTGCCCGACGTGCGGGACGGTCTGAAGCCCGTCCACCGCCGGATCCTGTACGATATGCACGAGCTGGGCATGCAGCCCGACAAACCCTTTCGAAAGAGCGCCCGCATCGTGGGCGACGTGCTGGGCAAGTACCATCCCCACGGCGATTCCGCCGTGTACGACGCCATGGTGCGCCTTGCCCAGCCCTTCAACACCCGCTACATGCTGGTGGACGGCCACGGCAACTTTGGCTCCGTGGACGGGGACGGGGCGGCGGCCATGCGATACACCGAGGCCCGGCTCTCCAAGATGGCCACCGAGATGATGGCAGACATCGACAAGGACACGGTGGACTTCGTACCCAACTTCGACGAGACCCAGCAGCAGCCCGCCGTGCTGCCCGCCCGGTTCCCGAACCTGCTGGTGAACGGCTCCGGCGGCATCGCCGTGGGCATGGCCACCAACATCCCGCCCCACAACCTGGGCGAGGTCACCGACGCCCTCTGCGCCATGATCGACAACCCGGACATCACCGTGGACGACCTCATGCAGTACATCCCGGGCCCCGACTTCCCCACGGGCGGCATCATCATGGGCCGCATGGGCGTGGCGGAGGCCTACCGCACCGGCCGGGGCCGCATCGTGGTCCGGGCCAAGTCCGAGATCGAGCAAATGAGCGCCAACCGGAGCCGGATCATCGTCACCGAGATCCCCTATCAGGTGAACAAGGCCCGCCTGGTGGAGCGTATCGCGGAGCTCGTCAAAGAGAAGAAGGTGGAGGGCATCTCCGACCTTCGGGACGAGACCGACCGGGAGGGCACCCGCATCGTCATCGAGCTGAAGCGGGACGTGAACGCCCAGGTGGTCCTCAACAACCTCTACAAGCATACCGCCCTGCAGGACACCTTTGGCGCCATCCTCCTCGCTTTGGTGGACGGGGAGCCCCGGGTGCTGAACCTTCGCGATATGCTCTACTACTATCTGGAGCATCAGAAGGACGTGGTCACCCGCCGGACCCGGTACGACCTCAATCGTGCCCTGGAGCGGCTCCATATCCTGGAAGGCCTCATCATCGCCACCGACAATATCGACGAGGTGGTCCAGATCGTGAAAACATCCGCCAGCGCCCAGGAGGCGAAAGCAAGGCTGTCCGAGCGCTTCGGCCTCACCGAGCGCCAGGGCCAGGCCATTTTGGACATGCGGCTCCAGCGCCTGGTGGGCCTCGAGCGCGACAAGCTCCACGACGAGGAGGCGGCCCTGAAGGTCCGGGTGGGCGAATTGCAGGAGATCCTCTCCGACGAGCACAAGCTCATGGCCATCATCAAGCAGGAGGCCCTGATCGTCAAGGAGAAGTACGCCGACCCGCGGCGCACCGAGATCACCCAGCTTTTGGAGGATATCGATCTCGACGACGTGATCCAGGAGGAGGACATGGTGGTGACCATGACCCACTTCGGCTACGTCAAGCGCATCTCTCCCGACGTGTACCGGACCCAGAACCGGGGCGGCCGGGGCGTCATGGGCCATTCGACCAAGGAAGAGGACTTCGTGGAGCGGATGTTCGTCACCTCCACCCACAGCGACCTGTTCTTTTACACCACCCGGGGCCGGGTCTTCAAGGTCCGCTGCTACGCCATCCCGGAGACCGGCCGGGCGTCCAAGGGCGTCCCCGTGGTGAACCTGGTCCAGCTCCAGGACGGGGAGAAGGTCACGGCCATGTACCCCGGCGGCCGGGGCGAGGACACGGATAACCGGTATCTGGTCACCGCCACCCGTCAGGGCCTCATCAAGAAGACCCGCATGTCCGAATGCGGCAATATCCGAAAGGGCGGCCTGCTGATCCAGTCCATCCTGGAGGGGGACGAGCTCATGAGCGTGGAGGTCTCCTCCGGCGGCGACGAGTTCCTCATCTCCAGCCGCAAGGGCAAGTGCATCCGCTTCTCCGAAAGCGACGTGCGCGCCACGGGCCGCGGCGGCCAGGGCGTCCGCTCCATCCGTCTCGACGACGGGGACCAGGTGGTGGATATGGTGAAGATCGTGCCCGGCGGGGCCCTGCTCACCGTCACCGAACGGGGCATGGGCAAGCGCACCGACGAGGAGCAGTACCGGGCCCAGGGCCGGGGCGGCAAGGGCATCCAGGCCATGAACCTGACGGAGAAGACCGGCGATCTCGCCTGCTGCAAGATGACCTTGGGCGACGAGGACATGATGCTGGTCCGGGACGACGGCACCATCATCCGCACCCCCGTTTCCCAGGTGCCCGTCATCGGCCGGGCCACCCAGGGCGTGCGGGTCATGCGGGTGGACGAGGGGACCAGGGTGGTCTGCGTGGCCCTGGCGCCGCATGCCGAGGAGGAGACTCCGGAGGAGGCTCCGACTCAGGAACTGTAAACTCTAAACTGTAAACTGTACACTTGCGCAGGGATTGTATACAGACTGTTAAATCTCTGTGGGGCCCATTGGAAGAGCCTCCCTCCCCGTGCTAAGATACACTGAACGAATATCCAGGAAATGAGGGAAAGGAATGAAGCGTAGACGCGCGCAAGAAGCAATGGTTAAGCCCGCCGTTGCCATTCTGTTGGTGGTGCTGCTCATCATCGGCGTGAGCTGGGCCTCCTGCCGCAAGAAGAAGGCGGCGGAGGCTCCGACCGTGCAGCTGACCACCGACGTCATCATCAGCGAGATCATGACCAACAACACCGGCATGGTCTCCGACGGGGCCGGGAACCATCCGGACTATGTGGAGCTGCACAACATCTCCACAACGGAGCAGGACATCTCCGGCTGGGGCCTCTCCGACCGGGAGGACCGGCTCTGGGTCTTCCCCGACAAGACGGTGCTGCCCCCCGACGGGTATATCCTGGTGTGGTGCACCGGCGAGAAGGTGGAGAACGCCCTCATCGCCGACTTCAAGCTGGGCGCGGGGGACGTGATCCGGCTCACCAATGCTGCCGGCGAGCCCCTGTTCACCATGGAGATCCCCTCCGTCTACACCGGCTATACCCTGTGCTGGGATGAGGCGTCGAAGCAGTACACCGAGATGCTGCCCTCCCCCCTCTATCCCAACACCCCCGCGGGCGTGGCGGCCTATGAGGAGAGCCGGAAGCTGGGCGAGAGCGACGCGCCGCTGAGCGTGGGCACCACGGCCCAGCATAACGGGGTCTATATCTCCGAGCTCATGGCCCGCAACGGCACCACCACCGCCGGTCCCAACGGTCAGTATCCCGACTGGATCGAGCTTTTCAACACCACCAACGGTCCCGTGGACCTTTCCGGCTGCGGCATCAGCGACGACATCCGCAAGCCCTACAAGTTCACCTTCCCCCAGGGCACCACCATCAATGCCGGGGAGTACCTGCTCCTCTGGTGCATGCCGGAGGATATGCCGGGCTACATCTCCCTGCCCTTCAACCTGTCCGGCAGCAAGGGCGATTCCGTCATCCTGGTGGACAGGAACGGCGGCATCCTCGACATGTGCGAGTTCACCGTCCAGACTAAGGACTACAGCATGATCCGGGGCTACACGGCGGGGGGCGATCTCGACACTCAGGGCGCCTTCACCGCCACCGACAAGCCCACCCCCGGCTACCCCAACACCACCGCGGGCTACGCCGCCTTCGACAAGCAGCGGAACCCGGACGTGGGCGTCCACGACATCACCTTCTCCGAGGTCCTCTCCGACGGATACCGCTACAAGCTGGACGCTAAGGGCATCCCCGACGACGACGATCAGGGCAAGTGGGTGGAGCTTTACAACCGCTCCGATCAAGCCGTTTCCCTCACCGGCTACTCTATGTCGGACAATGACAAGAAGCCCACGAAATGGGTTTTTCCTGAGGGAACGAGTATCGCCGGGAAAGGATATCTCATCCTCTACATGAGCGGCAGCCTTCCGCTGGAGGGCCAGGACGAGAAGAGCGTTACCGCCGATATGAAGGCGCGGACGCTGAACTTCGCCGTATCCGGTCAGGGGGAGACCCTCTATCTCTACAACGACGCCGGCACCCTCATCGACCGGGTGACGGTGCCCATGTCATTGGCCTGCGTATCCTACGCCAAGGTGGGGGATACCTGGGGCCTTTGTGAGACGCCCACCCAGGGCGCAGCCAACACGGCGCCCCTTTTGGGCAGCACATATTGCGAAGCGCCTGCGGTCTCCCTGCCCAGCGGCGTTTACCACGGCACCCAGACCGTCAGCATGGAGATCCCCGCCGGGACCTACGTGACCTACACCCTGGACGCCACCACGCCCACGGAATCCTCCACCCGCTATCGGGCGGGGGAGCAGCTGACCTTCTCCGAAAACGCGGTGCTGCGGGCCCGCTCCTTCAGCGAGAACGGGACCCTCTATAAGAGCCGGGTGGTCTCCAACACCTACGTGATCGTGGGGGACACCCAGACCACTGACGCCCACGACTCCACCCTGCCCGTGTGTTTTTTGGTCACCGACCCGGACAACCTCTTCAACGTGGACTACGGCATCTACGTGGTGGGCAGCCACTACCAGGGCAAGGCCGCGGCCACCGAGTGGACCACCCCCGCCAACGATCGGAAGCTGGGCGCCAACTACAACCAGCGGGGTCGGGAATGGGAGCGTCAGGCCCACTGGACCTACACCGACGCCGGCGGTCAGCAGGTGCTCTTCGAATCGGATCTGATGATCCGCATCTTCGGCTCCTTCTCCCGGTATCAGAAGCAGAAGAACTTTGCCCTCATCGCCCGCAAGGGCTACGGCGGCTCCACGCTGGACTACCCCTTCTTCGAGAACCGGCCCTTCGAGAGCTACGAATCGCTGGTGCTGCGCTGCTCCGCCAAGGACGCCGTGGCCACCAAGATCCGGGACTGCCTGATGACCGGCCTTTTGGAGGACGGGGGCGTGGATCTGTGCGTCCAGGCCTACGTGCAGACGGCCCTGTATCTCAACGGCCAGTACTGGGGGGTCTATAATCTTCGGGAAAAGGTGAGCCGGTCCTACATCGCCCAGCATTACTCCGTCAACAATAAGGATACCATCGACATCCTCCGGGGCAACGGCGTCTACGTGTCCGGCGACCCCAAGGCCGTGGACGATTACGCCGCCCTCATCGAGTACTGCAAGAGCAGGAACTGCGATTTGAGCAACTACGGGGACTACGAGTACGTCTGCTCCCAGATCGACGTGGAGAACTTCGCCCTCTACTGTGCGGCGGAGATCATCGTGGGCAACAACGACTCCGGCAACATCAAGTTCTGGCGTTCCAGCGAGAAGGACGGCAAATGGCGCTGGATATACTATGATTTCTGCGACGCCATGGCCCGGAACGACGAGAAGGACGATTCCGTCACCAACGGATATAGGCGGGACTTCTTCACCAAGTATTTCCATCCCGACGGTCACGGGGCCGGCAAGGGCTTTTCCACCGTCCTGGCCCGTTCCCTGCTGAAAAACAACGACTTTGTGGAAATCTTCCTGAAGGCTTGCGCCGTCATGGTCAATGATGTATACTCACCGGAGAAGATCAACGCCAAGGTGAACGAGCTCTCCGGGAACATCGCTTCCGAGATCGAGTGGGACTTCCCCCGCTGGAGCCTGACGGTGAAGAACTGGAAGGCCCATCTGAACAACGTGCGGGGCTATGCCGATCATTATCAGGAATACTACTTCAAGTACCTGAAGGCGTATATCAAGAACAACACCAACTATAAGCTGACGGATCAGAAGATGATGGAGATCTTCGGAAGGACGGAGTGAAGGGACCATGGAATACAGGCATGAGATAAAATATCTGATCAGCCTGGGGGAGGCGGAGTTTCTGGCCACCCGGCTTCGGCTCACCCTGTCCCAGGACCCCCACGCCGCGAAGAACGGCGGGACCTATTTCATCCGCAGCCTCTACTTCGACACGCCCTTTGAGAAGGCGGTGGGGGAGAAGGCCGACGGCGTGGAATTTCGGGACAAGTACCGCATCCGCATCTACGACATGTCCGACAAGGTCATCAAGTTCGAGCGCAAGCATAAGAACGGCCAGTTCATCGGCAAGCAGAGCCTGGCCCTCACCCGGCAGCAGTGCGACGCTGTTTTAGCCGGAGAATACGGCTTCCTGCTTCACCGGAAGGAGGACTTTGCCGCGGAGCTGTACGCCGCCCTTCGGACCGAGGGCTGGCGGCCCAAGGTGATCGTAGACTACGATCGGGAGCCCTTTATCTTCCCCCTGGAGGACGTCAGGATCACCATCGACAGGAACATCCGCACGGGCCTTCGGTGTACAGAGATGTTCGATCCTCATACGCCCACCTTCCCGGCCACGGACTTTGAAAACGGCTGTATCCTGGAGGTCAAGTTCAATCGGTATCTGCCCACCTACGTCCGTTCCCTCATCCAGGTGAACGCGGCCTCCCACACGGCGGCCAGCAAATACCTCTACTGTCGTCAGTTCGACTTTTGATAGAAATCATCCGCAAGGAAAAGGAGAAAACAATGGACAACGTATTTCAGTACATCTTGCAGCTGCAGACCTATCAGCCCATGCTCACCATCCTCACGGTGCTGGCCGCCTTCCTGGTGGGGCTCTACGTGTTCTTCATCTACCGGATCACCTTNNGGCATGGTGGGCGCTCTGTCCATCGTCCGTTTCCGCACGGCCATCAAGGACCCCATCGACACGGTGTTCATGTTCTGGGCCATCGCGGAGGGCATCGCCCTCGGCGCGGGGTACTTCATCGCCGGCGTCATCGCGGCGGTGTTCATCGGCCTGTGCATGATCCTTATTTCCGTCATCAAGGGCCGTTCCACCCTGCCCTACCTCTTGATCCTCCACTATGACGAGAGCGCGTCCAAGCAGATCAAGCAGATGGTGGCCCAGCTTCCCCAGGGCCGGATCAAGTCCAAGACCGTCCAGCGGGACGGCATCGAGATGACCGTGGAGCTCCGCATCCGCCAGAGCGAGACCGGCTTTGTGGACAAGTTCATGCGGGTGGAGGGCGTTTTCGACGCCACGCTCATCGCCCATCAGGGGGACATGATCTCCTGAAACAGGATATGATGGATCGGTGGATGATCCCATTCACCGGTCCCTTTTTTTGATCGGCGCGGCATTCGGGACAGGCGCGGTGAGAGGACGGTGGCTATGACTTTTGCAGGATACCTTACAAGACAGTTTTCCCTGTGGCAGTACCTGGAGTTTTTCCTTCGGGTGGTGGTCGCCTGCGTCTGCGGCGCGGCCATCGGCTATGAGCGCAGCAAGCGGCTGAAGGAGGCGGGCATCCGGACCCACATCATCGTCTGCTGTGCGGCGGCGTTGACCATGATCGTATCGAAGTACGGCTTCGGGGATCTGCTGACGCCCGACGGCGCCAGCCTCTACGGCACCAAGGGCACGGACCCGGCCCGGCTGGCGGCCCAGATCATCAGCGGCGTATCCTTCCTGGGGGCGGGCATCATCTTCCGCAACGGCAACACCATCAAGGGGTTGACCACGGCGGCGGGTATCTGGGCCACGGCGGGGATAGGCCTGGCTATCGGGGCGGGCATGTACGTGATCGGCGTCTTCACCACGGCGGTGGTGGCGGCCATCCAGATCATCATGCATAAGATCACCATCGGCGGGGACGCTACGCAGGTGGGGCACCTTAAGTGTATCGCGCCCAACGAACAGACCTTCCGCAAGGCGCTGAACGCCTATATGGCCAAGCGTCACATCCAGGTGCAGGACATGAAGATCGACTTTTTGGAGGACGGCAGCGCCGCCTACAGCCTGACCATGCGTATGCGGCAGGACGTGACGGTCAACGACATCTCCGAGTTTTTGGAGACCGTGGGAAACGTGCGGGCGGTCAGCTTCGAGGTGGGGGCGTAGGCCGGGTCCGCCGAGATTTTATGTGAAAAGTATGGAAAAAGGGGGATCGACCGCTTGCAAGGCGGCCGATCCTCCTTTATAATAGGGCCGTTATCATTGGTTTGCGAGGTGGTTTTTTCGTGGACGCAGATCCCAGCAGCATTCCCATAGGCGTGTTGCTGAACGAGTCCGTTCCTTCGGCGGCGGGGCAGAGCCCCGCGGGCCTTGTTCTGTTCTTTCTGGTGCTGCTTCTGTGCAGCGCCTTCTTTGCCGGCAGCGAGACGGCTCTGTCCACCGTGAACCGTATCCGCATGATGAGCTATGCGGACGACGGGGATCGGCGGGCCCGCCGCGTGCTCTATATCCTCGATCACTTTGAGGAGACGCTGTCGGCCATATTGATCGGCAACAACATCATGCATATCGGCAGCGCCGCCCTCGCCACCCTCACGGCCACCCGTCTGTGGGGCCAGGGGGCTGTGGCGGCCACCACGGTGGCGACGGCCCTTTTGGTGTTCCTGGCGGCGGAGATGATCCCCAAATCCTTCGCCAAGGCCTGTTCGGAGAGGTTCGCTCTGTTCTGCGCCACGCCGCTGCTGATCCTCATGAAGGTGCTCAAGCCCTTCGTGCGCCTGTTCACGGGCCTCAGCCAGCGGCTCAAGAAGCTGGCCCACATCCCCGAGGACGAGGACCCCATCGTCACCGAGGACGAGCTCCACGACATCATCGACTCCATCGTCCCCGACGAGGAGAACGGCGTGGACGAGGACACGGCTGAGCTGGTCCAGAGCGCCCTGGAGTTCACCGAGACCCCGGTGCGGGACGTGTTCATGCCCTGGGATCAGGTGACGGTGCTCCGCTGGGACATGTCCCCCAGGACCATCGTTTCCCTCATCGAGGAGACGCCCCATTCCCGGCTGCCCGTGGTGGATAAGGACGGGAACGTGGTGGGCATGCTTCAGATCCGCAAGTATTTGAAATCCTATATCCAGCGAAAGGGACACGTCTCCTTGAGCCGGGTCATGGACAAGCCTACCTTCGTCACCGTCGGCTCTCCCATCGACGAGCTGCTGGACACCCTTTCCAGCCAGCGGGTCCACGCCGCCATCGTCCGGGACCAGGATGAGAAGCCCCTGGGCATCATCACCGTGGAGGACATTCTGGAGGAGCTGGTGGGCGAGATCTATGACGAAGACGATAAAACGCCGGCGGGAGGAAACGAGCTATGATCGTTGACCTGCTGCTTATTTTGGGGTGCATCGTCCTGTCCGCCTTCTTCTCCGGCTCCGAGATCGCCTATTCCGCGGCCCAGGAGCTGCGGCTGGAGCATGCCGCGCAGGCAAAAGGCGGGGCGTACCCCCTGGCCCTGAGGGTGAAAAGGAGCTTTGAAAAGGCGCTCATCTCCATCCTGGTGGGCAATAATCTGGTGAACATCGGCGCCTCCTCCCTGGCCACGGTCATCGCCGTGGGCCTGATGGGGGAGAAGGGGGCCTGGCTGGCCACGGCCATCATGACCGTTCTTATCATCACCTTCGGCGAGATCAGCCCCAAGATCATCGCCAGTGCCCAGCCCGAGCGGTTCTGCAACCTGGCCGCGGTGCCCCTGCGGCTGTGGATGATACTCACCTGGCCCTTGACCTGGGCCCTCCAAAAGCTCCTGCACTTCATCTCCCGGCTCTGGGAGCAGGGCCAGAACAGCGGCCCGGCGGTGACGGAGGACGACCTGGAGACCATCATCGAGACCGTGGAGGACGAGGGCGTGGTGGACGAGGACACGGCGGACCTCTTGCAGAGCGCCCTGGAATTTGACGACGTGCTGGCCTACGAGGTCATCACCCCCCGGGTGGACCTGGTGGGGATCGACCTGGACGATCCTCGGGAGAAGATGCTGAAGGTGGCCTTCGCATCCCCCTACACCCGGCTCCCCGTCTATCAGGAGACCATGGACAACATCGTGGGCATCCTCCATCTCAACCACCTCTACAAGGCCCTGGTGAAGGACCCTGACGCGGACATCGAGAAGCTCCTGCTGCCGCCCATCTTCGTGCATAAGACCATGCCTCTGGACGACGTGTTCAACACCATGCGGAAAAAGAAGGGGCATATGGTCATCGTCACCGACGAGTACGGCGGCACCATGGGCGCTCTCACCATGGAGGACGTGCTGGAGCAGCTGGTAGGGGACATCTGGGACGAGTCCGACGAGATCGAGGAGGAGTTTATCGAGATACGGGAGAACACCTACGAGGTGGACGGGGACATGCGCCTCAGCGACTTCTTCGCCGAGTTCGACAAGGACGAGGAGGAGATCGACGACGACAACGCCACCGTGGGCGGCTGGGCCGTGGAGATGCTGGGGGGCTACCCCAAGCTTCGGGAAAGCTTCACCTTCGAGGACCTGACCGTGACCATCCTCAAGCGCAACAACCTTCGCGTCCTCCGCCTCCTGGTGGAGCAGGACCCCGCCTGGGTGGACGAGGACGAGCCCGAGGACGATTTGATCGATGAGTAAGCCAATGATAAGGGCACAGCGCGTGGCCCGCGCCGTATTCGGCGGCGTGGCAATGACTGTTTTGTTTCTTGCCCTTCTGCTTTTCCTTTTTATGTTATTCACTGGAGAGGGGGCTGCTGTCAGCTTCTATGCTCTCCTGGCTTTGGATATCCTTTCGCTGGCATATTGCTGGTATAAAAGGGATATGTTCTTCGGCAGGATGGAGATCAAACGGGAGGGTATAGTATTCAGGTGTTTCGCCAGGCGTACTGTGTTCGTCCCCTGGGAGGAGATCGAAAGCGTCAAAACTGGCGGCGGGCATAGAGGGGGGATCGACGTGATCCGAAAGGAATCGGATACCTTCCGGCGATCCGAAGGGAACATAGAGGATGGGTACGACTTCCATATCGAATGGAACGAAGAAAACAATGAATTGCTGAAAGAATACATGCCCCAGCATCTTAAGGATATGCTAGGCCATACGCTTTTTTGATCAAAACCCCGCCTGGGTGGAAGGGAGAAACGTAAGAAGGAGACTATGCGCCCCGCATAGCCTCCTTCCTCTTTTCAGTCCTTTCCTTTGCGGAACAGGGAGAGCGGCGTTATGCCGTCTGGATCGTCCCCGTGACGGTGAGCACCGTTTCGCCGGGCTCAATGGTGTAGACGCCGGTGTTGGGGTCCTGGGTGTAGGTGGCGGCGGGGACGGTGAAGGCCCCGGGCAGGGTGGCGAATTCACCCGTGGATTCGTCATAGGTGTAGTTTCCGGCCTTGGGCATAGGCGTTTCGTTCAGGTCCACCTGGATGGCGGTGAGGATCGGATCGAAGGTGTCGGTGACGATCACGTTGTCCTCGGCGGCGGTGGCGGCGTTCCCCTCATTTTGGATGATGAAGGTATAGACCACCTGCCTATCCGCGCCCACGGTCTCGGGGGACAGGGCCTTGGTGATGGTGAGCTCCGGCCCGTTCTCGCTGGTCACGGTGGCGGAGGCGGTGACGGGGGCGGTGAGGCCCGCGCCGGAGGCGGTGACGGTGTTGGTGATGCTGCCGGTTTGGGAGGGATCGGCGTACTCGGTCACGGAGGCTACGTAGATCAGGATGGCGTTGCCGCCGGCGGGCACGGTGACGCCGGTGACGGACAGGGGCGGGCCCGCGATCACCGTGGGGGCGGCCTGCTCGGCGCCGTTCACATAATACCGCAGGGAGTTTTCCACGTAGGCCAGGGGATAGAGGGTGCCGCCCTCGAAGGCGTAGCCGCCCAGATCGTCGGTCACGGTCAGGTCCGTGA
>LXOW01041920.1_pt1 | contig 17680 bp, 15 predicted proteins | sample 1368591 | NCBI WGS metagenome assembly LXOW01 (sample SAMN04884650, study PRJNA319009) | bovine gut metagenome | isolation source: Cow rumen | host: Bos taurus | place: Italy: Legnaro (PD) | collected 2014-07-09 | reverse complement strand
GTGAAAAATGCCTTTTCACGCTCCGGACCCGGGCTGAAAAATTGAGTTTTTTAACAGCCCCTTTGAGACTGATATTTAATTCAAACGATTATTACATGTCTGAAATAAGCTTGGCTTTGATTGCTTCATATTCTTCATCTGTCAATATTCCGTCATCGTGCATTTGCTTTGCTTTGAGTATTTTGTCGAGGCTGTCATCTTCTCGCTGTACCGGTTTGTCTTCTTCGGCAGCGCAAATGATAGAAATATCACTCATGTCTTTGTGAAAGTCCGCTTCTGTATAGTCGAAATGTGCTTTGTCAAGAGTGCGTACCAGCCTGTTTCCCATTGGGAGAATAGATGCAAGCGTGATGCCGCCCGATACTACTCCGCCAACAACAGGTATTGCTTTTGAAACGCCTTTGGCAAACGTTGACTTGGTCATCGAAATGCCGAACAGTTTCAAAATTGATTTAACCACGGGATAATAGAACGTTTTAGTGAGAGCTTTCTGAGGCAGTTTTTTCAAGGCTTGTTTTGCCAATGCAGATGACATTACACGGACTGTTTGCGCGGCTCCGGTGGCACCAAGCATAACTCCGCAATAAAGAATCAGCTGATTGGTAACCTTTTCTGAATCCGGCGTTCCTTCGCACCAAATGTCTTCTTCACCATATAAATAGACAAGTTCTTGAGCCATTCTCAAAGCGACTCCGTAAAACTGCAGAATATCAGCAGGAATAGTTGCAGCTATTGCGAATCCTCCGGGTATTCCTGCCAGGAAAGACGCGCCTGTGGTAATTGCTGCCCGCTCTTTCACAATTCGTTTGGCTTTCCGTTTCAGTTCTTCTCTTGATATACCGGCGTTTACAGGGCCTTCTTCGATAATATGATCGATTTTCTCTTTTGTCTCGTTTTTGAACTGTTCTCTTAAAAACGCTTCGCGAACGACCTTTACGCCGGGTATTTTTATTGCCGCGGTAATAATGTTTGTTAAATCCAGTTTTTTCTTTTCCTTCAGATTACGTTCTTCACTCATGGTTTTTCCTCCGAGTTTGATTTGTCATATCAGTCATTGTTTTTTGCGCGAGTGTGGCTGCGTAATATTTGGTATGCTTGGGATAAAGTTAAGATTATGATTATTATTCTCACTCTCCAAACTCAACTGAAAACTCATATTTCCAGTTGGTATATTTTGCAAAAGCAAACAATCCGGCATCAGATTCAATCTCGTAAACCAAGACAAATTCGATTTTCTTAGTGTTTTGGAGATCATCTTTGGACAACTCAATAAGATCAAGCAAGTTAAGCGTGTCGCCGTTGTTTTTTCCGTCCATGATGTTCATACAGTATCTTGTGTCAGAGGAACCGTTACGATAATTGATTTTTGCAATAACCGCTCCTTGCCCGATCGGGGTCTGATAAGATCTCTCTCCGCCGAAAACCGTAATCGTTTTCAGTTTGTCGCTTGATATATATGCTTTGGATTTTCCGTCTGTCGTCTCGAGGTTTTTGATATCCTGCAGAATCTTCGCGTTAATGACGGTTGTCTCGCTTTCGCTGAGTATGAAGAGATTGCTGGAGGTCGCATTTTTGTAAGCGCCGTTTATATCAACTGAAAACAGCGAGGGGTTCTTTATTATCGCGGAATTGTTGTCAGAAGATTGAGCAGTGTAATTCTTGTCGTTTCCGCAATAAACGGGAGAATTGGAGGGCCGAACGAGCGAATAATTGCCTGTGATATCAATTGTCGGCGTTTGGTTGATTATTCTTTTGATTGTCTGACTTTCAAGGTTAACGACAAAATCATCGCCGTCAAAATAATCTGGTGGTTCAGTTTTATCGCCAAGATATTGAAAATCGTAATTCCCGCCTGTTACTTTGGTTTGAGTGCTGACGTCAAGCACATTGTGATTTCTATCGGTCACAATTGAAGCATAAACGTCGATGTTAGCAAAAAACATGTATGCCCAGTTTCCGGCGGGTCTTGTTGAGTCGAATTGCTCTCTAAGAGATGTTGATGATATTGTCGCGGTACCATTTACCTGTTCCAGTTCATTCTGTTCAAAATAGTCTTTTGATTGGAACTGGTAGTTTGTTACGATGGAGCCAATTTCTAAATCCCCGTAAGCAAAATTGGGTATTGCGATCGTACTCGACCATTCCGTATGTGATTCAACCTTGCGTTGGATTGTTGTTCTAACTGTATTGACATCTATTGTTGAATTTTTGAATTCCAACTCTTTTACAGAATTGCCGTCATAGTAATATTTCTGCGAGATGCTGACAGGCGTGCTGCGCATTTGTCCAATCTTAATGAGATAATAATACCGATCACTTTTTGAGAACATTGTGAAGTTCCCGTCTTCGGCAAGTAGGTTTTCTTTAGTAGGAGTGATTGAACATCTAATTATATAATTGTTAAAATTGTCTGTAATTGGTTGAATCAGGGTGGTCAATTCGTCGTCTGTGGATTCATCCGTTGGGATCTCTTCGTCTGCTTTAGCGCAAGATGAAAATACAATTGAAACAGCTAGAAGAAGCAGCGCGATACTTGATAAAACCTTTTTCATTATTAACTCCTTGCGAGTGATATTATGCATTTGAATTGTCAGCGTAGTAGTTTTCACGACTCTAAAAATGTTTAATATTCGATAATTGTATTGTAGTATATCATATCTCAATTAAAATGTCAACAGTCCAGGCTATTCTTTTTGCAACACGCGCAGCGGTCCGAACTTCTGTTTTCTATTGACTCAGGAATATATTTGTTGTATAATGGTTTTGAAAATCGGACGAACAGTCGACCGGATTTCAAAATCGAAGAGCAAAACGGAACCGATAAGAAGAGGCGCGTAACAAATGAAATATTACGAAAAAATAACTCTTAAGGACGGACGTGAATGCGTCCTGCGCGGCGCAACGGCCGAAGACGTCTCTGAAGTGCTCCGCATCTTCAGACTTACGCACGAACAGTCGGATTTCCTCGCCTCCTACCCAGACGAAATGACATTTACGCCAGAGTCGGAAGCCGAGTATCTCGGGAACAAGGACGCAAGTCCGGACGAGATCGAGATTGTCGCTTTTATCGACGGTCGCGCCGTCGGCTCGGCCGGGATCAGCCGGATCGGTCGGAGCGTCAAATCAAAACACCGTGCGGAATTCGGCGTCAGCGTCGACAAAGACTATTGGGGCCTCGGTATCGGGAAAGCCCTGACGCGAGCCTGCGTCGAGTGTGCGAGGACTGCCGGGTACGCTCAGGTCGAGCTCGACGTCGTAGCGTCAAATGACCGCGCCGTGTCGCTGTACGAAAGCTTCGGATTCCGCGAATACGGCAGAAATCCCGAGGGTTTCCGCCTGCGAAGCGGAGAGCGTCAGGAGCTGATCCTGATGAGACTGGAATTGTGATCTATGACCGGGCAGCCAATCGAAGAATCATATTTCGCCCGCAAACGCTTCATTCCCGATCGGATGGAGGCGTTCGGCTTTATGCGGGACGGGGACGTGATGCGGTATGAAACGACCATTATGGACGGCGACTTCGACGTGATTCTCACCGTGAATCCGGGAGGAGCCGTGCGCGGCGTCGTCACCGACGTAATGAACGGCGAGGAATACGCGCCATTGCGGGCTTCCGGATATACCGGTACCTACGTCGGGGCGGTTCGGGTTGCGTATGAAGAACTGCTCGGCCGGATTGCCGACGCATGCTGCGAAGACGTGCTTTTCGCGTCGGATCAGGCGAACCGGATCACGCGCTTGATTTGCGAAAAATACGACGTCAGTCCGGATTTTCCCTTCTCGGACGAAAAATACGGCTCGTCGGGCGTCTTCAGGCACAAGGATACCGGCAAATGGTTCGGGTTGATAATGAATATTCCGTACGCCGTTCTGCCCGGATGCCCCGGAGCCGGAAGATGCGACGCGATGAATCTCAAATCGGATCCGGACGAGGCCGCAAAACTCTGCGCGGCGGGCGACGTTTATCCCGCATATCATATGAACCACAGGCAGTGGATCACCGTTACGCTCGACGACCGGCTGTCCGATGAGAGAGTCATGGGCTTGATCGGCGAAAGCTTCCGCCTGACGTGGAAAAGGAATAATTAGATTTGAATGCCGGAAACGAATTGAATACCGTGGGCCGGAAAGCTCCTCGCAGGAGTTTTCCGGCTTCCGCGTTTTACGGGAATAAAACGCGTTGACTTTTTTGACAAATTGAATTATAATATTATGTTAACTTAAATAATTCTCTTTTTGGAGGGATTCCAAAATGGCAGTTATAAGAAGCGCGGAGATACTCTGCGTCGGAACCGAGATACTTCTCGGCGATATTATCAATACAAACGCGTCGTTTATGGCGCAGCGGCTCGCCGAACTCGGCATCGGCGTCTACCGCCAGGGAGTCGTCGGCGACAACCCCGAGCGGCTTTCGGCCGCTCTCGGAGAGGCCTTTTCCCGCGCCGACGCCGTCTTTCTTTCGGGCGGCCTCGGTCCGACTTGCGACGATCTCACGAAGGAGACGGTCGCCGGGTATTTCGGCCTTCCGATGCGCGAGGACGAAGTTACGCTCCGGCAGATAGAGCGCTATTTCCGCGACGTCGGCAGACCTATGCCCGACAACAACCGCAAACAGGCGCTCGCGCCCGAAGGCGCCGTCATCTTCCCGAACGAAAACGGGACGGCTCCCGGACTTGCCGTCGAAAAGGACGGAAAGCTCGCGGTACTGCTGCCCGGGCCTCCGGTTGAGCTCGAACCGCTATGGTACGCCGAGGTCGCGCCTTTCCTTGAAAAGAGAACCGACGGAATCATCAGATCGCACAACGTTCACGTCGTCAATCTCGGCGAATCCGCGGCCGAGGAGATACTAAGAGATATGATGCTCTCCTCTCAGAATCCGACCGTCGCGCCCTACGCGAAGGACGGAGAGGTGCGTCTGCGCGTCAGCGCGCGCGCCGCGACCGCAGACGAAGCCGACCGGCTTTGCTTTTCGCTGATCGAAGAGATAAAAAAGACGAAAGTCGGAGAATTCATATACGGAATCGACGTCGATTCGGCAGAAAACGCGCTGCTTCTTTCACTGCGCGAAAAGGGAATGACGCTCGCCGTCGCCGAGTCCTGCACCGGCGGCATGCTTGCAAAGAGGATAACGGACATTGCGGGTTGTTCCGACGTCTTCCTCGGCGGCTGCGTGACCTACGCCAACGAAGCGAAAATGCGCCTTATCGGAGTGTCGCCCGAAACACTTGCGGCGCACGGGGCGGTATCGGCCGAAACAGCGGTCGAGATGGCGTGCGGCGTCAGGCACGCTCTCGGCGCGTCGATGGGCCTTTCGACGACGGGTATCGCAGGACCGGGCGGAGGAACTCCCGAAAAGCCGGTAGGCACCGTCTACGTCGCCGTTTCGACCGAAAAGGGCGTGGCGGTCAAACGGCTGTCGATGTCTCCGCTGCGCTCGAGAGGGTATATCCGCTACAGCTCCTGCACGCAGGCGCTCTCGCTCGGGCTTTCCGAACTGAAAAAATAAAAATTTTAACATACGAAAGGAAAAACGCGCCTGTCCGGCAGATTATGCGGCGCCGGCGCGGGTAATCGGAAAATGAGAAGAAAAAAGATCAGAAGAATCGCCGTTCTTACTTCGGGAGGCGACGCACAGGGAATGAACAGCGCGGTACGCGCCGTCACCCGCCGCGCGCTTGACGCCGGTATCGAAGTTTACGCTTCGATGGGCGGCTACTACGGACTCGTACACGACGTGATGAAGAAGCTGACGGCGGTAGACGTCGCCAATATCGAGCCGCTCGGCGGAACCGTCATTTGGACAGACAGATGCGACGAGTTCAGATACGAGGAAGGCATGCAGAAGGCGATAGCCACCTGCGCGAAATATAAAATCGACGCCGTTATCGCAATCGGAGGAGACGGCACCTTCCGCGGCGCCACCGACCTGTCGATCCGCGGGATTCCGACCGTCGGCGTTCCCGGAACGATCGACAACGACATCACGGCGTCTGATTACACGATCGGTTTCGACACCGCGATGAACCGCGCGACCGAGGCCTTCGACAGTCTGCGCGACACCTGCCAGTCGCACAACCGCATCAACGTTCTCGAGTGCATGGGCCGCGGCTGCGGCGACATCGCTCTTCGCAGCGGAATCGCGGCAGGAGCAATCGGTATTGCCATTCCCGAAGTCCCCTTCGACGAGGACGCGCTTATCGAGAGAATCAAGAAAGCCGAAGCGGCAGGGAAGAGAAGCATACTCATCTCAGTGTCCGAAGGCGTCGCGGAGAAGGACGGCAAGCCCTTCGGCGAATATCTCACCGCGAAGCTCAACGCGCTCTGCAAGGCCGGAGAGATCAAGCACGACGCTCGTTTCTGCCGTCTGGCTCACGTCTTCAGAGGCGGAAATCCGACTCTGCGCGACCGTGACACCGCCACGAGAATGGGCGCATTCGCCGTCGATATGGTCATCCGCGGCGAGAGCGACAGAGTCGTTCTCGAGCGCGAGGGCAAGCTCGTCTCTATGGAAATCAGATACGCGCTCGCCGTCGACAAGATGTACAAGGGCAAGCTCAAGGATGGCGATCTCGACCGCTTCTCCGAGAAGGAAATCGCCGGAATGAAGGCGATCTGCGAGGAAAGACGCACCGAAGCCGCCGAGCTTTCGGCTCTCGCCGATTCTCTCTGCATCTGACGGAGGACTTTTATGGGACGCAAAGCGGTTGTTTTCTCCTGCGACGCGATGTTCTTCGAGGATATCGAATATCTCTCGTCGAAGGGAGGCAGATTTGCCGAACTCCTCAAAAAAGGCGCGCTTGTCGAGCGCACGAGGACGATTTATCCGTCGGTGACCTATCCCTGCCACACTTCGATGTCCACCGGCTGCTATCCGGCGAAGCACGGCGTGACGAACAACTCCGAGTTTCATCCGGGACAGCTGAAGAACGTTCCCTGGAACTGGTTCGCCGACGCCATCAAGTGCCCCGACGTCTTCACCGCCGCAAAGAAAGCCGGGCTTACCACCGCCTGCGTATTCTGGCCGGTGACCGGAAACCATAAATATATCGACTACAATCTGCCCGAATACTGGCCGCAGTCCGAAAGCGACACGAACGAGGCCGCCTTCCTGCGCGCCGGCACGACACCCGACGTCTGGGAGAAGTGCGTAAAGCCCTTCATCGAAGGCATAAAGATCCGTTCGCATCCGGGCACCGACGAGTTTCTCATCAAGGTCTCATGCGAGATGATCAGGCAGTACCGTCCCGATCTTCTTATGATCCATACCGGCGACCTCGATTCTTTCAGACACAAAACAGGTCTTTTCAACGATCTGATCCGCTCCTCCTGCGACGACACCGAGCGCTGGCTCTTCGATCTGATCGAAGCGACGAAGGAAGCCGGCGTCTACGAAGATACCGATTTCTTCCTGACGTCGGATCACGGACAGCTCGAAATCGTACGCAACGTCAAGCCGAACGTCGTCTTCGCAGACCGCGGACTGATAACAAAGAATCCCGACGGAACGCTCAAAGACTGGAAGGCCTACTGCCACTCGACCGGACTCTCGGCGCAGATCCGTCTGCGCGATCCTTCCGACCGTGAAGCGTGGGAAAAGACCTATGAAACGTTGAAGTTTATGCGCGACGAGGGCGTATACGGAATCAGCCGCGTATATACCGCCGAAGAGGCGGCGAACGAGGAACACCTGGCCGGAGAGTTCTCCTTCGTCATCGAGGGAGACGGATATACCTCCTTCGCAGAGGACTGGAACCGTCCGATGGTCAAGCAGCTCGATCTGTCCGATTACCGCTTCGGCCGCGCGACGCACGGACACCATCCCGACAGGGGACCTCAGCCCTTCTTCTTCGGCTTCGGCCCGGATATCGCGGAAGGCGTGCGGATCGACCGTCGTCCGACCGTCGACGAAGCGCCGACCGTCGCGGCCGTACTCGGAGCAGAGATGCCCTGGGCCGACGGCAGTCCGATCGAAGAGATGCTCCGCAAGGACTGAAAGATGCCGAGATTTTTTGTAACGCCCGACGATATTTCGGACGGCGTCGCCTTCATACGCGGAGAGGACGCGCGGCATATCGCGCGCTCTCTGCGGATGGCCGAAGGCGAGTCCGTCACCGTCTGCGACGGCACGGGTAACGATTACTTCTGCCGGCTGCGCAGGATCCGCGACGACGAGGTCGAAGCCGCGGTCGAAAGCAGCGCTCCGAGCCGCTCCGAACCGCCGTACAAGGCGACAGTATTTCAGGCGCTTGTCAAAGGCGACAGAGCTGATACGGTTATCACAAAATCAGTCGAATACGGCGCGTACCGGATAGTTTTTTTCGAGTCTTCAAGATGCATAGTAAGAGCGAAGGACGAGTCTGAGAACAAGAGAGTACGCCGCTCCCGCCTCGCCTCAGAGGCCGCCAAGCAGTGCGGCCGCGGGATAATACCCGAGGTTTCGGGCCCCGTTTCATTCGGCGATATGCTGCAGCTTGCCGCACAGGCCGACGCCGCGGTTTTCTGCTATGAAAACGAAAAGACGTCGCTTCTTCCGGCTCTTCTTCCGAAAGAATGCCCGGCGACGCTGTCGATAGTCATAGGCCCCGAGGGAGGATTTTCCGAAGAGGAGGCCCTGGCCGCCGCGAGAGCGGGGCTGTCTCCGGCAGGACTCGGAGAGAGAATACTCCGGACAGAGAGCGCAGCGCCGTTTGTGCTGGCGGCGGCGTCGGTGAAGTATGAGCTGAGCGCTGCGCTAAATGAATACTGAAGACTGAAAAATGAATAATTAAAAATGAAAAGTTAAAATGACGCGTGGATGGTAATGATTATTACAATCTGCGCGTCGTTTTGTACTATGGGGGACGGCACGGCGGAAAAAGCCGATAAAAAGGTTCTTCCTGTTTATGTGTGTTTAGTCAAAGCAAATCAGATTATTGGAAACCGCCCGTAGGGGCCGAACCCTTTCGCTCCGCGAAACGGATCGGCCCCTACGGGAGGTCTTCAATATTTCGGATTGCTTTTTCCTAACACACAAAAATATGAAATCCATTTTTGATTTTTCACTTCTCATTTTTATTCGCTTTCTGCCGTTTTTTACTGTTTTTTGTGCAAAAAAACAAAACTCCCGTTAATTCCTATTGATATTTTATCAAAAATGTTATATAATATATCTTCTGGCTGAATGCCGTACTAATTTTTGCGGACGGATAACCGAATGTCCAACAGACTTCTTCAGAATCAGATCAACCTGATGAGGGACGCGACCGACCGTATGATCGGCGCCTTAGACGAGGACGGCGTGATAATCGCCTGTTCCGAGCCGCTGCGCAACGGCGAGCGGGTTCTCGGACTGCCCGATCTTGCGTCTGCCGGGGCCGCGTTCGCCAACGACGAATATACATTCCGGGCTGTCTCGGGGCAGAGAGACCGGATATTTGCTTTTGCCGCCGGCGCCGACGACGTCGCCGCCACGGCCGCCGGTATGGTTGCAGCCGCATTCGCCGGAGCGAGAAAGCTTTACGACGACAGGTACGACAGATATTCCTTCGTGCGCGGCATTCTGCTCGACAATCTGCTGCCCGACGAGATCGCGCAGCGGGCGAAGGAATTCCGATTCCAGACTCCCGAAAAGCGCGCCGTCTTCATCATCCGGCTGCCCGGCTCGGATTACGCCGACCACGGCAAGGCGGTGCTCGAATCGCTTTTCCCCGACAGGCAGAAGGATTTCATAGTCAGAATATCCGACAGGGATCTCGCTCTCGTCAAACTCTGGCGGCCCGATTCGCCCTCCGAGGCGAGAACCGAACTCGCAGCCGGAATATCCGACACCTTCGGAAGCGAACTATTCACTCAGCCGTCGATAGGCATATCGAACTGGTTTGATTCGATAACAGGTCTGCGCGACGCCGCGCGCGAGGCGGCTACGGCGCTCGACGTCTGCCAGATGTTCGGGTTCGAGAGGCGGATCGCCGCTTTCGACCGGCTCGGACTTGCACGGCTGATCTACAGTATGCCCGACGCCCTCTGCCGCAGATATCTCGACGAGGTGTTCGGCGGCGCCGTGATCGATTCTCTCGACCGCGAAATGATTGAAACCATCCAGTGCTTCTTTGAAAACAGTCTTAACGTTTCGGAAACGGCGCGCAAGCTGTTCATCCACAGAAACACGCTCGTATACAGACTCGACAAGATCAGGAAGATGACCGGACTTGACATCCGCGATTTTGAAAACGCGATCAGCTTCCGTCTCGGAATAATGATAATGCGGTATCTCGAACGCAAGAACTCCGGCCGCAGACAGGGGGAAACGTCGATATGATTTCATTCGCAGGCGTCACAAAGGAATACAGCGACGTCATCGCGCTCGACGAGATATCGTTCAGCATAAACGACGGAGAGTTCGTCTTTATCGTCGGACGTTCGGGCGCAGGCAAGACGACGATGACGCGTCTGCTCATCCGCGAGGAAAAGGCGGATTCGGGCGTGATTCTCGTGAACGGGATCGACATAGGAGCCCTTCCCGAGAGCGCGATACCCTACTACAGGCGTTCGATCGGAATGGTCTTCCAGGATTTCCGCCTCTTTCCCGACAAAACCGCTTATGAAAACGTCGCTTTTGCGATGCGGGTTGCCGGAGCTCCTGCTTCCGAAATCAGGGAGCGCGTCCCGATGCTTCTGAAGACGGTTTCGGTCGAAGACAAGGGCCGCCATTTCCCGAAGCAGCTTTCGGGCGGCGAGCAGCAGCGCGTCGCGCTCGCGCGAGCCATCGCGAACAACCCCGACATAATCATAGCCGACGAGCCGACCGGCAACGTAGACCCGCAGATGAGCATGACGATTATGAATATGCTCATCAAGATAAACCGGCTGCTTAAGAAAACTGTGATTGTCGTCACGCACGAAAAGGCGCTCGTCGACACGCTCGGCATGCGGGTGATCACCATAGACAGCGGAAAGGTAGTTTCGGACGTTCCGGCTTCCGCGGACAGGAGTGAAAATGAGTGACCGCGGACGCAAAAAGAGAGGGCTGAACGCCTTCTGGTTCATCGGAGAGGCCTTCGTCGGGATGAAGAGACACGGCCTGATGACCGTCGCGTCGATTCTCGTCCTGACCTCCTGCCTCTCGCTTCTCGGAGCTTTCGGAGTTCTCTCCGCAAATCTCAACACGAACATCGCCCGCCTCGGGCTGCTAAACGAGATCGTCGTCTTCGTGGATCCGTCGCTCGACCAGACTCGCGTCGACGAGATATGCGACGACATCAAGGCGCTCGACAACGTCAGCTTTGTCGAGTACGTTTCGAAGGAAACGGCGCTGCAGAGCATGCGCGATACCTACGAGGGCTACGACGAGCTCTTCGACGAGATCGAAAAGAACGGAGACAATCCGCTTTCGGATTCATTCGTCGTCACCTATTCAAACGGCGACAGGGTAAACGAACTTGAGTTCTCGCTCAGATCGATCCCCGGCGTATCGAAGGTCAACAACCGTCTCGATTACGCCATGAAGGTCGCGTCCTTCAAGCGGGGAATGTCGGCGGTATTCGTCTGGTTCTTCATACTGCTCTTCGCGGTGAGCATCTTCGTGATTTTCAACACGGTCAAGCTTGCCGTGCAGGGAAGAAGAAGCGAAATCGACGTCATGCGCTATATAGGCGCCACGAAGACCTTTATCGCGATGCCTTTCATCATAGAGGGCATTCTGATAGGAGTCATTTCGGGATTCGCAGCCGCGGGACTCGTCTCCTGGCTTACGTCCTTCGCGTCTATGAAGCTCGCGACCGACCTGTCGATGATAGAAATACTGCCGGTATCGCGCTTCCTGCCTTACCTGCTTACGCTCTTCCCGATTCTCGGCGCCGCGTCGGGCGTTACGGCCGGTATGCTGTCAATCAGGAAAAACCTGAACAATTAGCGATCCTGCGGGGGTGAAATGATAATGAAAACTGAAAAGACGGGTTTCACCGTACGGCTCGCGGGACTTCTGCTCGCACTGATTCTCCTCTCCTGCGCGTTCCCCTTCGTCCCGGCCGCCGCATACAAGAAGGCGACCTACGACGACGTCAAGAACGCCACGACAGAGGAACTGCGACAGCAGCTTGAGGAACTCGACTCTATCGTAACCGACCTGAGAGAGCAGCTTGCCGCAGCCGAATCGGCTTCGGCCACCGCCGCCGAGAAGCGCGAACTCTATCTCTCGCTTAAATCCCTTTACGACGACACGCTTCAGACGATTGAAGAGGAGCAGATGGTCGCCGAGAAGGAGGCGGAGCGCACTGCCGCAGACATCGCCGCCGCGCAGAGCGAGTACGACGCATGCTACGACGAGTTTCTCTCGATGCTCCGTCTCACGCACGAGCAGGGCAGTTCGAACTACATAGAGATTATTCTCGGAGCCGGAAGCTTCTCGGACCTTTTGTCCCGCATCGACCGCGTCGCGGCTCTCTTCGGATACAGCGAAAAGCTGATGAACAAGGTCGCCGGAAAGAAGGCGGAGCTTGAGGAAAAACTCGAGCTTCAGCGCGAGGAAATCGAAGAGCGTGCGAAAAGCATTGAAAAATACGAGACGAAACTTTCCGAACTCGAAACCTTCATTGCAGACAGCGAAGCCGAATATCTCGCGATAGAGGCCGAGCTTGCATCTCTTGCCGCGTCCGAATCCGAGTATGCAGACCGCGCCGACGTGATTGAGGCGGAATTCCAGGATATGGTAACGAAGCTCGAGGCGGAGGAGAACAAGAAACGCGCCGAGGAGGCCGAACGCGCGAGACAGGCGGCGATAGCCGCAGAGGAGCGCCGCAGGCTCCAGGAGGAGCAGGCGCGCCTGAAGGCAATCGAAGAGGCGGCGCGCGGACAGGGCTTCATGTGGCCGCTGCCGCAGTCCTGCTACCACGTCACCTATCCTTTCGGAACGCGTCTGCACCCGATATACAAGGTCTACAAGACGCACTACGGCATCGATATCGCCGCTCCGAGAAACACCTCGGTCTACGCGTCGAAATCGGGCAAGGTGACCGCGGCGCAGTATCATTCGTCCTACGGCAATTACATACTGATCGACCATCTCGACGGCACGTCCACGCTTTACGCGCACCTGAACACGGGTTCGCTCAAGGTGAAGAAGGGAGACGTCGTCAATCGCGGCGACATAATCGCCGGAGTCGGTACGACCGGGCTTTCCACGGGATATCATCTGCATTTTGAAGTCAGGATCAACGGAAACTGCGTCGATCCGCTGCAATATCTCGCCGCGACTCCGGCAAATCTTAAGATAAGCTGAACCGAACCTGCTTTACGAGGTATAAATGAAAAACAAAACGATTAAACTGACGACGGCGATTTTCGCGGCGGTTATAACTCTCATCGTAGGTATTATGTCCTCCTACGTTATTTGCACCGATATGTACCGCACGCGCCTGACCAAAACGACGGGCGGCGGGAACTACATAAGTTCGGACGAAATCGACAGACTGACGGCGGTCGCCGGAATCATAAAGCAGTATTCTTACTACGAAGTCGATGAAGAAGCGCTCGCAAAGTCGCTGATAAACGGATTCATCGACGTAAAGGGCGACAGATACGCCTATTACTACACCGCCGAGGAGTACGCCGAGATGACGGCTGAAAACCAGGGCGACATGGAGGGAATAGGCGTCAGCATAATCTTTGACGAGGAGACCGGGACGATCAAGATTATCTCGGTATTCCCCGACAGCCCCGCCAAACGCGCAGGACTTCTGAGCGGAGACCTGATCGTCGAGGTAACGACAGAAGAAGGCACGAAGCAGGTCGCGGACATCGGCTACGAAAACGCGATAGGCGCTCTCAAGGGCGTCGCCGGGACCTACGCCGAGTTCGGCGTTAAGAGAAGCGGAAGCGACGAGGTGCTCAAGTTCAAAATAGCGCGCGAGCACGTAACGACGCTTTCGGTTTACTACCACGTTTACGACGGCAAGATTGCCGGCAAGTCAGCGGGCGTCGTCCGGATCACCGGATTCGATCTGACCACTCCGACGCAGTTCTGCCGGGCGATGGACGAGCTGATTGCCGCCGGATGCGAGTATTTCATCTTCGACGTTAGATACAATCCGGGCGGAGACCTTCAGTCGATCAAGGCGGTGCTCTCATACTTCCTGAACCCGGGCGACAAGGTGATCCGCGTGCGCGACCGCGACGGCAACGAGTCGAGCATGGTCGCCGAGGTTACGAAATTCAGCGCCGAATCGGGATACGCAAGTTGCTCGGTATCGGCCGCTGACATCGGAAAATACCGCGAGGCCGCCAAAGGAAAGTCGGTAGTTCTCGCCAACGGCTATACCGCCAGCGCAGGCGAGCTCTTCACCTCCGCGATGCAGGACTACAAAATCGCGCAGGTGGCCGGAGAGAAGACCTACGGCAAGGGCAGTATGCAGTCTATAATCACGCTTGACCGCTATGGCATGAGCGGCGCCGTGAAGGTCACGACGAGGATGTATTTCCCGCCGCTGTCCGAAGGATACGACGGAATCGGGATTACGCCCGATCTCGAAGTACCGCTCGCCGAGGAGCTGCAGTCGCGCAACTACCTCGACATTCCCGACAAAGAAGACAACCAGATGACCGCGGCGGCAGGGCTGCTCGCGGGCGCTCAGAACTGATCAATCAACGAAAAGAAGGAACTTACAATGGCAAAGAAAGCTGTCATTCTCACAAGCGAAGGATACAACAAACTCAAGGACGAACTTAATTATCTGAAAAACGAGCGCCGCGGCGAGATTCTCCACGATCTTGAAGTCGCAAAGGGATTCGGCGACCTTTCCGAGAACGCCGAATACGACGCCGCGAGAACCGCTCAGGCGGAGACCGAAGCCCGCATTAAAGAGATCGAGGAGCAGCTCCGCAACGCGGAGGTCTTCGACGAGAATTCGATCGACGCCGGGATAATCAACCTCGGTTCGACGGTTACCGTTTTCGACCCCGACGAGGAAGAAGAGACCTCCTACATCATAGTCGGAACGAACGAAGTCAACGCGTTTGAGAACAAGATTTCGGATATGTCCCCGATAGGGAAGGCCCTTCTCGGACACAAGGCCGGCGAAACCGTCGCCGTCGAGACTCCGCGCGGAAGCTACACGCTCGAAATCCGCGCAGTCGAAAGAACAAAAAAGAACTGATAAAGGAAAAGAAATAAATGCCGCAGATTATCGAAAACGCCGAAGCCGCCGCGACCGGCNNGTATAGCGGAGCAGAGAAGGGAAAAGCTGCGCGCCCTCGCGGAAGCCGGACGCGATCCCTTCGTCGTAACGAAATTTGACCAGACGCACCACAGCCGCGATATAAAGGATTCCTTCGACGAACTTGAAGGAAAGGCCGTCCGCATCGCCGGCAGAATGATGTTCAAGCGCGTTATGGGCAAGGCGTCCTTCTGCAATATACAGGACAGAGAGGGATCGATCCAGGTCTACGTCGCGCGCGACAGCATAGGCGAAGAGGCCTACGCAGACTTCAAAAAGAGCGACATAGGCGATATTTTCGGCGTTTCCGGATTTGTTTTCAGAACGATGACCGGAGAGGTCAGCGTACACGCCGAAAGCATGACGCTGCTGTCGAAGTCCCTCTATCCGCTGCCCGAGAAATTCCACGGTCTGACCAATACCGACGCCCGCTACAGGCAGAGATACGTCGACCTGATTATGAATACCGAGAGCCGCGACGTATTCGTGAAGAGATCGAAAATCGTCGCCTCGATCCGCCGCTTCCTCGACGGACGCGGATTTCTCGAAGTCGAAACGCCGGTACTTGTTCACAACGCCGGCGGAGCCGCCGCCAGACCTTTCGAGACGCACTACAACGCGCTCGACGAGGACTGCAGACTCCGCATCTCGCTTGAACTCTACCTCAAGCGGCTGATCGTCGGCGGTCTTGAGAGAGTCTACGAGATCGGACGCGTCTTCCGCAACGAGGGCGTCGACACCCGCCACAACCCAGAGTTCACGATGATGGAGATCTACCAGGCCTTCACCGATTACAAGGGAATGATGGAACTGACCGAGTCTCTCTACCGCACCGTTGCGCGCGAAGTTCTCGGCACCGATAAAATAGTTTACAACGGAATTGAAATAGATTTCGGCAAAGAATTCGAGCGCATCTCGATGGTCGAAGCCGTAAAGAAGTATTCGGGAGTCGATTTCTCGCAGATCAAGAGCGTCGAAGAGGCGAGAGCCGTTGCGAAAGAGCGCGGAATCGCCTACGAGGAGCGCCACGGTCGCGGCGACATACTCAATCTCTTCTTCGAGGAGTACGTCGAGGAGCATCTGCTCCAGCCGACCTTCGTAATCGATCATCCGGTCGAGATTTCGCCGCTCACCAAGCGCAAGCCGGACAATCCCGATTACGTTGAGAGATTTGAGCTCTTCATCAACGGCTGGGAGATGGCGAACGCCTATTCCGAACTCAACGATCCGATCGACCAGCGCGCGAGATTCGCGGCGCAGGAGGAACAGCTGAAGAAGGGTGACGACGAAGCCGAGCACACCGACGAGGACTTCCTGCACGCGCTCGAGATCGGCATGCCTCCGACAGGCGGCATCGGTTTCGGTATCGACAGAATGTGCATGATCCTCACCGGAGCAGCGGCGATCAGAGACGTTTTGCTCTTCCCGACAATGAAAACCTTGAAGACGGGAAGCGAAGCGGCGGCGGAGGATAATACCTCTGCGCCGGTTCAGACCGCAGCGCCGGCCGCCGCGATAGAAGGCGCGCCGCTTGTTTCCGCCGAAGCCCCCGACTTCTCGAACGTGACGATAGAGCCGCTGTTTGAGGATTTCGTCGATTTCGAGACCTTCTCGAAGTCCGATTTCCGCGCCGTGAAGGTGCTCGCCTGCGAAGCGGTGCCGAAGTCGAAGAAGCTTCTGAAGTTCACGCTCGACGACGGAACCGGCACGCCGAGAACGATTCTCAGCGGCATCCACGCATATTACGAGCCCGAACAGCTGATAGGCCGGACCTGCATAGCGATCGTCAATCTGCCGCCGAGGGCGATGATGGGGATCGAGAGCTGCGGTATGCTGCTCAGCGCGACGCACGAAGAGGGAGAAGAGAAGAAGCTCACCCTGCTGACCGTCGATCCGCACATACCGGCGGGCGCGAAGCTGTATTAATGAAGACGAGCCGCGAAGCGGCTCTGATGAAAACGCGCCTGCGGCGCATGAATTGCTCGCTACCGCTCGCGCGATATGCTGCGCTTCGCGCCGCGCGATATATACCGCTTATGCGGTATGCGATATGTGCCGCTCTGCGGCACGCGATATGTCCGGCTGTGCCGGACGAGTGAACTGCTGCGGCGCATTAAAGAATGACGCATACGGTGTAATGACTGTTACGCTGTATGCGCCGTTTTTAATTCTCTCTCCTCCTCTTACAATAAAAAAACGTCATTAGTGCGCGTCGATTGTTTGCGGGCCGAACCCTTTCGCTCACGCGAAACGGATCGGCCCCTACGGGCGGTTACCAATAACGCAAAGTGCAACAGGTATTACGCTGTATGCGCCATTTTTTTTTTGTCTCTTTTAACATCCGGAGGAGCCGGATATTTCACTCCGCACGCAGTGCGGAATTTCACCATGCGAAGCATGTATTTCACTCGCGCGAAGCGCGAATTTCACTGGGGCTGTTAAAAAACTCAATTTTTCAGCCCGGGTCCGGAGCGTGAAAAGGCATTTTTCAC
>LXOW01456126.1_pt1 | contig 17695 bp, 7 predicted proteins | sample 1368591 | NCBI WGS metagenome assembly LXOW01 (sample SAMN04884650, study PRJNA319009) | bovine gut metagenome | isolation source: Cow rumen | host: Bos taurus | place: Italy: Legnaro (PD) | collected 2014-07-09 | reverse complement strand
CCGCCAGCATGGCGGGTCCTACACCTCCCAGTATCAGGAATTCGTTTTCGGAGCGCTGGAGGATGAGAACGCCAGAAACAGGCGTTAAGCCGGCTTCTACAGCATCGGCCGATGCTCCCGTCATAGCGGTAAACAACTCCGTATTGTTGGGAAGCAGGATGAAGCGGTAGCCGCCCAGTTCGGCCTGGTCCATAGCCCGGCCGGCCGGGGGATCGATGAGCAGCCCGGCGGTTTTTCCGCCCTGGATTTCGTCCATGTATCGGCCCAGAAGGGCGTAGGTGATATCAATGGAAACACCTTTTGCGCTGTCTATGCCNNATGTATCGGCCCAGAAGGGCGTAGGTGATGTCATAGGAAGGGCCCTTGGCGCTGTCTATGCCGAAAGGCGCATAGCACGAGGCCCCATATTTCCCGAAGGTGTAGAAAGCGCGGGAGGCACCGTCCGGAGAGGACGTGGTTTCCGGGATGAACAGGGGATATCCGGCCTGCGTGTACCCGTCGCAAATCCAGTCGTAAACATTTGTGGCGTAGATGTCCGGAGACAGGAAATCGATGGACGGGGCGGCTGCTTTCCAGATGTCGGATACATGCGGAAGGGGACCGCCGCAGGGATAATTGCCCGGCACGCACTGGCCTTCCGTTTTCTGCCAGGCATTCACGTACATGGGCAGGGGATATTCCTTTTTTCCGGCCGATGCAACAGCTTCTACGTACGATGCGTACTGCCAGGTGTTGAAGAGTTCTTCCGTGAGATAGGGATACGTATCCTGCCAGGAGCCTTCCTTCAGGGTAAGCGTCCCGGTTCCGAACACCTCTTCCCAGCTTCCGGAAGTCCGGTAACCCCCACGGGCCCAGGCCGCTTCAACGGCCGGATGCAGGGTCTCCTTATGCTTTTTGAGATAAGTGATAAGGGCTTTGGGAACAGCTGCCTTAAAGGCTTTGTTGGCGGCAGGGGAATAATCCCGCATACCCCGGTTGGGCGTTCCGGTAAAGGTGGACAATACATCTACGGAGCCCAGTTCATTCTCTACCTGCACCATGATCACGGTTCCCGCCTGGTCATAGTCCCGGATATGGGCCATGAGGGCGGCAAAGGCGCGGGCATCGGCCTTCTGGCTCTCTTTCCCCAGGGGAGAAAGGGTCTGCGAGGCCTGCCCGTCCTTGAAGAGGGCCCGCGGGAAGCGCTTCTGGTTCAGTTTCACCCAGGCCGGGACATAGGAGGAATCTCCATTCTTCCAGGTGCCGAACCACAGCACCACCAGCCGCAGGCCGGCTTCCCGGGCGCCGTCAATCATGGCATCCACTTCCCGGAAATTGAACTTGCCTTCTTCCGGCTCCACCAGTTCCCAGCTGGCGGCGGCTATGACGGTGTTCAGGTTCTTCCCGGCCATCTGTTTCCAGACGTCCCGCATATACGGCACGCTGCCTGTTGTGGAATTGTGGAGTTCCCCGGCCAGCAGGGTGAAAGGTTTGCCGTCAACGATTAATTGCCCATCCTTATAAACGGACGGGCAATTGACAGGGCCGGCCATCGCGGGAAGGGATGCCGACAAGAATAAAACTGTAAGAATGCTATGTAAACTCATAACCACAAAGTTATGAGTTTACTTGAGCATTTCCAAATGAACGGGGCCGATGAGACCGGAAGGGGCAAGGGTGCCGGGATTCTGCGTGATGCTCCTGGCACCGTAAAAAGGTACAGGGCTGAAACTGTGGCCCTCCACACCGGGCTGGCCGTCACCGATGATGCGGTTCATCCAGGTGTTCACCACTTTCACTTCTATGGTGTTCTTGCCGGGTTTCATTTTGCCTTCGAACTTCACCACATAGGGGGCTTTCCAGAGGAAGTCCACGTGCTCACCGTTGATGAACACGTCGGCCATCTGGCCCACCTGGCCCAAGTCAATGCAAAGGGCTGCGGGGAGATTCTTCTTGGGCAGATTGAAGCTGTTCTTGTACGTTGCAGTACCGGAGAAATACTTCACATTGGCTTCGTCGGATTCCGTCAGAGATTTGAGCTCTTTCCAGGAACGGGTGCCGGCAGGGGCGTCCAATCCCTCGAAGGAAACCGTCCAGGGACCATTCAGGGCCACTTCGCCGGCGGCCTCCAGGGGAGCGGGCTCTGTTATAGGAGTTGCCGTAGGATCGGCCACCAGGAAGAAGGCGTCGTCAGCACCCAGGTGCAGGCGGTCGTCGCGCAAAGCGCCATAAACGGGCTTGCCGGTGACGGGGTTCATCACGGCCACAGGGCCCTGGGCATCGCGCAGCACAATGTCGGTGTCCACCGGAGCGCCGCTGAAGTTGCGCACCCAGTAGATGTCGCGCGCGCCCTCCTTCCGGTGAACGAAACGGACGCCGGGTGCCGAAGACTGGAAGTCCGGGGCCACGCCGGAGCGCTGCAGGCCTTCGGCCACGGAACCGGTCCACACATTGGAACGGGCGGCGTGCCAGATGCCGGCTTTGAGACGCTCGAATTCGGCGGCATTGTCACCCTGTCCGGCCATGCAGACGGGTTCCTCTCCAATGAGGAAAACGCCTTCACAGACCAGCTGGTGCAGTTTCCGGAGCACTTCCAGGCTCATTACCTGTGTGTGCGAACCCAAGGCAATCACCTTATAATTATGTACGGCGGGAACGTTCAGCAGCGCATGCGGGCTGCAGAAATCGTAGGCATAGCTATTTGGTACATCAGGAAGCGCCTTGGCATAGGCTTCGGCAATGTTGGTGTCCTCGCCATAGTACCAGAGCACATCTGCCACGTTATGGCCGGCCTGCAGGTAATAGCAGCTGCGGGCCAGGTAATCCATCCAGTATTTGGCATATTCCGCCCAGGTTTCGTGGCGGTTGAACCACTGGCCGAAGATCAGCAGGCCCAGGCCGGGACGAAGTTCGTCAGAGGGCTGGTGGGCGCTCTCATGGATGAAGAAGCGGTTGAGGCCGCTCATCAGGGCTACATCGGCCACTTCCTTCAAGTTGCCGGGGTACCAGCTATAAGCGCCGCCCAGCATACCGTTGGTGGTGAAGCTTTCGCCGGCCACGATATTCTGTCCGTACAGGTGGGCGGCCGATGCAGATTCGCGGATATCAGCCTGATAGGCAATGCTTTCTGCGGCACCTACCGTCCAGATAGCGGCCATGGGGACGGCGGCCGTGCGCTTGGGATCCATGCCGTCTCCCACGAAGGTGCGGGCATTCTCATGACTTTCCGTATAGCGTCCCTTCATCCCGTATTCGGCCAGGATGTCGTTCACGCGGTCGTAGTTGGCGGCAAAGAGTTCGCCGATGGTTTCACGCCAGTCAAAGAGGAAGGCTTCGGTATCCTCAGAAGAGCCGATGATTTCACCGGTGAGGGCGGGCAGCCAGGGCCTCAGGGCATAGCCCCGGGCGCTCTGGAAGGCCTGTTCCATTTTGGGGGTCCAGGTCATATGCTCGGCCTCGTAGCTGTCTATCATCAGGTATTGGATGCCGCGTGCTCCTAGAAGGCCATTTGCGGCGTCCTTATACAGATCCAGGTAGGTGTGGAAATAGCGGCTCCAGGCGTCCGGGTCCAGCTTATCCACCTCCAGGCCGGTGGCTTCCGGCGGGGCGGGGTGGTTCTGCTTGCCGGTGAGGGAAGCGCCAAAACGGTAGATACGCCATTTTCCGGCGGGAACGGTCCATTCCAGTACGCCGTCCTTCACGCGGTCCGTCAGGTCCACCACCTCGGTCACGGGGCTGTCCGATGCCGGGGTGGGCCGTTGCAACAGGTCTCCCGGAGAAGCAAAACCGGCCTTTTCCTCGGCGTGGTTTACCTTGTACGCCGTACTCAGTTTCCATTCGTGGATGGGAGTGCCGGTAGGCATTACCACGGGAACGCCGTATGCCGCCATGCTGTAGTCCGGCACCGGATTTACCACCATCAGCCGGAAGTTCCGGGCTGTTGTTTCCGGGATGTCCAGAGTAAGCTGGGCCAGGTTGGAGGAAGGAACCGGGCAGACCTCTTCCCAAGTGGCACCGTCCTGGCTGCACAGGAGGGAATTGGCGTAGGTGCGGGTATGTTCAAACTGTCCCTGTACCTGTCCGCCCACCAGGGTCATGGAGCGGATGGTCACTGCCTCCGGGAAGGAGTACTGAATCCAGGAATGGCTTCCGGAAGGATTGATGGCCAGTTCTTTACCATCGTTGATGTCGCCGTTGGAGAGCTGCTCCACGCTGAAGTCCCCGCCGCTGGAGGTGACGCTGGCGCCCAGCTCCTGCAGGCTCTTTTCGCCCTCGGGTACGCGAACTGCCACCACGGCAATATCGGCATACCACTTGGGCATGCGGTCATAGATAGGGGCATACATTCCGGCACTTACGTTCTGGAATCGGCCGATGTTTTTATACGGTTCGGGAAGTCGCAAGGTCTGCGTATTGCCGTTGCCTTCCACTTCCAGAGTGCGCCAGGTGAGCTTCTTCATAGCATCGGCCGGCTGTACCCAGGGGCCGCCAGTGCTGCTCCAACCCGGCGCAGAGGCTATGCCCACTTCCATGCCCAGCGAATCGGCCAGGCGGATGGCGTAGGCGAAACTCTCTTTCCAGCCTTCGCTCAGGTAAGGACGGTTTTCCACCTGTGTCTTATAGTCATCTGCCGCTGCATGGCACCGCCGGCGTCAAACTGGTGGAATCCGGCAATGCCAATACGGTCCATCCATTCCAGGTCCTTGCGGATGCCTTCGTTGCTGATGTTGCCATTCATCCAGTGCCACCATACATAAGGATGGGCCTCTTTGGGGGGATTGGCAAAACGCTGGTCCTGTGCACCTGCATGGATGCACAGGAATGCGCTTACTACAATAAATAACCAACCACGGTTCATGCTATTTCAGTTTAAGGGCTTTTAACAGGGGTTTGTTCCATTTTCCGGAGGCGTCGTCATAGATGGAGAAGCCGTCGCGGTAGAAGGACCAGATCATGGTGCTGAAACCATATTGACGGGCCTGGGATTGCACAAAGCCGATATAGCGGGCGCGGGATGCGTCGTCTGCATTGTCACAGGCACCGAACTCGCTGATGCTCACCGGGCGTCCGGTACGCTGGCTCCAGCGGGAGAGGAAGGCGAAATCCTGCTCCAGCGGGGCTTTGTCGGCCGTTGTCCCCATCCAGGGAACGTCCTTGATGCTGCCGGCCATGGCAAACTCAATGCCCTGATGCGTAAAGGTCTGGGGCAGGTAGTAATGTGCCTCGGCAATGATGTTCCAATCATCGTCAGGGAGTTGGAGAAGGCCGATGGTCCAGTGCTGGCCCAGGCTGGGAGTGCCCACGATGATGGTTTTGCCGGGATTATCCTGACGGATAATCTTGCTGCAGCACGCAATGATTTCATTGTAGAGCGAGGGATCCAGCTGCAGGCTGGGTTCGTTCATGAGGCCGAAGTAAACGCCCTCATCGGCATAGTCCTTATAATGGGCAGAAACCTGCTGCCAGAGGCTGTACAGACGGTCGATGTTGTCCGAATAGGACAGGTCCTGCTGCGTGAAGCCGAAGGAAATGACCGGATAGTAATGGTTGTCCAGAATGACGGCCAGACCGTTGGCCAGGCATTCATCCACCACAGCATCTACCTGGGCAAAGAATGCAGGATCAATGGTATAAGGGGCCGATGCCTCCATGTGTGTGGGCCAGAGGATGGGGATGCGAACGCTCTTGAAGCCGGCCTTGGCTATCTTCTTGATGGTGCCGGGCTTGATGGGCTCGTTGCCATTAGGGCCGTCCAGGGTGGAGTTGAGGTTCACGCCGGCTCCCAGGCGCTTGTTGCGCTCGAAGGCCAGGGCAGCCGCTGCGGGAACGTCCACGGGGGCCGTGGCGGCATCCATGGCGCTTCTGTCCCGGCTAAGGAACAGGCGGGTGGCAGCGAAGTTGGTGGCTCCTTCCTCAAAGGATTTGGGAGCCTCTACCATACCGGGCGCACCAAAGATGAGCAGGATATCCAGGATGTTGCCCTTGAGGTCATAAATGCCTTCTCCGGCCATTCCGGAGGGACCGGCCGAAAGGGAAATCCCTGCCGGCTTTCCGCCCTTGAGCGTATAGCCGCAGCTCATGTTCATGGAGGAGAAAGCCTCCGAAACCAGCGTAAACTGCCCGTCCTGGAGCGTAAGTGTAACAGGACTTCCGCAGTACAGTCCGTACCACTCTCCCTCAAGAGGAGAAGTGCGGTATGTGCAGTTGTCAATCTTATAGCTCATGGACGGCCCCCAGAAGGAGGTGAGGGGAGCGGGCTCCCCGGCACCGGCTGTCTGGTCGAAGACGGGCTGGGCCACGTTGGCAAAGACAGGCATTCCTGCATAGGCGCAGTTCTCCACGCTGGTGGTGGTGACGCCGAAGGCCGATCCCATGGTGCCGTAGGTGGCGTTGAATTCACCCACGATGCCGCCCACCTGGGCGAAGCCCATGTTCTCCACGGTTATGGCCACGGTGGAAGAGCTATTCTTGACAGAACCATAGCGCTCGCTGCCCACCAGGCCGCCTACGAAGATTTGCTTGGATCCGGTTTCTCCGCTCAGGCGGATGCTGCCGCTGGCTGTGCAGTTCTCCACATTGGTGGCCGATGCCTGCAAGCCGCCGATGAAGGCCTTGAATTCGGCCTTGGGCGTTTGGGAGAAGCGGATGTTGACATCGAAGTCGGAGGTGCAGTTGCGGGTATCATTATAGGCCTCGCCGGCGTAAGCGCCCACATAGAGTTCTCCACCGCCGTTCCCGGCCATTTCAATATCCATTGTTCCGTCTACGGCGCAATTCTCGATGAGACCACCCCAGATGCCTCCGCAGAGGCCGGTGAAGCTGTGGAAGGTGCCTTCCGAGTTGGTGGTCTTGGCTTTGATAACCGTTCCGGTGATGGTGCAGTTACGCACGGCAGCTACGCCCTTATCCTGCTTGATAATGCCCACCAGCGGGCCTCCATAAGGCCTTTCGGCCGTGATGCAAAGCTGGGAGCGTTCCAGGGTAAGATTGCAGATTTCACCATCGGCCATGGTGCCGAAAAGACCGAATTTGTCTCCCTTGGGAGCCGTGATGCGCAGACCCTTGATGGTATGGCCCTGGCCGTCAAAGATGCCCTTGAAGGCGTGGCGCCACCATTCGGCCGGGGCAAACTCGTAAGGGCCTTCATATTCGCCGATGGGGTCCCAGTTGGCGATGCCACTAAGATCTAGGTCGTTTTCCAGCACGTACCAGCCGTATAGATCTTTTCGGATGGCATCCAAATCTTCCACGGTGCGGATAGGCTTGGGACTCAACCACTTGGCGTAGAGGGTCATGGACTTATCCACCTTCATGGAATCCGTGGCGGGTACGAAGAAGCTGGCATTGTTGCCAAAGCGCCATTCCTGTTCCGGTTGGCAGTCCCTGGAGGTGTACCAACCCCCGAAGCGATAACCTTCCCGGGTAGGGTAGGGTTTGGCTTCGGCAGGCAGCATACGCCCGGCGGGAATGCTCACGGGAGCGATGACCTGTTCCGTAGGGTAGTTCAGGTCAAAGGAAACGGTATTTTGGGAAAAGGCAGCCGTGCCCGCGAGGAGCGCGGCTGCCAGGGTCAGAAGGATTCTTTTCATTATTCAGCGAGTTTGCCTACAAATTTAGCATTTGCCGCACTGGATTCCAACGTGATGGTGCATACGTCGCCCTCGTAGGAGACGGAGACCAGGCCGTCGGTGATATAGGTCTTGGACTCTTCGCCGTCCAGGGTGAACCAGGTGGAACCCATATCCACGGGCCAGAACATACCGGGGGCATATTCGTAGTTGTACTGGAATCCTACACCGAATTCTCCTTCCTGCACCCATCCGGGAATGGAGCAAGCCTTATAGCTGCCCGCAGCGATGGTTCCGTCAGTGCTATACAGTTCCAGGAATACATAATTGCCGGTACCGGAGTAAGAGTAGGAGTACATCATTTCGCTGTAGGTGGCCACGATGCCCTCGGTGGCCAGGCGCAGAGTGACGGTGCCCTCGTTGGGGGCTACTTCTACTACCTGTGTAAGTGGAGTGTATTCAATTATCTCATAATCCAGGGCTTCGATGGGACCGGTATAGGCTACCCAGATCTCGCTTTCCTCGTCCTTGTATTCCACATTGTAGGTACTGCCGGTCTTGGTGACAATGGCTTCACCGGCCTTGAGGTTGGTCACATCGTAACCGTCGGCCTTCACATCGAACCAGTTGGTGCCGCCGCCGCCCGTGAAGAGCATGCCGGGAGCGTATTCGTAGGTCCAGAAGTCTCCGGGAATCACTGAGTAGGTGCCGGGATACAGCTTGCCGTCTTCGCTCTCCAGGGCCAGCATCAGCACTTTGCCGTCACCGGTGAAGAAGGGATTGCCGGCAAGATCGGCAGATACGTTAATGTCACCGGAGGCGATGTAGATGACCACGCTGCCTTCCTGGGCCTTGGCATCGATAAGGATATCCATGCGCTGGGCTTCCTTTTCCGGCTCGTACACGGCATCGAAGGCTGCCTCCACGCGGAAGGCTTTCCCTTCAACGGTCCAGAGATAGCCGCCCAGGGTATAGTGGTCATCGGCCTTGGTTACGTTGAGGGTTCCAGTAGTGTTGAGGACGCTGGGAATGCCATTGGCTTCGCTGAATGAACTCTCATCGGCCAGGTAGTTGCCGGACTTGGCATTGGCGGAAGAACCACCGGAGTAGGTGACTGCGGAAATGTAGTAGGTGTCGGCCACCAGGACCAGGTTGAGCTGGTCGCCTGTTGTGGAAGCAAGGGTAAGCGGGAAATGGAACTTCCCGTTCTCATCCTTGGTGCGCTCGCCCTGTGTGAGCTGGGTGAGGGTGTAGGTGGCGGGCTCCGGGTATTTGCCCGTCAGGGGCTCGATGGCACTCTTGGTGCAGGAGAGGGCCAGAATGCCTGCGCATATATAGAGAAGATACTTATTCATAATCGCTTACCACTGGGGATTTTGTTTGATGTTCACGTTCTGACTGGTCTCCAGGGCGGGATAAGGGAGGCGGTTGTGCTTGCCTTCCTTGAATCCGTATTTGGAGGCGTCTTTGTTATACTCCTGATAGGAGACATTGCCGTTGGAGTCCAGGGTAGGAATCTGACCGCCCTGATTCTTGAGGCAATCGGCGGCAATGCCCCAGCGGAGCATGTCCTGGAAGCGGGTGCCTTCACCGCAGAGTTCGCAGCGTTTTTCCAGCTGGATGTCAGCGAGGGTCACATTGCTCTTGGTGGCGGCCTTGGCGCGGGTGCGGATCATGTTGAAGTACTTGTCGGCCTTGTCCTGATCGATGCCCAGGTTGGCTTCGGAGGCCAGCAGGAGCACTTCGGCGAAACGCATGTAGCGTGGGGAGTTGGTATCGGCATAACCCATGCCGGCTCCGGGGGCTTCCCCGGCCAGGCGGCGCCACTTCCACATGAAGAGTCCTTCGTTGCCATAGAGGGTCATGCCGTCCTTGATGGTGTTCCCGGCTGCGGTCATCTGGGCAACCGTCTTGATGCTCTGGCCCATGCGGTAACCATCTTCACCTTCGGCTTGCACAAATGCGTCGTAAAGGGTTTTTTGCGGGTTACACTGGCCCCAGCCCATGGTGGAGAATTCGCTGCTCAGGTTCATGGCGTCGGTTTTCCAGTGGATGCCAATGCGGTAGGTGTTGATATTAACCCATACGGCGGCAGCGTCGTCTACGCGGAGGATGGTGAAGAGTTCCTCGCAATTGAAGGCGTTGTCGTAACGCTGGAGGTCTTCATATTCTCCTTCATAGAGGGCGTACAAGCCACTGTTGATCACCTCATCCAGCACCTTGGCGGCTTCGGCTTTTTTGCCTTGCCACAGGTATACCTTACCCAGAATGGCCTGGGCGAACTGCTTGGTGGGCTGCCAGGTGGTTTTGTCGTTTACATCGCTCTTCTGTGCAAGGGCGTCGCTGGCGATAGCCTCGGTGAGTTCGGTCTCCAGGAAGCTCCACAGTTCCTCGTCGGAGGAATTGCCCTGAGCATATTCGCTGGCTTCCAGTTCATGGTCCACGATGGGCGGATTGCCCCACAGGGTGGCCAGTTCAAAATGAGCCCAGGCACGGAGGACCCGGTTCTCAGCCACTACGCGCTTCCTGACGGGCGTATCGGGATTGACGTGATGAATGGCAACGTTACTGTAGTAAATCACGCTATAGTACCCGCTGAACAGGTCCTTGATGTTGCCGTGTTCGCTGTCGAAAGTGAATTCGTTCAACTTCTCCAGGGTGGCGGCATCGTTGCGCTGGGCTCCACCGGCCCAGAAATCATCCGAAAGGAGGTTCTTGGTAAGAAAGAGAGTGCTCTCCAGATTTCTGAGGGTGAGCATGGTGTAAGCCGTGGCAGTTTCGGCTTCTTCGTCGGTATTGTAGTAGGTGTCGTAATTCAGGGAACCGTGTTGTTCAATGTCCAGCTGCTTGTTGCAAGAGAGGATGGTACCCATGAGAAGAACCCCTGCGAGGATATATGCAAATGTCTTTTTCATGTCAAACTGGAATTAGAAGGTTAACTGAACGCCGAAAACAAGCTTCCTGGAGGTGGGGTAGCTACCGTTGTCGATACCCAGGGACTGGCCGATGCCCACGATTTCCGGGTCGAAGCCAGGATATTTGGCAAAGGTGAACCAGTCGTCCAGGGAAGCATAGATGCGGAAGTTGCTCATCCTCACCTTGGAGAGCAAGGTCTTGGGCAGGGAATAACCCAGCTGGATCTGTTTGATCTTGAAATAGGACCCGTCAAAGACACTGGCCGATGAGATGGCGTACTTGTCCAGGCCGTTGGCGCCGGCACGCGGCTGAGTAGCCTGGGTGTGGGAAGGAGTCCAGCGGTCTTCCGTGAAGTAAGTGAGTTTGTTATAGGCACCGCTGTTGCTGTTCAGGGAGCAGAGAATCTGGTTCCCGTAGGAGAAGGTGCCGAAGACCAGGAGGTCAATGCCCTTCCAGCCGGCCGTGAGGGTGACGCCGCCGGTCAGATCCGGAATACCCTTACCGATATAGGTCTTGTCGCCGTCGCCGATGGTGGGATCGTCGTCCAGGTTTTCGAATTCCGGCTCGCCTGTCTGAGCGTTGATGCCAGTGAACTTGTAGCCGTAGAAATACCAGGCAGGCTGGCCCACTTCAAAGCGGGTGGGGGCCACGGAAGACTGGATATAGGTAGCGGTCTCGTGGATTTTTGTCACCTTGTTCTTGAGGGTGGACAGATTGCCGCGGAGACTGTAGGTGAAGTCCTTGCCAATCTGGTCGCTCCAGCCCAGTTCAAATTCGAAACCGGTGTTGCGGATGTTGCCGGCGTTCATGGGAGAAGCCATCACGCCCATGATAGTGGAGGGAACCAGACCTTCTACGATGAGATCCTTGGTGGTCTTGTTGAACCAGTCCATGGAGAAGGTGAGCTTACCGCCCAGGAAACGGGCGTCCAGGCCCAGGTCGGTCTGCTCGGAGGTCTCCCACTTGAGCTCGTTGTTACCGGAGGAGGAAGGAGCGTATCCGTAAATGTACTTGAAGTCATCGGGGCCCAGGCTGGTGGGAAGGGCTTCGGTGGCGTAGTAATTATAGAAGGATGCGATGGAGTTGGCGTAGCGGAAACCGCCCAAGGAGGCGAGGGATCCGTTCTGACCCCAGCTGGCGCGAATCTTCAGGAAAGGAAGCCAGCTGCGGGCTCCTTCCATGAAGGATTCCTCAGAAATAGTCCAACCGGCCGACACGGCGGGGAAGTAGCCCCAGCGCTTGGCAGCGGGAAGGACGGAGGTATCGGCTGCATCGGCACGCAGGGAAGCCTGCACTAGGTATTTTCCTGCATAGCTCCAGTTCACGCGGCCGAAGTAGGCGAGCTTACGATTGAAGGAATCTTCGCCGCCGAAAGCGCGGACGCTGGCAGAAGCGGAACGGTATCCCAGGTAATAGAAGAGAGGATTATCCTTCTGAACGCCCAGATCTCCGTCACTGCCGGAAGAGGCAGCACCCACGGTAAAGTCGTGATACTGGCTATAGGAAGTACCCAGCATGATGCCCAGGCTGTGCTTGCCGAAGTCCTTGTTATAATTGAGGAAGTTCTCCCACTGGAAGAAACCAGGGTCTCCGGACGAGGCTGCCAGCGTAACGTAGTTCTGCTGGGCCTTGGGGTTGGCGTAGTAGGCGACGTCATAGCTGTAACCGTTGGAGCCCACCAGTCGGTAGGAAAGACGGGAGGTGATGAGCAGGCCCTTCAGCGGGGTGAAATTGAGGAAAGCCGTGCCGTTGATGGCGAACTGGCGGCTTTTCACGAAAGTGCGGTCCCTGAGGATGAAGGGATTGGGGTTGGCATCAGTGATGAAATTGGAGATGCCGTAATAGTTGCCGTTCCCGTCTCCCAGGAGCTTGCCCCACTGGGGATTGTCCAGGATGAGCTGCATGTTGGCAGGAAGTTCATCTGCGACATACCAGGGCTTGGTGAGGGGATCAAGACGTAAGGTGGAAAGGACCGTGTTCAGTTCCGTGTGGGAGTTCAGAACCGTTCCGGCGTCAGAAATGTTACGACCGGAGGCGAATTCAATCTGGTTGTTGGAGCCGAACTCCAGCCAGTCCTTGATTTTCCAGGAAACGTTTACCATGCCGGTGAGGCGCTGGAAATAGTCGGATTTGCCGGCAAACATACCGTCATTGTTGAGGTAGTTAAGGGATGCATACAGGGAAGCCTTTTCACTGCCGGCCTGGAAAGAGAGGCTGTGGCGCTGCATGATTCCCTTTTCAAAAGCCGCGTTGATCCAGTCCGTATTGGTCTTGAAATCCCAGTTGCGGTAAACCTGGTTCAGGGAGATGAGACCTGCCTCGGTATAATAATCAATGTATTGTTCGGCATTCATCACCTGCGGAACTTTGGCCAGGCTCTGGACAGCGAGCTGGAAATCGTAGGATACTTTGCCCTCGCCCTTGCCTTTCTTGGTGGTGATGAGCACTACGCCATTACCGGCCGATGCACCATAAATTGCGGCGGAAGCACCATCCTTCAGCACTTCCATGGACTCGATGTCGTTGGGGTCAATGCCTCCGATGTCGGAGGTGATGCGCCCGTCCACCACGTACAGGGGATCGCAGTCACCGTTGGAAGAGATACCGCGGATGCGGATGGTGGGGGAGGCGCCCGGACGGGCCGATGAGTTCATCACCTGCACGCCGGCGGTCTTTCCTTGCAGTGCCTGGCTGGCGTCGGTGATGGTACGGGCCTCCAAATCCTGGGCCTTTACGGATGAAATGGCGCCGGTGAGGTCACTCTTTTTCTGGACGCCGTAACCTACCACAACCGTTTCTTCCAGTTGAAGGTTGTCTTCTTCCAACTGGATGGTGACAGTTTTGGTTTGATTGACTACTAGTTGCTGGGGCAAATAGCCCAGTGCGGAGATTTCCACCGTGCTCCCGGCGGGAACGGTGATGGAGAAATGGCCGTCCATGTCCGTGACGGTACCGTTGGTGGTTCCAAGCTGGACCACTCCGGCACTGATCACCGGACCTAAGGCGTCAACTACGGTGCCGCTCAGGGTGACCCGCTGCTGTGCGTGCAGCGAGGTGCAAAGCAGCAAGGCCGACAGCACAAGGGCCGTCAGTCTTTTGAATGCAGAAGAGATCATAGGGTACATTATTTTGGTTTAGTTTGTGTTTTGCGGTTTCGCTTTCGCAAAGTTCCCTATAAATACGCACGCGGGCTTGCGTGAGGCTGCAAGATGTTTAGAAATGGTGCAAAAGCTACTTTAGATTTTGTGCAAATGTGTTGGATTTTGTGTAAATCTTCCTTTTAATGCGTTAAAAATCGTATATTTGGAATATGAAGAAAACCACATCCTTCCTCCTGCTCCTTTTGCTCTTTTTTTCTTGCGCCAGACAAATTCCGGTGCCGGAAGAGGATGCTTCGAGGGCCGTTTCGGACCACTTGTCCAGCGGGCAGGTGAACGCCTTCACGGAGGATGCGCATGGCCAGATCTGGATGGCCACTTCCCGCGGCCTCAACCGCTTTGACGGGAAGTCTTTTCATCAGTTCTTCCACTCGGCCGATACCCTCTCCCTACCGGATAATCATGTGTCCGATTTAAAGGTGGGGCCTGACGGTACGCTTTGGGTGGCTACCTGGGGCGGAGTGGCCTGGATGGACGGGAACGGACGCTTCCACCGGATTGATGCCGAGGACCCCAGAGATATTTTCGCATTCAAACTGGCCGTTACCCCGGAGGAAGATGTGTTTGTGGTGTGTCAAGATCACATAGCCGTATGCCGGAAAGGTTCCAGTCGCCTGGAACTGGCCCTGAAGACCCCGGAATCCTATGGACAGGCCCGCCTGTATCCGGGCAGCCGGAACACCCTCTGGGTGGTTTGTGTGAATGAAATCTATTGCCTGGACACCCAGTCGATGGAATTGGAAGTGCGCTATTCGACTCCGCACCCCGTTACCTGCAGCCAGCTCACCCGGGACGGCATCCTGTGCCTGGCCGGGTCCCGGCATTTTTCCCTTTTCAATACCCGCAGCCGCCAGTTCCAGTCCTATGACCGGAAAACCTACGGTTGGCCGGAACTGGCTGATTGTGACGTGGACGTCATCTGTGAGCCGGAAGAAGGAAAACTGCTGTTCGTTACATCGGAAGGCATGTGCCTGTACGACCGGAATACCGATGTCCTGTTGTCTGAGAGGAATGAGGCTTTCCCCTACAAGGTCCCGGAATTCAAGATCCAGAGCCTTTTCCCGGATTCCAATGGTCTCCTCTGGTTTGGCGCTGCAGACCAGGGGTATGCCGTCTCCACATCGGCCCCCGACCCTTACGGGGACAATCCGGCCATCCGGGAGTTTTTCCACCGCAAATCCATTGCGTCTGTGGCGGCCACGCCGGAAGGGAACCTCTGGGTTTCCACCAAGCGCAGCGGCTTGTTCTACTGTGAGATGGAGACGGGGCGCGTTGTGCCGGTTTCCTTATCGGCCTATCTGGAAGAGAATCCCCTGGGCATCGATTATTGCAACCGCGTGATGGTGGCCCGGGACGGAAGCCTTTGGCTGTGCCTGCTGGGAAATGCTACAGTACTTCATATGCAGTACCGGAGCGGCCGTCTGGAACTGATCCGGAGATACCGGGGCATCCTAACCCCGGACCATCTGCTGGAAAGCGCTGACGGCTCCATCTGGATAGGCGGTGCCACGGGTATGCTTTATCGCTGTACCGCCACTGAACAACAGGCTTTTACGCCCTTTGGAGCTGGAAAAATCCATCTGGTGGACGGTCTGCTGGAGTGGGATGGAGACCGTATCCTGGTCACCTCATCTTCTGGAGGCGTCTGCCTGATTGACCGGGATGGGAAGATAGATATCCTTTCAGATAAAGCGGTGTTCCCTCCCTTCCGGGACCGCACGAACCAGGTTTGGGCTTGTGTGGACGGTCACGAGTGGGCCATTATCACGGATAAGGGACTGCAGATGCAAACTTTCCCGCCCATGAAAGCCGCGTATGCTTCCGCGACGGTAGACCAGGGCGGCATTTTCTGGATAGGAACCAATGACGGACTTGTGCGGTTGAATCCCGATAGCGGGCAGTATGCCGTTTTCTCGGAAGAAGACGGCATTGCCGGCAATGAATTTGCCGATGCCTGCGCCGCAACCCTGCCGGACGGCCATCTGGTCTTTGGCGGCTCCATGGGCCTTACGCTGTTTACTCCGCTTTCCAACCTCCAGCAGAGGAGTTTACCTCTCTGCTTCCAGGAACTGAGGATACACAATAAATTGGTGAATCCAGGTCCCGATGCGCCCATAGACCGACCGATGAGCGAGCTTCCTTCCGTGAAACTCAGCCACTTGCAGAACAGCTTCAGTATTTCTTATGCGGCCTTGGATTATATTAACGGCAACCGCATCAACTACCGCTACCGTCTGGAAGGATGGGATCCTTATTGGATAGAAGCCGGGCGTGAGCATGAGGCCGATTATTCCAATATTCCTGCCGGCCGCTACACCTTCCGGGTGCAGGCCACGGACAGCGTGGGCAGCCTCACGGACTGCGAAGCGGCCTTGAGCATCTGCGTAAAGCCGGATCCATGGCGTTCTTGGTGGGCCATTCTTCTCTATTCTCTTGCTGGCCTGGGTCTTATTTTCCTGGGCGTTTATGAGGGATGGCTGCGAAAGCAGAAGAGCGTGGAGGCGGAGGAACTTGCCCGCCTGAATACCATGCAGATGAACTTTTTCGCCAATGTGGCGCATGAGTTCCGTACGCCGCTTACCATGATAGCCGGCCCTGTGTCGGCCCTTTCGGCCTCCGAACGCATAGCCGGGCAGGATCGCAAGATGCTTTCCGTGATGCAGCGCAGCGTGAACTGGATGCTGCATCTGGTGAACCAGATTCTGGATTTCAACCGCCTGGAAGGGGACCGGCTGGCCCTGAAAGTGGCCAAGCAGGATATCGTTCCCACTGTGAAGGAAGTGCTGGAAGTATTCCGGGCCAATGCCCAGTCCAAGGGCATTACCCTCTCCGACCAGGTGGACGGCGGCTTCCAACTGTGGATGGATGCCGATAAAGTGACCAAGATTCTGATGAACCTGCTGTCCAACGCCCTCAAGTTCACGCCTTCCGGCGGCCAGATTGAGGTGGCGATGGATGTACTGTCCCGCGAGCGGGCATCGGCCCTGTTCCCGCTGCAGGAAAAAGATACGGACAACCGTTATGTTTACCTTTCCGTGAAGGATACCGGTCCCGGTATTCCGGAAGAGCAGCTGGAACGCATCTTTGAGCGCTTCTACCAGCTTAAGCGTGGCCAGGTGGCACTGGGCTCCGGCATCGGCCTTTATTATTCCCGTTCGCTGGCCACCATCCACCATGGCTATCTAAAGGCGTGGAACCGCACGGACGGTCCTTCCGGCGCCGTTTTTGGCCTGCTGCTGCCGGCCAGTACTTATACGGAGGAAGAAAAGTCCGGGGAAGTATCCCAGCAAAAGCTGTTCCCCGTGATGGGTGTGGAAGACAGTTCGTCCGTGGAAGCCGGGCTGCGCCGGAAGATCCTGGTGGTGGACGACGACGTGGACATAGCCAATTACCTGAAAGTGATGCTGCAGCCGCAGTACGAGGTGGAAACCTGCTTTGACGTGGATTCGGCCCTGGAGACTATGGCGCAGGAGGCCCCGGACCTGGTGCTGAGCGACGTGATGATGCCCGGCAAGAGCGGCTTTGACCTCTGCGATGCCATCAAGCGGGACATCCAGTTGTGCCATATCCCGGTCATCCTGGTCACGGCCATGGCGCAGGTATCCTCCCAGGTGGAAGGTCTGGGGAAGGGGGCCGATGCCTATGTGACCAAGCCCTTCGACCCGGCGTACCTGCTGGCCCTGGCGGGTTCCCTCCTGGAAAACCGCGAAAAATTGCGCAGCCAGCTGGGTCGGGTAGCCAGCCCTTCCGAAGTGGAAAACACCGGCATGGCCCCGCAGGACAAGGCTTTCATGAAGGAACTCTATCGGCTTATGGATGAGGAACTGTCCAATCCGGAACTGGACGTATCGACCCTCACGGAAAAACTCCGGATTTCCCGTTCCAAGTTCTATTATAAGGTGAAGGGACTTACGGGAGAGAATCCCGGCGATTTCTTCCGCCGCTATAAACTGAATAAAGCTGCAGGCATGCTGCTGGAGGGGAAATGGAATATTTCCGAGGTGGCCGACCATACGGGTTTCAGCAGCCTGTCCTACTTCTCCTCCTGCTTCAAGAAACACTTCGGCGTACCAC
>LXOW01027506.1_pt1 | contig 17695 bp, 12 predicted proteins | sample 1368591 | NCBI WGS metagenome assembly LXOW01 (sample SAMN04884650, study PRJNA319009) | bovine gut metagenome | isolation source: Cow rumen | host: Bos taurus | place: Italy: Legnaro (PD) | collected 2014-07-09 | reverse complement strand
GCGTCAGATGTGTATAAGAGACAGTGTATGAGCAGGACCTGTTTATCGACTTCGAGCCAGAGCGGCATATTTATACCTATAAAGGCGAAAACCGGCTTTTGCCCGTAAGTTCGCTGATAGCCTATTTCTTCGAGGCATTTGATGCGCAGGCAGCAGCCCAACGACAATTTGAGCGCTATCGTATCCCTATCGAAGAGACACTGAAGAAATGGGAACGGATCGGCAAGTTGGCTCGCGAGGTGGGCACTTTCGTACACGAGCAGACGGAAAGCTATTTCCGCGACGGGACTTTTGCTACCGTCTGCCCCTTTACGTTCGAAGATAAAACAGAAATGATAAGTGTGGAAAAGGAGCGGCAGCATTTCCTCCGCTTCATCAGCGACTATGCAATCCAACCTTACAGACAGGAGTGGCCCGTCTACGACACAAACCTGAACATCGCCGGTACTATCGATATGGTGTGTAAGGAGGCGGATGGTGAGTTTACCATCTACGACTGGAAACGTAGCAGCAAGGTGGTGAATGTCTTGGGCCAGCCTATAGTAGAGGCTTTTGGCGGCAAACGGAGTTTTAACGGCATCTCGCTGCCTGATACACCCTTCTATCACTATTGCATCCAACAGAACCTTTACCGTTTCATGCTCGAAGCTCATTATGGAGTAAAGGTCAAGGATATGAATCTGGTCGTACTCTGTGCCGACTATCCCACTTATGTTGTCGCCAATGTGCCCAAGATGGATAAGGTCATCAAGCAGATCATAGCTGTCTGCCATGAAAAAGACCTGGGTCATCAGTTGTTATCCGATTAACGACCCAGGCCTTATCTTTTTACCAGATTATTATCCTACCTGACTGCCAGGTTTGACATCCTTGGTGGTGGTAACCACGCTGAGGCTCTCGTCGGCATCAACGGCCGAGAGAATCATACCCTGGCTCTCGATGCCCATCATATTGCGAGGCGCAAAGTTAGCCACAAAGAGGATACGCTTGCCAATGAGTTCCTCTGGTTTCTCATAGAAGGCCGCAATACCTGAACAGATTGTACGGTCTGTACCTGAACCGTCATCGATGGTAAACTGCAACAGTTTCTTGCTCTTCTTCACCTTCTGGCAATCCTTAACCAGACCAACACGGATATCAAGCTTTTCGAATTCCTCGAACGATACGGTGTCCTTGATAGGAGCAGCCTTATAGGCAGCAGCCTCATTGGCTTTCTTAGTCGCCTCAAGCTTATCGAGTTGCTTCTGAATCACCTCGTCCTCAATCTTTTCAAAGAGCAGGGCAGGCTCACCAAGCTGATGTCCGGCTTTCAGCAGATCTGTGCTGCCAAGCTGCTCCCACTCGAAGGAATCGATGTTCAGCATCTCACGGAGTTTCTTCGAAGAGAATGGCAGGAACGGCTCGAAAGCGATAGCGAGATTGGCTGTCAACTGCAAACAGATATTCAGGATGGTCTCACAACGCTTGGGATCAGTCTTCCAAACCTTCCAAGGCTCACACTCCGTGATATAGCGGTTGCCAATACGAGCCAGGTTCATAGCCTCGAACTGAGCATCGCGGAACTTGAACTGCTCCAGCAGTGCCTCAACCTTCTCCTTCACATCCTTGAACTCCTCAAGGGCCTGCTTGTCTACATCGAGCAATTCGCCACAAGCAGGAACCACACCGTTCCAGTATTTCTTGGTGAGCTGGAGGGCACGATTCACGAAGTTGCCATAAACAGCAACCAGCTCGTTGTTATTGCGATCCTGGAAGTCCTTCCAAGTAAAGTTGTTGTCCTTGGTCTCAGGCGCATTGGCTGTCAGCACATAGCGCAGCACATCCTGCTTGCCAGGCATATCCACCAGATACTCATGCAACCAAACAGCCCAGTTACGCGAGGTAGAGATCTTGTCGTTTTCAAGGTTCAGGAACTCGTTGGCAGGCACATTGTCTGGCATGATATACTTGCCGTGGGCCTTCATCATCACAGGGAAGATGATGCAGTGGAACACGATGTTGTCCTTACCGATGAAGTGAACCAGACGCGTATCCTCGTCCTGCCACCACTTTTCCCAGTTACCCCACTTCTCTGGCTCCTTCTGACATAACTCAACCGTATTCGACACATAGCCGATAGGGGCATCAAACCAAACATAAAGCACCTTGCCTTCAGCATCCTTCACAGGCACAGGGATTCCCCAGTCCAGGTCACGCGTCATCGCACGAGGCTGCAGATCCATATCGAGCCAGGACTTGCATTGACCATATACATTCGGACGCCACTCTTTGTGCTCCTCAAGGATCCATTGCTTCAGCCACTCCTGATATTCGTTCAGGGGCAGATACCAGTTCTTGGTTTTCTTTAGCACAGGTGTAGACCCTGAGATGGTCGACTTCGGATTGATCAGTTCTGTGGGCGACAGGTCGCGACCGCATTTCTCACACTGATCACCATAGGCCCCCTCGTTGTGACAATGGGGACACTCGCCCGTCACATAACGGTCTGCCAGGAACTGCTTGGCCTCCTCGTCATACAACTGTTCTGTTGTTTCCTCAGTCAGCTTACCCTCGTCGTAGAGTTTCTTAAACCACTCTGCAGCAAACTTATGATGCGTTTCAGAAGTGGTACGGCTATAAATATCAAACGAGATGCCAAACTCCTCGAAAGAGTCCTTGATCATCTTATGATAGCGGTCGACCACATCCTGAGGGGTGATACCCTCTTTGCGGGCTCTAACAGTGATGGGCACACCGTGCTCATCCGAACCACCAATAAACAGCACCTCGCGTTTCTTCAGTCTGAGATAGCGCACATAGATATCAGCAGGCACATACACACCAGCCAAATGACCGATATGCACGCCGCCATTGGCGTATGGCAATGCCGACGTTACCGTTGTACGCTTAAAAGTCTTGTTCTCCATTCCTTAATTACGTATTTTTATTATTTGCTCAACTGTTTCTTGCCACGCTGGATGACAATGCCCTTATAGTTGGCATTCACCTTCTGGCCAGAGAGGTTGTAGAAGGCATCATCCGACGATGACTCATCAAAGGTCACACCATTGATGCCTGTTACTAAACTGAATTGAATCTTATCAATGTTACAATTTGAACCAGTGATGGTAAGGCGAAGTATTTGCTCACCCGCCTCCAGATCGATGGTTCCTTCAACGGTCTTATAGGTTCCCCAGTCGTTATTGCCCGTCTGCGGCACTTTGACATCTGCCAGCTTCGTGATAGTACTACCATTCCTCACGTTGATGGAGAAGCCTGAGCCGGTGGTACCCGAAGAAACGGTGGCTACGAATTTGTAGGTGCCGGTTTCCTTCACATTGACGGTGTATTCCACCCACTCGCCAGTATTTGTATAACCGATGGCTTTGCCGTTGTTGCCATTTACGATATCCACGCCATCGCTTGAACGGTAATTGGCATCACCACGGTTCTCTATTTCATTATCATGATAGGCAGCACCCTCGCCACCTTTGTCGTAGAACTCCATCTGCAATGTTCCAGGAATAGCAAAGGGGCCTGTCTTTGCAAATGGTTCACGCTTTGGATTGACGCTCAGGGTATAAGTTGCCGTCTTCGACATACCATTGGCATCTGTTGCAATGGCCATGACTGTGTAATGACCTTGCTCCGCAGGCACATATTCAATAGTGTAAGGTGCCTCAGTCAGCGTGGCAATCAGCAGATTGTTCACATACACCTTCACATTGGCAATGGTGCTTGTCTTCGATGATGCATTCACGGTGATTGTGGCCTTCTCGCCACCGAGAATGGCTACAGGGCTATCTTCAGAGAAACCAACCTCCATGTTTTCGTCCTGACTGTCTTTCTGGAAGGTAAGGCTCTTGATATAGAAGCCACCCTTGTCGATATTCAGGCAGAGTCTGTGACGTCCGGCTGTCAGAGGCTTCTTGAGCTCTAAGTGCATGGTCTGGAATTCGGTGTTGCTGCCAGTATTTGGAACCTCAATCATACCTGTTAAAAACTGCAGACCATCAAGAGAATACTCTGATAAATGGAACGTAGCGCCACTCTTTGTTGAAGCAACTTCTGCATCGAAGGAATAGAGCCCGTCTTCTTTGACATCGACAGAATACTCCATCCAGCCACCATCTTGGGTAGCTGAAGTAGCAGTACGTGAGGCTTTGTTATAGGTTACACCAGAAGCGCCCTTGTCGTATTCGTTCACAACAACGGTACCAGGCAACGTAAATGCCGTCTCATTGTAAGTTTCACGCCTCGCAGTCGAATTGAGTACAGTCACCTGGGCGTAACGCTCGTATTTATTGCCGTCGTTGGTATAGGCGATGGCTTTCAAAGTCAATTTGCCTGTGGTATCGGTGGTGTATTCCGTCACGTAAGGCTCTTCAGTCATCGTTGTAAACAGTTTGTCATTGACATAAAGTTCCACTTTCTCAATGGCGAGATCTTCTTTCTCCGTCTTTGCAAAGTCCGTGATGTGTGTACGTACCTTGATGGGCAGAACATCACCTTTCACGATCTTCAATTCCAAAGGATTCACAAACACAGCAACCCGCTTCTTCATACCAGGAAATGGACTCTTGGCATTTTTGGCGGCATCTGTCTGCATATATTCGCGAAGCCAGGTCATGGCAGGACGATCCTTGCCGCTCTTGATAATGCCCGAGTTTCCGTTGGTAGTCCAGGTTGAGCCATAGATATAACCCCACAGCGTGACGCCAGCACAATAGTCTTTCTCCCAGAATAGGGGAATGAGATTCTTATATTGCGTTAATTGCTTTTGATCGTCAGCAGTACCGATGTCAAACTCCGTACTGTACATCGGCATTTTAAGTGCATCATCGAGTTTCTTCAATGCAGCAGTGCAATCCTTCAGACTGATGTCCGTTACATCGTGGCTTTGTAGTCCGTATGCATCAACAGGCGCACCAGCATTACGCAAGGTTGAGACAAGCGTAATAAATTGATCTATTTGCCATTGGATGGAATTATAGTCGTTATAAATCAGAATGCAGTTCGGCCAACGTTCATGGGCCATCTCAAATGCTCTGATAATCCAGTCGTAGCCCGTTTTGCCATCACCACCCAAAGCGGCTTTATATGGTGCCGGATTGTGACCTGAGACAGCTTCGTTTACTACGTCAACCATCTCCAGATTTGGATAATGGTTGCTTACGGCGTCAAAATACTCTTCAAGGGCCTCACTCTGTTCTTTTATGGAAAGATTGTTCATCCACGAAGGATATTGACCGCCCCAGATAAGGGTGTGATATTTGAAAGGGAATCCATGTTGCTTTGCATAGTTGGCTGCCCTGTCAGAACCATCAAAGGTAAAGGTGCCTCTCGAGCGCTCAATAGCGTCCCACTTAGACTCGTTTTCACAAGTAATCTGGTTCCAAAGCGAGGCAAAATCAGAACGGACCTGACCGTTTGTTGTGATATTACCCAGGAATTTGTCAGGATTGGTTGATAACTGTGCACCGGCAGTCATTGTAAAGAGACCGGCAGCACAAGTAATGATAGTTTTTTTAAGAATAGTGTTCATTGTTATATCTATTGTTCATATTTTCGCTGCAAAGGTACAATTTTTTTTAGACATAAGAACAAAAGAATCATAAAAAATGTATGTTCTTTGATGATAGCCACAATCCCATGAAGGTCAACAGGCCGTTCAGCATCAGCAGTTCATAACCAAAACGATAGTCCCAAAAATACTGTGTGGCCGCATCAAGGGCATAGCAGATTATGGGAGAGGCGATGCAGATATAAGGCACGAGACGGTCGTTAGGCTGCCGTTTGGTAAAGAGTCCGAAGGCAAACAGTCCAAGCAGCGGGCCGTATGTATACGAAGCGAGGATATAAACGGCATCGATGAGCGACGTGGAGTTGACGGCCCTGAACAGGAGGATGAACAAGACAAAGATGAAACACATGGCCACATGCATGCGTTTGCGCAGCTGCTCATTGTCGGGCTGTCGACGGATGTCTACGCAGTAACAGGTGGTGAGCGATGTCAACGCGGAGTCGGCACTCGAGAACGAGGCTGCTACTATACCCAAAACGAACAGGTAAATGGCGCTGGTGCCTTGAACGAAGGTGGGGAGCAGCTCGTCGCCTTTCATTTGCGTACCCAACGCCATCGACAGCAGCACTCCCAACGAGAGAAAGAGCAGATTGGCAGGCACGAAGGCAACTCCGTAGGTACACATATCCTTTTGTGCATCACGCAAGGTTTTACAGGTCAGGTTCTTCTGCATCATGTCCTGATCGAGGCCCGTCATCACGATGGCGATGAAAGCACCGCTCAGAAACTGTTTCCAGAAATTGTGTGGCGATACCCAGTCGTCGAAAACGAAGATACGACTCATCCCGCTGTTGGCAATGGTGCTGACTGTCTCGCCTACAGCAAGGTTCAGATGTCCGATGACTTCCAGGATGATCAGCACCAGCGCCGTAAACAGGCAGATTGTCTGGAAGGTGTCTGTAAACACCAGTGTGCCGATGCCGCCTCGACGGGTATAGAGCCAGATGAGCAGCACCATACCCACCACATTCACGATAAAGGGAATGCCTGCCGGCTCGAACACAAACTGCTGGAGGATGATGCACACCACATAGAATCTGACGGAGGCGCCCACCATCTTCGACAACAGGAAAAACCAAGCGCCCGTCTGATAAGAGCGGTTGCCCAGCCGCTGTCCTAAATAGGTGTAGATGCTCGTCAGTTGCAGCCGGTAATAGAGCGGCAGCAATACAAAGGCGATGACGAAATAGCCCACAATAAAACCGAGACACATCTGCAGATAGGTCATCTGCGATGTCAGCACCATACCTGGCACACTGACGAAAGTGACGCCCGAGATGGAGGCGCCTATCATGCCAAAGGCCACCATATACCAAGGCGCCCTTCGGTTGGCACGATAGAACATATCGTTGTTGGCCTTGCGGCTCGTCAGGTGACTGATGCCGAAAAGCACGACAAAATAAGCCAGGACTATCAGGAGTATCGTCATAACAGCGTGCAAAGTTAAGCAATTTTTCCGGGAAAAATTTGGCAAAACGGGAAAAAATCCCTATCTTTGCCGAAAAATTGGAAAGAGATGAAAAAGAGGTTTTTCAATAGTCGCGGATTCAGACAACTGCTGAGCATCCTGGGTTTCGGCTCAGCGGCATTCGTCTTCTCTGCCTGCTACGGACCAGTTCCCCGACAATACCAGGACGGTGCCTATGCCGACAGTGTCAGCGAAACCCTTAGTGCGACCCTTGCGGCTGAAGACTCGCTTTCCGCCACACTGCCTGATGCCGCAGTGACGGATTCCATCCAATAGGAAGCTATGCCTCCTAAGGTTCAGAGGCATAGCATGCTTTATTTCAGAATCTTCTTGCCGTTTTGGATATAGAGGCCCTTTTGCGGTTCACCTTGGATGCGACGGCCCTGCAGGTCGTAGATGGCAGAACCCTCGGTTGTCTTTATTTCCTTTACCATCTGAGACAGGCCCGCCGTGATGCCTTCACCCGTATACTGGCCGATGAAGAAGATAGAACCTGTGCTCTGCTCGCTGATGATATAGAAGAATGGACGGTTGGCGTGGAAGCTGACCTCACGCGGCATACTCGTTGCACCAGAAACGGCTGTAATCGCTGCAGCCTTTGTGCCCTCTTCATCGAGGTCGATGATGGCTTTCTGGAACATATCGCTGATGGAAAACGAACGGTTGCCGAAATAGGGGAACTCTGCAGCTGTCGTAAAGGCTGTCGGCATGCCTAACGCTTTCATGACAGGCACTAAGTCAAGGCTGGTTGCTGTCTTGATGCGTGGCATCTTCAGGTCTACGATGTATTCATCATAACATCTGAACTGCCAGTTCTTGCCATCGATGGCGGCCAGCACGTCGGCGATGGTCTTGCCCTCACGTGGCAGGAAGATGGTCATCAGGTAAGCCGTATTGCCGTAATACAGGCGTATCGCCTGGTAGAGGTCGTTCTCAGTGTAGTCAAACGATTCCCGCTGGTGCATCATCGGCACGTTGGCACCGCCATTAAACGGTTCGTCGCTGGTGTTGGCCTTGTCGAACTTGTTCACCCATACGCCCTTGAAGTAGAGCGCATTGAGCAGATAGCTGTCGGCTTGGCGATTGAAGGTGTTCTCATTCACGATCGACGGGATCATGCCGTGTGTATGCGCATCGGCCCACTGGTTGATGATGCCTATCGTCGCGTCATCGTAGAAGTCGAGGGCAGTAGGCGTGGCATCGTAATAGGTGTTGGCCTTCTCCACGAAGTCAGGCTGTAGCTCGTAGCCTGTGCTACTGTTCACATAGATGGTGTTGGCAATCTCTGCAACGGTCTCCTTGTCGAGTGCTGGTGCCTCCGTCAGCATCTTACGGCAGAAGTTGTTGATACCGTCAGCGCCTGCCTCGCCAAAGCCCAACACGTCGTTGATCTCCTGCTGTGTCTGACCGGCAGCACCGTTGTTCATCATGCCCAGAGCGTAGGTGATGCTCAGCGGCGACATGATGCTGTTTCCCTCACCGCGTGCCTCAAGGAAGAGGCGGAAGGCAAAGTCATTATTGCTCTCCACGAGTTGTCGCTCATTGTCAGTAAGGCTGATGTCATGTCGTAAATTCTCGATGGGCTCACCCATATACTGACCCATGAAGTAGATGCTGCCCGTGAAGCGGTCGCTGATGATATAAAGGAAGGGACGATCGGCAATGAAGAATTTCATTTCTGCCGACACGCCTTTATCCGCCATTCCTATGACTGTTGCAGCAGCGGCCTCCGTACCCTTCTGGTCAAGTTTCAGATGGGCTTTCTGGCGCATCAGACTAATCCAGCACGGGTCGGAGTTTGCCTCATTGTCGCCAAAATAGCAGAAATCCATAAAGCCGTGTCCATCGTCTTTCAGGAAGGCATTCTTCATACCGAGCGATGTCATGATCTCTTCCAAATCCAGATTGGTATCGGTCTCTAAGAGGGGCAAACTGACTGCCACCTCATAATTCTTATAAGCGGCCGTGTTCCAGTTATTGCCATTCATAGCAGCCAATAAATCGTCGATCGTTTTGCGATAATGTGGTAAAAAGACCGTCATTTGATAAGAGCCGTTGCCGTATGGCAGGATGATAGACCGATAAAGATCGGTCTCTGCGTATTGGAGACTGCTTGTCTGAAACATGAACGTGGCTGTGCATCGCCTTTCGTCGAAATAATCTTTCTCAGTGTATTCTTCGAACGGGCTGGCCCACGCCCCTTTGAAGCAGATGGCATTCAGCAGGAAGCTCACCAGGTTCGGGTTTTCCAGATCCGCCGGCTTCAGCAGGTCGCTAATCATACCGTCGGTCTGGTCGGTGGCCCACTGGTTGATGATGTCCAACGAGGCCTTGTCGCTGAAACTGAGCACAGAGGGCTTGGCATCGTAGTAAGTCGCTGCAGCATCCGTGAAGGCCGATTTCAGCGAGATGTCTTTACGGTCGCCGTTGAAGAAGATGGTGTTGGCAATGGCTACACGGGTATCCTTGTCGAGCAGGGCTGTCTCCGTGAGCAACTTCCGGCAGAAGGCGTTCATCGTCGCCACATCGGCATAGTCGGTCTGCTGCCCGCCAGAGAGCACCTGACAGATTTCCTCGCGGGTGATGCCCTCGGCACCGTTGTTAAGCATGCCCAGGGCATAGGTGATACTCAGTGGCGAGATGACCTGGCTCTTTGTGTCGTGCGTCTTGCGGAACAGGTTAAAGGCAAAATCGCTGTTCTGCTCCACCAGTTTACGCTCAGCGTCACTTAATGTAATCGTCTTCGTTTCACCACCCTGGGCAAAGGCCATTGTGGACATCAGGATTGCTAAAACAATGAATGCTATCTTCTTCATACGTACAGCGTTTTATTAATCAGTTGCAAAGATAAGAACTTTTTCCGTAACTTCCAAATAATTAGTCTTTTTGTTTTTGAAGGGGACGGCACTTCGGTTTCAATGAAAGCCGCCCCCGATATATAACATTACAAACAAATATGCCAGTTGATTCACCTTACAAAAACCTTTTGTCCGTTAATGATATTCAATCCTCTCTGCAAGGTACTGAGCCGCTGACCCTGGAGGTTGTAGATAATACTTCTTCCCTCTGACTTCTTGTTTCTGATCTCTTCTATTCCAGTGGCTTGAGCTTCGAATTCGCCAGTAAAGATCTCCTGGCTATTCTCCATAGTAATGGTGTAATGGCCTTTCGCATAAGCGGAAATGTCGATGTTGAGGCCAACAATGTTGCCTGCATTGACGGGTTTCTCGTAAATGACCTTGCCTGCATCGTCAGTAATACGTACCAGATAGGCATCGTCGAGCGGGTTGAGATTGATGCCTAATTGCAAGTCGTTGTATTCGCCATGTAGCGATTGGTTTTCCCCGCTTCTCATTCGTGATTTGGGCTTTGTCTTGATCGTATGGGTGAAGTCGAAGCGTTTGCGGGCTCCTGCAGGCGTAGCTCCATCCTCATATTCGTCGTTAAGGTAGATGACTTCATCGCCAACTGTACATGACATCAGAAACAGCGCATGTCCTTCTTTCCCCAAATAGACACTATATATCGGACCATCTATATTTCCGACGCCTTCCAACCATGTGGTGTTGTACATACCATACAGCCTAACATCTCTATATACGCCCTTAAAGCCTTTTAATCCTCCTGTCTGTTTGGGTCCTATCGCATAAGACAGATTATTGATCTGCAAGGTGTCATCGGCATTCACAGAGAAGTCGTACATCAACTTAAACTGTTGGTCTGTTGTGTTGCAGAGATACACTTTTTTGTCCTCTTCGTACCATGCTCCCACATAGCTTTGCATAGGATATTGTGAAATAATAGCATAATCAGGATGATCTGGGTTGACGTATCGCTGGCGCATCATCTGTTTGCAGGTCTTTCCACCAATGATGGTATCACCATCGAAGTAATAGTATTCAACTAACTGTACAGGATCACGTGGGCCATCGCCTCCAACTTTCCAGACTTTACCCTCTTCGATAAATGGGCGATAATCATTCTGTGGCGTCTTGTTAATGACGGGATGCTCCTTTCCTTGATTATCTACAACTATATAGTTCAAGTTCGGATCGAAACCTGGGACATAGAAGTTGGTGGGATGGTGGGCCTGACAGGCCAATGCATATGCTGTATTTGCATTTTGTATTTCGAAACGAATTTTGCGTACCATTGGATCATCGGTTGGCTCCTCATAGAAATAGGCATAGTGATTGACTCCGCAACTGCAGAATACTTTTCCATAGACATGCAGACGGTCGCCTTCCAATTCGTAGGTAAGATGATGGTGCCAGTCATCGATCTCCACATTGTCTGCCGCCCCCGTAGGCATGTCGTTGCCATGAACTTGGCCATGCGCGTCATATATGTTACAAAATGAGAAAGGCAGATATGCGTTTCCTCCTCCTTTGTCTAAACTATAATCTATATAAGCCAAACGAGTTCTTTTCCCAGTAGCAAAGGGATTGAACATATTTTCAAGGGCTCCGACACATTCCACCCAAGTAGCAATCTCATCATATTCGCCCAATCCGTTTTCACCTCCGATAGTCCATGTGCGCAGATGACGATAACGAGACAACGTGTCGGTTGAATTATATGACGACACGACAAAGGGACCGTCGTCCAGCAATCCCTGTTTTAGCACTTTGCAGTTCACGGGATTATCTATTCCCATCTCGTATGTGAAAGTGTCACCCTCTTTGAGTGAGAAGTCATACAGCATAATGTCCCTGCCCGCCGTCTCGTCGTACTTATACACGCGACGGTTTTCCTCACGATATAATCCTGCATCATAAACCACAGTAGGATTGTCCTCGCTTTGCAAAACTCTGAAGTAAGTCTTACCATCACGCTCAACTTCCTCGGATATTACGTATTTCTCAAAATGACAGGAGGAGCTCGGGTTAGCGACAGTGCTGACCACATTCCACTGCTTGTCCATATCTACAAAAGGAATGTAATCGTTCTGTTGCGATTTGTCTGGCCAGACTTCATAAAGCACCTCTCCGTTGCGCTCGAAATGAACGAGCATAGAACGATAGTGACGCTGAGGGTATTTTTCCTCTGGATAACTATCAAAGAATGATAAAGCAAAATACGGGTTTGGTGGTCCGAAAAGGCATTCTCCATCATTCCATTCCGTAATGCCTATTCCCTGAAGGATACGACCGCCACTCGTGCTGGTATTTCTTATAGGACTATTTGGATCATTATCCGGGGCTTTGCCATCCAGATCCACGTACTTCAGAGGTCTTACACCTCCGAAGTTGCCTTCCTTTATTTCGTCGATGATGCCATAGTAGTAGTAGCTTTGTAAAATGGATGTCGTATTTGACAAAAGTATGTCCTTAAAATATAGCCCTTTTCCAATGCTCCAATCAAACTGGTATGCTTCTCCTGGCCATAATGTGCGAGAACTTCCATCATCGTCATGAGCTAACACTGATACCATGACGGTATTATATCTAACATATTCCGCATCCCCTTCTTCCTGTAGCAATAGTGTAAGAGAATCTGTCCATTCAGGGCCATTTGTATATACGCATTTATATTTTTCCCCATTATTATCAGTATATTCACCCTTCACGTAGTATTCAATGGTTTCAAAGTTTGGCAACCATTCATCGCCTACCTTTGAATACCAACTGTCATACTTCAGGGTATCAAGTCTGATCTCCGTCCATTTGGTTCCTTCTGGGAAATACGTTTGGGCTGACACAACCAATGATGCCAGAATGCACGTAATAAATAATAATGTACGTTTCATATCTCTTTGCTTTTATTTCGTCAATAATTGTTCCAGTGTGATGTCTGGATTGGTTTCTCCNNTGCAGTAGATGTTGCCGATGGTGCGGTTGCTGATGCCCAGGCGGGTGAGGATACAAAGACGGATGTCGTCTTCCTGCATAGTGGGGTATTGCTCACGGATATTGGCAAAGCGATTGTTGTCGATGGCGTTGAGCGTACGTTCTATCTCGTTCCATTCGTGCGGTTTGAGGTTGATGAGCGAGTCGCCGCTCTGATTGAGTTTCTTTATGACCTCCGAACGTTCAAGGATAAAGTTCTGCAGGAATGCCACCACTTCGTTGGCCTGATGCAGTTGGACCTTCTGATACGCTGCCTCCTGACGTTGTGCACGCATCCGATACCGAACCACCCACACAATCGCCAAGATGACAATTAGCGATGCTATAGTAATAATAAGTATTGTGCGTGCGTATATCTGTGAATGGTATTCCAGTTGCTGGTTCTCCATTTCCTGATGCAGCGTCGCCTGATAGTACTGATCCTTATGGTCAAGCGCCTTAAAATAGAAGTCCTCTATTTGCTCGAAGGCATCATCAATATCATCTTCCACCTTTGTGGCACCCATCCGTCGGAGCGCAATCCTGGCGAGATTGCTCTGCACGATATAGGCCAGATGCACATCATCGCCTGGCTCAATCTGCCGATAGACTGTTTCTGCCGAATCGAGCATATTGAGGTCGAGGTAACTGCGTGCCAGCACCTGTAAGGCACCAGGACGCAGGTCGGGTGTTGCCAAAGATTCAGCCTGACGGGCATAGTCGAGTGCCTGACGAAATTCCTCTTTCGCCCATGAGATGTTTGCAAGGCTGGTGAGTGTCTGACACATCAGGTCGGTCATCTGGTTCTTCTTTGCGATGTCGTACGCCTTGTTGACGAAACCCAGCGCTTCTTCGTAGGATCCTTCTGTGGTAAAAGCCACCTGTGCTGCGTAAGTGCCGGCATAGTCGAGTAGGTTGACATAATTATGCTCATCGTCGGGATGCTGCTCATAGATGGCGAGGGCTTTCTTCATCAGCAGCAATGCTTCCTCCGGATTGCCCTGCGACAAGCTTGAAGCCAATCGCTGGTAGGCAATATAATTGGTGTGCCAATCCTCAGACTCTTCCGACAAACGGATGGCTTTTCGCAGCAAGGTCTCACCCTGACGGATGCTGTCGTTGGCCAAAGCAGCCTCAGCCTCCTCCAAACAACGTGCTGCCGTCTGCGTATCTGGCTCCTTCTGTTGCTGTCCACAAGCGACCATCAGAATGCCCATGATGAATATGTATAATGTACGCATAAACATAGTTGATGCTTATTTCATCTTTTTGTCGGTGCAAAGTTACGACATTTTTTTGAATGTCGTATCTCTTGCCTATGGAAAAGATGAAAATCAAGAAAAACCAAAACCTATTGAAAATCAGCCGATTATATAAAGCGCATTGGAATACCCTATGGAAAATTATTGGTGGGGGTATGGAAAATGCAGTTAATTCGCCATTTATTATTCTCAAAAAAAGGCAAACATATACCTTGGCCTTTGGAAAAGCCTTTGTGTATAAGGGTTTTCCTAAGCGTACTCAAGTGCGCCAGTAAGCGTACGACGGATTCTATCCAATAGCAGACAGGCTATTTTATATTAAATCTGAGGCCAAGATTCAAATTGAAGTTGAAGGGCTTGTCCTGATAGTAGGTCGGAATACTGCTGCCGTTGTCGAAGTAATAGCCCATACCAGGCTCAGCGTAGATACTGAACAGATGGCTGAGATTGAATTCCACGCCCAAGGCACCATTCACTGACAACTGCAATGGACGGATGGATACACTCTCCGTACGCTCCTGATTCTTTCCCACATACTCGTGATGCTGCCGGCCCTTCACCATCTTTTCGACCATTCCCCCTGCAGAGATGTAGAGATTGACATAGCGACCGCTGCTTAACAGATAACTGGCAGTAACGGGGATACCGATATACGACAAGGTCTGTTCTGTGTTCATTCGCACGCCATTGTCGTTTTGCTTAATATCCGAACGCAGACGGGTATAGGCCAATCCGCTTTCGAGACTCCACCTGTCGTCAAGGCGATAGCGCAGAGAGAGACCGAAGCGAATGGGCAGACGATGATTGACGCTCTCCTCACGAACCCCGGTCTTTGTCGAAATTACTGGCGGTTTAGGTTCATTGTCAGGCATTGATGTTGCCGGATTGGACTTTTCTTGGCCTGAGTCTTGGCCCGATAATTCGACGTTAGTACCTGGTCCTCCTTGGTAGTCGCCCGATGGACTAGCAGCATAATACTCATAATAATCAGTCCCGGCCCTAAGGTTATCACCAGACAGGGCATTCGACAGATAGACCTTTGCCATCAGACGGTTTTCCGAGGCCGTCTGCTTACGGATTTCATAAGGCCCATCCAATGTCTGACGCTTGACGGTTGCTACAACCGTCTTTGCCTCTTGCGATTCTTGCGACGCTTGCATCTCTTGGACCGGGGATGGTTGAGGCTCTTGAACGGTCTGCTCCTGAGGGGTATTCTCAGGGTTGTCCGCTGAAAGGCCTCTCTCCTGAATAGCGGGGGCTGGTCTGTGATTCTGCGCCAACAATGTTGCTGGCTTCAGGTTCGTCTGCTGAGGCTCAGTTGTCTTTGGTTCTTCAAATGTCTTTGGTTCTTCAGCCGCTTTCGCAGACTGGCTACTTACAGCCTCTTCCTTATTGATAACAGGCGCTTCTTCATGATGAAAAGCCAGATAACCACCCGTCACTATCACCAACGCCACGACAGCAGCCGCTATCCTGCGCGTCCACATCTGAACGGTCTTCGCCTTGTGTCGGTTACTGGCGAGGGCCTTGTCGAGCGCATCCCACGACACCTCAGGGGCAGGCCTCTTATAGTCTGCCAGCTTCTGCTGCATCTGTTGTCTCCATTGTTCTTTCATCGTGGGAAATGTTGATTGTTATATTCTCTGATCATTTTCGCAAGCAGGTTCTTGGCCCTGCTGAGTTGAGAGGCTGAGGATGTCTCCTTGATGCCGAGTAGTGAGGCGATCTCCTGATGACTTCTGTGCTCGAAGACGTAGAGGTTGAACACGGTGCGATAGCCTGTTGGCAACTGACTCACCATCCTTAGGATCTCGTCAGGCGGAATGTCGCTGATGGGCGGATCATCATCCTCAGGCTCGTCGGCCACATCGTAGTCCAGTAGCCTCAGCTCTTGCCGTTTCGTATTGTTCAGGAATCTCAGCGACTCATTGACCACGATTCTCGAAGCCCAAGCCTTGAGTGAGCCTGCTCCTCGGAAGTCGAAGTCTGAGATATGGGTGATGATGCGGATGAGCGACTCCTGAAACACGTCCTTCATGTCCTGATGGTCAGGGATGTAGCGTGCGCAGATACCTGCCAGCTGGTCTGCATAGAGGGAATAGAACTCCCGCATCGCCCCGTTTTCACCGTTGCGAAGCCGCTCTGCCAAGCGTTGTTCATTCGGAGTTTCTATCTCAAACACTTATCTTTTTAATCTCCCATATACTGCCCGATAAAGAAGATGGCACCTGTTGACTGCTCGCTGATGACATAGAGGAACGGACGGGTGGCGTGGAATTTGATACGCTGGGGCTCGGAAGGTCCTCCTATATTAGCACCACACATCATGATCACAGTGACGGCTGCTGCCTCAGTACCCTCTTCGTTGAGCTTGATCTTGGCCACCTGTTTCATCAGGCCAATATAGGTGGGGACATTGCAGAAATTGGAGAAATCAGCCTTTGGGGTGAAAGCCTTTGGCATGCCTAAGGCCGACATGATCTCTGTCAGTTTCAGATCCGATTGCGACTCGAAGCGGGGCAGCTTCACATCCACATTGACACCGCCCATCCGTAGTTTTCTTTTCTGCCAGGTTTCTGTTGTCAGCGTCTGTGCCACATCATTGATAGTCTTGCCTTCCTTGGGCAACAGGATCGTCATGCTATAGGCATTGTTGCCATAGGGCAGACTTAGCATCTGGCAAGTCTCGTCCTCCGTATAGTTGAATACATGTTCCTGATGCATCATCGGCACTTGCTTTTCCTTGCCGGTTTCAGTCGTGAAGGTCTCATCCTTCGTATTGCCCTTGTCGAACTTCTCCGCCCAGGCGCCCTTGAAGTAAATGGCGTTCAGCAGATAGCTGACGGCTAAGGGGTCAAACTCCTCTTCAGATAACACCTCAGGAATCATGCCCTCCGTATGGTCGTTACCCCATTTATTGATGACGTCGCGCGTCTGACCATCGAAGAAATCACGCGTCTCTGGCTCAGCGTCATAACAGGTATTGGCCTTGGTAATAAAGTCGGGATACAACTGATAGCCCTTGTTCATGTAGATGGTGTTGGCAATCATCACCTTGGTCAGTTTGTCGAGATTGGGGGCCTCGCTGAGCATCTTGCGACAGAAATCGTTGATGCCATCAGCGCCAGCATCGCCAAAACCCAATACCTTGTTGATTTCTGCCTGCGTCTCACCAACGGCTCCGTTGTTCAGCATACCCAAGGCATAGGTGATGCTGATGGGCGAGACAATCTCACTCTTTTGAGAGGTCACTTTGCGGAACAGGTTGAAGGCGAAGTCGTTGCTGCCTTTTACCAATTCCTGCTCAGTACGCGTCAGACTGATATCCTTAAGATCGTTGTTCTCGTTCGACAGCGGCTCATCGGGCGTAATCTCCTCCTGAATTGTTGCCTCTTCGTCGCTCTTCGAGCAACTTACCGTCATCATTGCCATCATCAGTGCGATGACTAGCCACATCACATTCTTTTTCATCATGCTGCAAATTTAAATCATTTCTACCATATAAAACCAGAAATGCCAAAATATTGCATGCAAAATCGTTAAATGTTGTTAAGGCTGTCTCTTATACACATCT